>Ga0153956_1002109_pt1 | contig 15398 bp, 12 predicted proteins | sample TSFL040MetaG_FD_104704 | JGI IMG/M metagenome (GOLD analysis project Ga0153956, IMG submission 104704) | Attine ant fungus gardens microbial communities from Florida, USA - TSFL040 MetaG | ecosystem: Host-associated > Fungi > Mycelium > Unclassified | place: USA: Florida, Wekiwa Springs... | reverse complement strand
GGAACTTGATGTTCGCCGCCTTGGTCGCCGCCAGCACGCGGGCGCGCACCGCCAGCATGTTGGCGGGCATACCCTGGCCGCGCTGGCCGGTCGGCGCCCCGACCAGATAGAAGCCGTGATCGCCGGGGCCCCATTCGGCGAAGGCGATGCCCGGCACGCGCACGGTGGATTCCACATTGGCGTCGGCACGCGGATTTTCGATCTTCACCCCGAAGATCAGTTCGCCGTCGGGATTGAGCGGCCAGGGCTCGGCCAGCTTCTCATATTCCTGCGGGGTGACGCCCCACATCTTGGAAGCGTAGCTCTGGCTGCCATTGCCGCGGAAGCCCTGGTTCAGCCCCGGCACCACCGGCGCGAAGGGATAGCGCGACGCCTCGATCATGATCTTGGCGGCTTCCGGGCTCTCGGCGTTGCACAGCAGGATGCCGTGGACGCCGGCGGCCAGGGTCTGCTGCACCATCCAGGCATTGGCGCGCAGCGCGTCGGCGGTGCCTTGAATGGGCAGGGTCACGATCACCGCGGGCGTGACATGGCCGGTGCGGGTGGGGCCGGCCTCCTTCAGCCCGCGCATAAATTCGCGCAGTTCGTGGAAGTCCAGCGCGCCATGCTCCATTTCATAGGTGATGTAGTCGGCCTTGGTCGCGGCCATGCGCTTGCCGTCTTCGTAACCGCCGGCTTCGATCTGGCTGTAATAGACCGGCTGGCCCTTCAGCCACATGTCGATGATGCGGTTGATATGCTTGCCGGTGCGGGTGGCCTTGGCGGGCATGGCCGGGAATGTGCCGGGCCCGAAGGCGGGCGCGGCGGGCTGGACTTGCGCGCCGGCCGGCGCGGCAAGCAGGAACGCGGCGGACATGCCCGCCAGCATAAGGCTTTTCTTCATTGGATCGTCTTCCCCTGTGGTTATGGCGGACGGTTCTCCCGACCGCCTTGGCCCCCACAGGGTGCGATTAAATCCACTTCATGAAAAGCCTGTAATACACTTTGCGACGGAAATCTTGGGCCCGTCGCGTCACCAGCTTTCGGTGTCCGGGTCATATCTGGTCAGAAACAGATACCCCAGGACTGCCGCGCAGACGCCCACGCCCAGCCAGCCATACGGATTCGGCAGCCAGAAATGGCTCGCACAGCCGCCGCCGATGCACAGCAGCAGCGCGGCCCTCTCAGATTTCCGGTTTTGCCCGCGTCGCGTTCATCTGGGCGCGGATCGACAGTTCCGCCGCCAGCAGGCACTGGGCCTGGTCCTGGGCGGTATGGGTGCGGTTGACGATGTCGGAGACGAATTGCGGCCCGAAGGGCAACGGCCCGTTGTTGCAGTCGATGTAGCGGGCTTCCTTGCCGTTGACCACGAACAGGTTGTTGCCCTGCTTGGCGACGCCGACATTGGTGTATTTGCGCGCCTCGATATAGCCCTCGGTGCCCAGGATGAAGAGGCGCCCGTCGCCCCAGGTGCCCAGCCCCTTGGGCGTGAACCAGTCCAGCCGCACATAGCCGAAGCCATGATTGCCGCGCAGCATCATGTCGCCGAAATCCTGGAAGTGCGGGCGGTCGGGATGGCGGACATTGGCGACCTGCGACGCCACCACTTCGGCTTCGGTCGAGCCGGTGTAATAGAGGAACTGGTCGATCTGGTGCGAACCGATATCGCACAGGATGCCGCCGAACTGCCGGTCGACCCAGAACCAGTCGGGCCGGCCATAGCCGCCGCCGGCATCGCCGGTGCCCTGCTGGATCTGGTGCGGCGCGATGTTGATGGTCTGGATCACCTTGCCGATGGCGCCCTGCCTGATGAGTTCGCCGGCATAGACCGCCGCCTTCACCTCCAGCCGCTCGGAATACATGATGCCGAAGATGCGGTTGGTCTCGGCGACGGTCTTGCGCACCGCCGCCAGGTCTTCCAGCGTGGTGATGGCGGGCTTGTCGGACAGGAAATCCTTGCCCGCCTTCATCGCCCGCACGCCGATCCGGGCGCGCTCATTGGCGATCTGCGACGACAGGATCAACTGCACATCGGCGTTGATGATCTCGTCCTGCGTCTTGACCTGCCTGGCATTGGGATAGCGCTTCTGGAACACCGCCAGCTTGTCCGGCTCCGCGCCCCAATAGGCCACCAGTTCGCCGCCGCCGCGCTGGACGGCGCCGATCATGCCATGGACATGGTCGTGGCTCATGCCGCAGACCGCGAACTTGATATGGTGCCTGGGCTTTTCCTCCGGCTGCGGCGGCAGAACGTCCGCCTTCACGTCACTCGCCGAAAAGGCCAGGGCCGCCAGCCCCGCCGCCGCCAGGAAATCCCGCCGCGCATTGTCGGTCATTCTTCTTCTCCCTATTTCACGTCGGCGGTCCGGTCGCCTTCGTAACGCATGATGTGATAATAACCCTGCCAGCTGTAGAACTGGGCGGGCGACGGCAAGGTGGTCTGCGGATCGTCCAGCCAGCGCACAAAGGCATTGACCAGGTCGCGGGTGCCGTCGATGCCGACCAGCCATTCGCCGCGCCACCAATGCTTCCACTTGCCGTATTCGGCCTGCTTCTGAAGCCGCTCGATCTCGTCGAAGTCGGCCATGGTCGCCAGCGCTTCCTGCCTGGCCTTGGCGCGGTCGCCTCCTTGCGCATCGCGCACCGCCTTCGATATCTGCAACAGGATATGGTTGGAGTCGCGGTTGATGGCGATCATGGTCAGCACCGCATAGCCGTAGAAAGGCTTGCGCGCCGGATCGACCAGCGCCTCGGCTTTCTGCGCGTCGCGCCACACCGCGTCCCACTTCGGCTGGGCGTCGGCGCAGACCTTCAATTCCCGCTCGGTGGTGGTCTTGATGTAATCGGGACCGATGCCGCGTTCGCCCGGCAGGCCCAGGATGCGCGGGCTGGTCCATTTCGGCGACTGCCCCGGAATGGTGTAGTGCGGCAGGTCGATCATCGCGCTCATCATCAGCTGGCGCGCCTCGCTGTGATAAAGCTGGTCGCCGTAATCCTCGCCGCTGGGCAGCTTGGGGATGGCGGCGTAATAGCCGCGATAGACCCCGGCCACCGCGTCCGCCGCCTTGTCGCCGAATTCGTACGCGCTCCATTTGCGGTAGGTCGCGCCGGCGCCGCCTTCGGGCACCCCGCCCCAGGCGGAGTCCATCACCGTGCGAGCCCCCAGCGTCACCGCGCGCACGTCGCTGGTGTTGACCAGCATATAGCTGGTGGCGCCGGCTTTGATGTAGCGGCCGAATTCCGAATAGATGCGGTCGACCGGCACCATCTCGCCCAACTGGTTGGCGCGGCCGTTGAGCATGGCGACGTGATAGTACATGCCTTGCCCCTTGGCGACCTGGCCGCCGTCCTTGACCAGGCCATAGCCGGTGTCGGCCCACACCGTCATCACCTCGGGCGGGATCTTCAGATAGCCCTCCTGCGCCAGCCGCGCCCCTTCCTGCCACAGGTCGGTGTCGAATTGGGCGTCGGGGAAACGGGCGCGCACGATCCGCATCTGATCCTGGATCGCCTTGCTGATGAGTTCGCCCTGCAGCTTGTCGTTGCCGACCACGCTGGGATCCATCGAGGCGTAAGACGTGTCGGACAAGCCGCGCAGCCCAACCGACCACAATATCTCCTGCCTGGGATCATAGCTGTTGACCGCGTTGGTCCAGGCCCGTTCCAGGATTTCGGGATGCTGAGACATGGAGTACGGCACCTTGTCGGGCCAGCGCGCCACGTTCATCCCCACCGGAATGGCGTGATGCTGGGTCAATATCAGCCCGCGCTCGCCCACCGGCTTCATCTGCGGATCGGTGGGGAAGGTCCAGGTGCCGGGCACGATCATGTTGCCCTTCAGGCGCAGCACCGTCTCATAGATCTTGTCCATCACCGACAGGCGGATGCCGGAATGTTCCGGCAGCCGGTCGCCCGGCGCCCAGCCGGTCAGCATGTCCTCGTCATTGATGAAGAAGCCGCGATACTTGAACAGCGGCACGGGAAAATCGCGCGACAGACCGGCGGGCAGCAGCACCTGTGTTCTCTTCGCCGGTTCCCTGTCGGTCCAGTAATAGAGCGGATCGACACCCAGCCAATCCTGGCTCAGTTGGTAGATGGCATAGATGGCGCCGCGCATGTCGGCGCCGTCGAGATGGACCTCCCGGCCCTGGGCGCGGATCGAGAAACTTTCCGGCGCGCCCTTGGTACGGCCGACCACAATGGCGGTGCCGCCGGCGGGCACGGCGGTGACGATCCGCGGCCGCCTGCCGAACACCTTTTCAAAGTCATCGGCCAGGTCGTTGGCCGCCTTCCGCACCGGCCCCGCTTCATCCGGCGACAGCACGATCGCGGTGGCGCCGGTCAGCACCGGGCCGGAGGGCGGCTGCGCCGCCGCCAGGCCGCCAAGGGCCAAAACCATCACGACGCCGCGAACCACGCCTCCTGCCGTCATCCCACCCTCGCTTGTTGTTCTTGGTGTTACCGGTAACGCTATCCCCCCGCGCCGCTCCCGGCAAGCGGGAGAATTTACCCTAAATGTCGCCGGCGCTCGCACGGGCACCGGGGCGGCTGTACCATTCCGGGACAATCGCCGCCGGGAAAAACGTCCATGAAAAAGCTGATCGCGCTGCTGCCGCTGCTGTTGCTGGGCGCCTGTGCCGATCCCGGCTATTCGCCCGGCGCCTGGGCCGGTTACGACCCCGGCTATGACTGGGGCTATAGCGGCTATCAACGCCCCATCATCCCGGAAGCCTATAACGGTCCTTACATGGGGCCGCCGCCGGTCTATCCCGGCAGCGCCTATGCCAGGCGGAATTATTATCCGCGGAACCATGGTCCGGCTTACAGCTACGGCCCGTCCGCCGATTACGGCTATGGTGGCGGCCATGCGCCGCCCTATGACGGCACCTGGTATGAAGGCCCGGGCTACGGCCCTTACTGATCCCGCCGGTCGATGCGGGTGACGTGATAGACCGCATCGCTCTCGCCCTTCACCCGCAGCATGTAGCCGTCGGGCGCGCGCGTCACCGTCACCCGGTACGAGGCCGGGGCGCCGCGCCAGTCGGCGCGGCCCGAGTCGATGCTCTTCTGCTGGTAGACCTGCCCGTCGGCCAGCGTCACCGTGAAGGTGCGGTCGCGGCCGAAGTCGTAAGCGGCCATCGGCACGTCCGCCGCCGCCGGGCCGGTCTTGCCCACCACCGTATCCCAGAAACTCTCCCGGGGCGGCGGCGCGGGCGCGATCTTGCGGGTGGGCAGGTTGGGCGCGGGCGCCGGCACCAGTCTGGCCTGCGGCGCGGGGCTCAAACCCAGGGATGCGCGCATCGGCTGGGCCGAGCCATAGAAACAATCCAGCCAGGCGCGGTTGTCCGCGATCCGGTCGCAGCGCAGCGCGCCGTCGATCACCTGGTCGCGGACGGGATCGGCCATCGCCGTCGTGGCGGCGGACGCGGCCAGCAGGCAGGCGAACAGGGTGCGGCGCATGGGCGGTCCTACCAGTTGAGCAGACGCTGCAGGTTGCCGCCCTTGACCTTGGCGATGTCGGCGGCCGGATAGCCTTTCATATGGACATCGGCGATATGGGGCCTGTCCCCGCTCCACACCATGCGGTCGGGTCCGAATTCCTTGATGACGCGGCGGGTGAAGGGGATCAGGCTTTCATAGTCCGGTTTGTCGTCGGTCATATAGCCCAGGCCCGACATCTTCATATAGACGTTGGGATGACGCGCCAGGTCCAGCACGTCGCCATATTCCCAGATCGTGCCGGTCTTGGGGTTGCACATATGGTCGATCAGCACCTTGCAGCCGGGAAAGGCGGCGATGGCCGCGCCCGCGTCGCGCGCATAATTGGGGCCGAGATCGAGTTCGACCACCAGGCCCAGGTCCACCGCCTTCTTCCACAAGGCCCGCACGCCGGGCTCGGCGAAGCTCTTGAAATAGGCGGTGTTGCCCCGGTGCAGATGAAAGCGGGTGGAGCAGATGCGCGGATGGGCCTTGACCAGCGCTTCCAGCCTGGCGGGGGCGTCATCGTCATGCGGGAAGAACATGCTGGTCGCCTTGAACTGGCCGGGCGAGGTGCGCGCCAGGCAATCCAGCACCAGCGCATGATCGTCGCCGTAAGGCTCGGGATGGACGAACAGCGCCCGGTCGATGCCGAACGCCTTCATGTGCGCCTGATAGTCCGTCAGCGGATCGGCGGGAAGCCTGGCGGCGTCGGGCTTGTAGGTGCCGCGCGGGCTGAAGGGGAATTTCGCGGTGTCCGACGAGAACATGTGCATGTTCCACTCGATGACGGGCGCGGCGGCGGCCTGGGCCGCGCCCGAGGCCAGGGCGGCGGCGCCCATCCCGGCAAGCAGCGCGCGGCGGTCGGTTTCCATCCTGTCCCCCTGTTGTTCATGACCCCGGAAAATCCCAGCTTAACCTTTGATCCGCGAACGGCAATACTGCCGCCATGACCCAAAGCACCACGGACCAGGCGGTGGCGTTGCACCGCAGCGGCAACCTGACGGAGGCGGCGCGGCTGTACCGCGCCGCGCTGACCAGCAACCCGCGGAATTTCACCGCCCGGCACCTGCTGGGCGTGGCGCTGGCGCAGGACGGCCAGGCCGAGGCCGGACTGGCGGAGATCGAGAGCGCCCTGCTGCTGCGCCCCACCGATACCGAGGCCTATCTGAACCGCGCCAATGTCTTCCGCATGCTGGGCCGCAACGCCGAAGCGCTGGCCGACTTCAACCGCGCGCTGGCCGCCCGCCCCGACTGGCCGCAGGTGCTGAACAATCGCGGCGGGGTGTTGCAGGACCTCAAGCGCTTCGACGAGGCGCTGGCCGATTTCGACCGCGCGCTGGCGTTGCAGCCCGGCGTCAGCACCGTCATCAACAACCGGGGCGGCGTGCTGCTGGACCTGGGCAGGCCGCGCGAGGCGCTGGCCGCCTTCGACCAGGCGCTGGCGCTGGCGCCCGCCGATCCGGTGGTGCTGAACAATCGCGGCAATGCGTTGCGGATACTGGGGCAGCTTGACGCGGCGGTGGAAAGCTATGACCGCGCCATCGCCTTGCGCCCGGACTATTCCGAAGCCCAGAGCAACCGCGCCGGGACACTGCAACTGTTGAAGCGTCATGCCGAAGCATTGGCTGGTTTCGTGACCGCGATGGCGCTGGACCCGAGGAATCCCACCGCATTCGGCGGCGCGGCGATGGCGGCGCTGAACCTGTGCGACTTTCCCCGCGCGGCGCGCTATGCCGCCGAGATGCCGGCCCGCGTCGCCGCCGGGCAGATGCAGCCCTGGGGCCTGCTGGGATACAGCGGCGGCGAGGCGCTGCAAAGGCAATGCGCGGCGGCCCTGATCGCGGCGCGCTTCCCGGCACCGCCGCCGCCGCTGGCCGGGCGCTACGCCCATGACCGGCTGCGGGTGGGCTATATCTCGTCGGACTTCGGCCGCCATCCCGTCACCAGCCAGCTTGTCGAAGTGATCGAGCGCCACGACCGCGGCGGTTTCGACATCCACGGTTTCGCCACGGCCCGCGACGATAGCGGCGCGGAACGCAGGCGCATCGCCGCCGCCTTCGGGCATTTCCATGACGTGTCGGCGATGCCGCCCGAGGCGGTGGCGCGGCTGATCCGCGAGTTGGAGATCGACATCCTGGTGGACCTGAACGGCCACACCCGGGGCGACGCCTTCGACGTGCTGGCGCGGCGGCCCGCGCCCGTGCAGGCGTCATGGCTGGGCTATGCCGGAACCACAGCGGCGCCCTTCCTCGATGTCTGCATCGCCGACCGCGTGGTGGCGCCCGACCAGGCCGGTTTCAGCGAGAGGCTGGAATATCTGCCGCACAGTTTCATGCCGCACGACACCACCCGCGCCATCGGCCCCGCGCCCAGCCGCGCCGAGGCGGGCCTGCCCGACGGCGCCTTCGTGTTCTGCTCCTTCAACAATGCCTGGAAATTCAACGCTCCCTTGTTCGGCGCCTGGGTGCGGCTGCTGCGGAAAGTGGACGACAGCGTGCTGTGGCTGCGCGATCCGGGCGAAGCGAGGGGCAATCTGCTGCTGGCGGTGCGCAACGCGGGCCTCGATACCGGCCGCGTGATCTTCGCGCCGCACGCGCCCTCGCCGGACGCGCATCTGGCGCGGCTGGGCCTGGCCGACCTGTTCCTCGACACCATGCCCTACAACGCCCATGCCACCGCCTGCGACGCGCTGTGGGCTGGCGTGCCGGTGGTGACGGCGCGCGGCACCGCCTATGCGGGCCGCGTGGCGGCCAGCCTGCTGACGGCGCTGGACCTGCCGGAGCTGATCGCCGACACGCCGCCGGACTATGAAGCGCTGGCGCTGGACCTGGCGCGCGACCCGGCGCGTCTGAAGGCGATCCGCGACAGGCTGGCCGTCAACCGCATGACCGCGCCGCTGTTCGACATGGCGCGCTTCACCCGCGACCTGGAAGCGCTATACCGGCGCATCGCATGACAGGCGGCAGCGACGGCCATCACGATCGTGGCCGCGCCTTGTGGGCCGCGGGCCGGCTGGCCGAAGCGCATGACGCCTTCGCAGAAGCCCTGCGCCTCGCGCCGGAGCGGCTGGAGTCCTTCGACGGCGTGGCGCAAACCGCGCTGCATCTCTGCGACTGGGACAAGGTGGACGCCATCCGCCCGGAACTGGAGCGCCGCATCCGCCAGGGCCAGCCGCTGCCGCCCATGCTGCTGCTGGGCTACAGCGGCGACGCGCAATTGCAGTTGCTCTGCGCCCGCAACAATATCCGGGCGCGCATCCCGCCCTTCCCGCCCTTGTGGCGCGGCGAGCGCTACAACCACGGCCGCGTCCGGCTGGCCTATATCTCGCCTGATTTTCGCCAGCATGTGGTGGCGGGCCAGATCGCCGAACTGGTCGAGCGTCACGACCGCACGCGGTTCGAGGCGATCGGGTTGGCCACCACGCCGGATGACGGCAGCGACCTGCGGGCGCGGCTGGCGCGCGGCTTCGAACGCTTCCACGACATTTCCGGCATGGACTATCGCGCCCGCGCCGCCGCCATCCGGGGCGAGGAGGTGGATGTATTGATCGACCTCACCGGCCACACCAATGGCGAGAATTTCGGCGTGCTGGCGCAGCGCACCTGCCCGCTGCAACTGACATGGCTGGGCTGGCCCGCCACCACCGGCGCGGATTTCCTGGACGGCGTGATCGCCGACCGCGTGGTGGCGCCTGCCGCGGCGGAATTCAGCGAACCGGTGCTGGCCATGCCCGGCAGCTATTTCGTCACCGACACCAGCCGCGCCGTCGGCCCGGTCCCGTCCCGCGCGGCGGCGGGCCTCCCGGACAGCGGCTTCGTCTTCTGCTCCTTCAACGCCAACTGGAAGATCACCCGCCCGGTGTTCGGCCTCTGGATGCGGCTGCTGCGACAGGTCGAAGGCAGCGTGCTGTGGCTGCGCCAGTCGGGCGGCGGCGCGGACGCGAACCTTGTGAAGGCGGCGCAAGCGGCGGGCGTCGATCCCCCCCGCCTGGTCTTCGCCCCGCATGTCGCGCTCGACGCCCATCTCGCCCGCCATGCCTGTGCGGATCTGTTCCTCGACACCCTGCCCTACAACGCCCACGCCACCGCCGCCGACGCGCTTTTCGCGGGATTGCCGGTGCTGACCTGCCGCGGCACGGCGTTCGCGGGCCGGGTGGGCGCCAGCCTGCTGACGGCCTGCGACCTGCCGGAGTTGATCGCGGAAACGCCGGAAGACTATGAGGCCCTGGCATTGGCGCTGGCGCGCGACCCGGCGCGGCTGGCGGCGTTGCGCGGCAAGCTCACCCGCGCCGCGCCGCTGTTCGACACCGCCGGGTTCGCACGCGATCTCGAAAGCCTGATCACTTCGCGGCTCTGACCCGCTCCACCAGGCCCGCTTCCACCGCCGGGGCGCTGTTGCCCCAGTTGTTGCGGATATAGGTCAGCACATTGGCCACCGCCGCGTCGTCCAGTTTCCAGCCCAGGCTGGGCATGCCCTGCCCGGTCGGCGCGCCTTTGGTCGCCGCGCCGCGCGTGCCCGCCAGCACCACCCGCGCCAGCGTCTCCGCACTGGCCTGGCGCACATTGGGATTGCCCGCCAGCGGCGGGAAAATGGCGCTGCCCTTGCCGTCGGCGCCGTGGCAGGCGCTGCAATTGAGGCGATAGACCGCCACCCCCGCCTGCACCTGCATGTCGCCGCGCGGCACCCCTCCGCCATTGCCGCCCGCCGCCGGAAGCCCCTTGATATAAGTGGCGATGGCGTCGAGGTCGCCGTCCGTCATCAGCGCGGTGGAATTCTCCACCGCCTCCGCCATCGGGCCCGAGGCGATGGAATGGCTGTTGCGCCCGGTTTTCAGGTATTCGACCAGGCCGGCCTTGCTCCACGACGCCAGCCCGGTGACGCGGTCGCCGGTCAGGTCGGGCGCATACCATCCGGCCAGCACCGCGCCCGACAGCGCCGGAGCCTTGTCGGCGCCCAGCAGGTTCTTCGGCGTATGGCAGGTGCCGCAATGGGCGGGGCCTTCGACCAGATACCGGCCGCGCGATCCGCCGGCGCCATTCTCCGGATGGAAGAACAGCAGGTTCCAGCCGCGCATCAGGAAGCGGATGTTGAAGGGAAAGCGCAGCCGGTTGACCCGCACCGCGTTCTTCACCGGCCTGACCGTGCGCAGATAGGCGAACAGCGCATCCACGTCGCCATCGGGCATATGGGCATAGGCCGGATAGGGCATCGCCGGATAGAGAAGCTTGCCGCCCGGCGCGACGCCGGTCTTCATCGCCTTGCGGAAATCCGCCGCCGACCAGTTGCCGGTGCCGGTGTCGCGGTCGGGCGTGATGTTGGGCGTGACCAGGGTGCCGAACGGCATCTGCAACGCCACCCCACCCGCCAGGGTCTTGCCATGGCAGCCCGCACAGTCGCCCAGCACCGCCTGGTATTTTCCGGCATCGGTGTTGGCGGCCAGCGCGGGGGCGGCAAACAACAGCGCAAGGAAAGCGAGACGCCTCATGCGGGCACCAGCGCGCCGGGCGACTTGATATACTTGGTGGTGATCGCCTCCGCCGCCCAGAAGGCCAGCGCCCCCACCGTGCCGGTCGGGTTCATCCCGGCATTGTGGGCGAAGGCGCTCGCCCCCACCACGAAGACATTGGGCACATCCCAGCTTTGCAGATACTTGTTCACCGCGCTGGTCTTGGGGTCGGCGCCCATCACCGCGCCGCCGGTATTGTGGGTGGACTGGTAAGGCACCGAATCCCAGCCCTTCTTCAGGCGCGATACCGTGGCGACCTTGGCGCCGTAAACCTTCGCCAGCTTCTCCATCTGGTCGGACATATGGTGCGACATGGCGATGTCATTGTCCGGGAAGTCGAAGGTGACGCGCAGCAAAGGCCGCCCATGGCGGTCGCTATAGGTGGGATCAAGATCGAGATAATTCTGCCGCACCGGATAGGACGAGCCTTGCGACGAGAAACCGGTGGAATGCTGGTAGCCGTCCACCACCGCCTGTTTCCATTTCGCGCCCCAGCGCGGGCTGCCCGGCGCGGTCGGGCGGTAGCCGATCGGCCGCCCGTTGGTCAGGACGCAGTTGAAGCCCGCGCCGCCCACGAAACCCAGCGCCGAATGGTCGAAGGCATCGCCGTTGAAATCGTCCAGCGTCTGGCCCAGCGATCCCGCGGCGATGAAGGGGTTGAAGGTCTTGCCGCTGTCGAAAAACAGCCGCGCCGCGCTGCTGGTCTGGTAGCAATAGTTGCGGCCCACCGTGCCCTTGCCGCTGACCGGATCATATTGCCGGCCGATTTTCGACAGCAGCATCAGCCGTACATTCATCAACCCATAGGCGCACAGCACCACCATGTCGCCGGGCTGCTCGTATTCCACGCCCTTGGCGTCGATATAGGTGACGCTCTTCGCCGCCTTGCCGTCTGGCGTCAGGTTGACCGTCAGAACCTCGCACTCGCTGCGCAACTCGAAATTGGGCTGGCGCATCAGCACCGGCAGCACGCAGGTCTGCGGGCTGGCCTTGGAATAATTGGCGCAGGCGAAGCGTTCGCAGAATCCGCAATAGGTGCATTGCCCCATCCGCACGCCCAGCGGATTGACATAGCTTCGCGACAGGTTGGCCGAAGGCGTGGGAAAGGGATGCCAGCCCAGTTCCCGCGCCTTTTGCGCGAACAGCGTGGGCGCATAGCTCATCTTCATCGGCGGATTGGGATAATCGCGGGCGCGCGGGCTTTCGAACGGATTGCCGCCGGGCTGGATGCGGCCCCGCAGGTTGCCCGCCTTGCCGGAGATGCCCGCCAGATATTCGAACCGGTCGAAGCAATGCTCCAATTCGGCATAGGTCGCGCCCCAGTCCTGCAATTGAAGCCCGGCGATCTTCTTCGCCCCATAACGCCGGGTGAGGTGCGACCGGATGGAGAAATCGCTGTCCCAGAAGCGCCAGGTATGGCCGTTCCAGTGCACGCCCGCGCCGCCCACGCCATTGCCGGGCAGGAAGCTGCCATAGTCGCGCATCGGCAGCGCGGTCTGCGAGGCATCGTTGCGCATGGTCATGGCCTCGACCGCGGGCTGCAGGAACAGTTCCTTGCGGATGCCGTACCGCAGCTCGTCCTGCATATAGCCGATGTTGAAGTCGGTGGGCGTGTCGCGCCATGGGCCGCGCTCGATCGCCACCACATTCAGCCCGGCCTGGGCCAGTTGCTGGGCGATGATCGAGCCGGTCCAGCCCAGGCCGATGATCACCGCGTCGCGCCGGGGCAGAAGCTTCGCCATTCAGCCCTCCATCCCGTAGAGGGAGACGGGCCCGCGCGGATACGGCACGTTATGCCTGTCGATATGGTCGCGATAGTCGTAGCGCGTGCCCGGAAAGCCGATCATCCTCCACGACGCCATGCCGCGGTTGCCGCCGTAAAGCGGATCGGCGAAGAAGCCTTCCATGGTGTTCTGCAACACCAGTTCGAAGAATTCCTTGGTGCTGTAGCCGGGTTTCAGCTTCAGGGCGATGCCGCCGCCATCCAGCCCCGCCAGCACCATGTCCTGCTGCGCCGCCGCCAGCGCGGTGAAATCCTTTTTGTAAGACGCGCGGGCATGGTCGTTCAGCGCGGCCAGCCCCATGCGCCAGCGCCCGGCGGGCGTCAGGTCGCCCTGATAGCCTTGCGTCGAAAGCCCCGCCGCGAAGGGCGGCCTGGTGTAGAGGTTGACGCCGCGCCCGAACGTCCCCGCCAACTGCCGGTCGATGAAGACGGCGCAGCCGCATGCCTTGCCGCCGGGCGACAGGTGATCGGCGGGGATCAGCCGGTCGACGATGGCTTCCACGGTGGCGGCCTCGGCGGCGGTGAAGAAATACCAGCCCAGCGGATTCACCGGCCTGGGCGGCTCGCCCGCATAGGGCGACCAGGGCAGGTTTCCCGAAATCGAACGCCCATCGGCGGCACCCGCCAGGACCGGCAATGCCGCGGCCGACGCCAGCAGCCAGCGCCGGCTGATCGCCCTTTGCTCGGCCATGCAATCCCGCCCCGATTCTTGTTCTTCTTGCCGCGATCCTATGCGCCAGTTCCCGCGCGGGCAATTTCGCGGATGCACCGGCGCGCGAAACCGCCGCCGCGAAGAAACTCACGGAACCCGCGGATTCCGCCGGAACGGCTGCGGGGTGCGGAGGGTTCGCCAAGGGCTGGGATCAACAGCTTCCTCAGGAGGATTTGAATCGTGACGAACCAGAACCAGAATGACCGAAATAACAAGCAGCAGAACCAGCCGCAGCAGGGCCAGCAGCCGGGCCGGCAGCAGCGCCAGCAGGGTCTGCGGGGGGACCAGCAGAACCAGGACAAGGACAATCCGTCCGGCCGTCCCGGCCAGCAGGGCAAGTAACCCCGTTGAATCGAGGAAAGCCCGGCCTAGGCCGGGCTTTCTTTTTGCCCGCGCCGCGATTGTATTTTTGCGCGCGAAAGACCAATTTTACCCCATGGCCAGACGCCCCGCCCCCAGCCGCCTGCAAGCCGACCTGGCCCGCCGCATCCTGCGCGCCCTGGCGGAGGACGACGCCGCGCCGGGCGAAAGGCTGGTCGAACTGGACCTGTGCGAACGCTTCGGCGTCTCGCGCACCCCGGTGCGCGGGGCGCTGAAGCTGCTGGCCGCCGACGGTTTCCTCACGCCGCGCGACGGGCGCGGCTATGTGCTGGCGAAGCGGCCGCCCGAAACGCCGGACGAGGATGACGGCGAGGAAGAGCGCCGCCTGTTCGCGCGGCTGGCGCAGGCACGGGCCGACGGCAAGCTGGCCGACATCTTCACCCAGCAGGACATCCTGCGCTGCCTGAACGTCAAGCCCGGCGCGGCCATGCACCTGATGCGCCAGCTTGCCGAGGTCGGCATGGTGGAGAAACGGCCGGGCAATGGCTGGGCCTTCAACACCGACACCAGCCGCGCCATCAACGAAAGCTATGCCTTCCGCCGCGTGCTGGAGCCGCAGCTTCTGTTGCAGCCGACCTTCCGGCTGGACCGCGCCTGGGCGGCGAAATCACGCGCCGCGCATACCAGGCTGCGCCAGGCGCCGTGGCGCAGCGGCGCCAGCGCGGAGTTTCACGTCCTGAATGCCGACTTCCACCATCACCTGGCGCGCTGCTGCGGCAACCGCATCATGCAGGCGGCGGTGGAGCGGCAGAACCAGTTGCGCCGCTACCTGGGCGACAATTGGGATTATCCGCGCGAGCAGGTCTATCGCGCCATCGACGACCATCTGGAGATCCTGGCGGCACTGGAGGCCGGCTATCCCGACAAGGCGGCGGCGCTGATGCTGCACCATCTCAACATCTCCGGCCCGCCGCGCCGGCATGGAGACGAATGACGCCGCGCAATGGCGCTAGTAGATGTCCCGGCGGTACAGGCCGTCCTGCGTCATCTGGTCGAGCCTTTCCTGGCCGCAGATCGACACCAGCGCCTCCTGCACCGCCGCCGCCATCTCCAGCCCGCCGCACACCATCAGCGCCGCGCCGCGCTCCAGCCAGGCGCAGATCTCCGCGCCCCGCTCCGCCACCAGGTCCTGGACATAGCGTTTCGGCGCGGTGTCGCGCGAGAACACCAGGTCGGTTTTCGCCAGCGTGCCGTCGACCTGCCACGCCTTGATGTCGTCGCCATAATATAGGTCGTGCGCCGCGCTGCGCTCGCCGAACAGCAGCCAGGCGCCGCCCAGCTCCCGCTTTTGCCGGTGCAGCAGATGCACCCGCAGACCCGCCATGCCGGTGCCGGCGCCGATCAGGATCATGGGCCCCTCTTTCCCATCCGAACCGTGCGGCGGATGGAAATTGGGATTGGGTCTGAGGCGAAGCTTCACAATGCCGCCCAATTCACAATCGCGCGTCAGCCAGCCCGAACCCAAGCCCAGGCTGCCGTCTTCCTTCACCGCCTTGCGCACCAAAAGCTCCATGCGGCCACTTTCGGGCAGCGACGCGATGGAATATTCCCGATGG
>Ga0153956_1002108_pt1 | contig 15399 bp, 12 predicted proteins | sample TSFL040MetaG_FD_104704 | JGI IMG/M metagenome (GOLD analysis project Ga0153956, IMG submission 104704) | Attine ant fungus gardens microbial communities from Florida, USA - TSFL040 MetaG | ecosystem: Host-associated > Fungi > Mycelium > Unclassified | place: USA: Florida, Wekiwa Springs... | reverse complement strand
GCCAGCGTTCGGCGGCGCGCTCGTCGTCGCGCGCCGCATCGCGCATGGTATGACGCATCAGCGTGCGTTCGAGCGCGGCGAAATTGCGCAGAATGTTCGCCATCGCCTCCAGCAGGAAACGCAACCGCTCGATGGCGTTATCGCTGTGCGCGCGGGCCGCCTCGGCAATACGCGCGGCCTCGTCGTAGACGATCGATTCGGTCAACGCGTAAATCAGGTATTGCTTCGACAGGTAATAGTTGTAGAACGTCTTGCGCGAAACATCGGCGCGTTCGCAGATCTGTTCGACGGTGACCGCTTCGCAATCCTGTTCGGTGAACAGTTCGATGCTGGCCTCGATGATGCGGTCCTGCACTTCACGCTTGCGGCGTTCGCGGCGGCTGATCGGTGCGGTGAGAAGGCTTTGAGTCATGGGAGTCTTGCCTTTAAACCAATTTGGCTCGCATGGTAACCAATTTGTCCGCCGCGGCCAAATATTTGGCGCGGCGGCATGGCCTTTTTACGTCAAAGTATGTCTCGTTTAGGTCAGAGCACGTCGCGATGAACGGGGTTGCGGCGGGCCAGCAGATCCTCGGTACGGGCGCGCACGGCATCCACCAGCTTGTCCGTCATCGGCAGAATCCAGTATTCGTCCTTCAGCAGGCTTTGGTACACCTCCTCGGCAACCTCGTCCGGAGTGGTGGTCTGCAGCTGGATGCCGTAACCGGCCATCTGTTCTTTCATTTCATCCAGGGAATGCACGCTCTTGGTCGGCAGATTGGCGTCTTCCAGCTCCTTGGGACGATTGCGCTCGGAGTTGTAGATGCCGGTTTCCACCACATGCGGGCCGGGGAACAGCGAGGACACCTTGACCGGCGATTGCTGCGCCTGCAACTGGAAGTACAGCACTTCGGTGATGGCCGATACCGCCGCCTTGGTGGCCGCGTAAATCGGGGTGAAAGGCTGCATGAGGAGGCCGCCGTTGCCCGAGGTGGTGTTCACCACGTGGGCTTCCTGGTTCTGCGCGACCAGGCGCGGCATGAAGGCCTTGAGCCCGTTGACCACGCCCCAGACGTTCACGTTGAAGCCCCAGGTCCACTCCTTGAGCGGCGCGTCCCACAGGGTGGGGGCTTCGGCGGGGCCGACGCCGGCATTGTTGAACAGCAGATGCACGCCGCCGAAGTGCTTGAAGCTCTGCTCGGCCAGCGCTTCCATCGATTCGATTTTGGTGACATCGGCGACTACGCCGATGGCGTCGATACCCTGGGCACGGAACTCTTCAACCGTTTTGTCCAGGGCGTTGCGCTCGATGTCCGCCAGGACAATTTTCGCGCCCTCGCGCCCGAGGCGGGCACCGATGGATCGGCCCACGCCGCTGGCGCCGCCGGTGATTACCGCTACTTTATCTTTAAAATTCTTCATCGGTTTTCCTCTCGTTATCGACTGCTTGAGCGCAGCCCGCGCGCGCTTGAAAGCGTCGCCCACAGGGCTGGGCGGGCGTGAGTATACACGCGTATATGCAGAGGGGTAACTACTTCATTTGTGCCAGTCAGGACGGGACACGCCAATAAAAAAGGGGGCGCATCGGCCCCCTTGTTGTTTTTTTAAAACTCGCCGTGTTTTTCGAAATACCCGCTATGTATTTCGGAATACGTTTTCCGGGATGCCCCGTTTCATTCTTCGAGCCATTTTACTCTTCGAGCCATTTTACTCTTCGAGCCCGTTTTACTCTTCGAGATAGGAGTAGCCGGACAGGCCCAGCGTCAGCTCTTCCAGGTACTGCTTCTGGGTTTCCTTCGCCAGGCCGCTGGCCGCGAGCTTGTTGCGGTAGGCGTTGAGGATGTCCTTGGGATCGAAATCCACGTAGACCAGCATGTCGGAAACCGTGTCTCCGTCCAGCGGATTGACGAAGCTGTAGGAGCCGTCCGGATTCAGCTCGACGTGGACGGAGTGGGTATCGCCGAACAGGTTGTGCATATCCCCCAGGATTTCCTGGTAGGCGCCGACCATGAACATGCCGATCAGATGCGGCCCGCCGTTTTCGTAGCGCGGCAGCGGCAGCGTCGGCTCGATGCCTTCGCCATCCACATACTGATCGATCTTGCCGTCCGAATCGCAGGTGATGTCCTGCAAGATGGCGCGGCGCTCCGGGCGCTTGTCGAGATGATTGAGCGGCAGCACCGGAAAGATCTGGTCGATGGCCCAGGCGTCCGGCAGCGATTGGAACAGGGAAAAATTGCAGAACAGTTTATCCGCCAGCTTTTCGTTCAGCTCGTCGAGGATTTCGTTGTGCACGCCCGGATTGTTTTGCAGGATTTCACGCACCTTGAAGCAGGAGGCGAAATAAATTTCCTCGATGCGCGCCCATTGCTCCAGGGATATCTGGCCCAGCACATACATGCTTTTGGCTTCGCTGATGTAGTAGACGGCGTCGTGATACGCCTCCAGGGCGCTGCGTTTCGAAATGCCCGAATAGCCACGCCAGAGATCGTGCAGGATGGTCGGATCGTCCTCGCTCGGCGCGTTGGGGACGGATGCGCCGGGCGCCTCCTCGATTTCGATGACGTTGGTGATCAGCACGGCGTGGTGCGCCACCAGGGCGCGCCCGGATTCGGAAATGATGTTGGGGTGGGGCAGGTCGTGTTCGTTGCAGATATCCGCGAGCGCGTTGACGACTTTATTGGCGTATTCCTGCACCGAATAATTGGTCGAGCAGTGCGAGCGCGAATTGGTGCCTTCGTAATCGACGCCGAGGCCGCCGCCGACATCCACCCAGGCGATGGGCACGCCGAGCGCGCGCAGCTCGGCGAAATAGCGCGCGCATTCGCGCAACGCGCGCTGGATGTCGCGGATGTTGGCGAGTTGCGAGCCGAGGTGGTAATGCACCAGCTGCAGGGCGTCGAGCTGGCCGGCTTCGCGCAGCATGCCGATCGCGGCCAGGATCTGGCTGGCGGAAAGGCCGAATTTGGATTTCTCGCCGCCGGAGTTTTGCCACTTGCCCTTGCCGACCGAGGCCAGCCGCACGCGCACGCCGATGCGCGGCTTGACGCCCATGCGTTTGGCTTCGGCCAGCACCAGGCCGACCTCCGAAAGATTTTCGATGACAACGAACACGCGGTGGCCGACCTGCTCGCCGATCAGCGCGAGGCGGATATATTCCCGGTCCTTGTAGCCGTTGCAGATGATGACCGAGCCCGGCCGCGCCACGGCCAGCACCGCCATGAGTTCGGGTTTGGAGCCGGCCTCCAGGCCGAAGCGTTCTTCGCCGCCGTATTTGAGCAATTGCTCAACCACGTCGTGCTGCTGGTTGACCTTGATGGGATAAACCGCGCGGTATTGTCCCTGGTAATCGAAACGCGTCCTGGCGTTGGCGAACGCGTCGCACAGGCGGTCGATGCGGTCGTGCAGAATGTCGTTGAAGCGGACCAGCAGCGGCAGCGGCATGCCGCGATCTTCCATCTCCGCCACCAGCTTGCCGAGATTGATCGAAAAATGCGGCCGGTCCGGATCGGGGCGCGCCACCAGTTCCCCGGCCTCGCTGATATCGAAATAGCCGTCGCTCCAGTGAGCGATATTGTAGATTTCGCGCGTATCTTCGATGGACCAGGTCATTCCATACCTCAACAAAAGTGAACGGGGTTGTCTGTGCCGATGTCGCGATGCCGCGACGCTTTCTTGCAGGGTTCAGCTGGTGACTGGAACGCGGTGTCGGGGTTCATTCGTCGTGTCGGGGTTCATTGTAGGTGGATCAAACCGCATCGACAAACGGCATGGCGCGTATGTGGGGAGAACCTTTTGCTGGATAGCGCTTGCCCAGGCCGTGGGTGTGTCCAAGCACCGCCAGGCATGGGAATCACGTGGCATCCTGCCGGCCGAACGTGTTTAATGGGCCCTGTAGCCATTCGTCTGAGGGATTCATTTATGTTCAAACCATTGATTGTGGCGGCCGTGGTTGCCGCTTCGGCGCTGACGCTTGGCGGCTGCGCTTCCAATTTGCAGGGGGACACGTTTTCGCGCGAAGAGGCGCGTACGCCGCAGGTGGTGCGCATGGGCACCATCGAGGCATTGCGGCCGGTGAAAATCGAGGGCACCAAAACGCCGATCGGCGCGGCCACCGGCGCCGCGGTCGGCGGTATCGCGGGCAGCGGTGTCGGCGGCGGCAAAGGCAGCTACGTGGCGGCGGTGATCGGCGCGGTGGCCGGCGGCCTGCTCGGCGCTGGCGCGGAGGAAGGGCTCACCCGTACCCAGGGCGTCGAAATTACCGTGAAGGAAGACAGCGGCGTTACCCGCGCCTATGTGCAGGCGGTCAGCGAAGGAGAGGTGTTCAAGGTTGGCGAGCGCGTGCGCATCACCTCGGTGAATGGAACGACACGCGTGGCGCATTGATCGCTTGAGATCCACGCCAATAAAAAGCCGGCTTCGCGCCGGCTTTTTTATGCCCGGCTTGCGCGCGGGAAGAGCGAGAGGCCGACGCTCAGGGATACAACAGATAACGCTCGCGCATGCCGCGGAATTGTTGCAGCGAGTTTTGCCAGCCCGAGGCGATCGCGCGGGGGTCCTGGTGTTGTGCAATGGCGTCGACCACCGAACGGGAGCCGATCATGCCGAGCGTTCCGTTCAGTTTGAACTCGCCCGGATACAAACGCTGCAGGGCGCTCGCAATTTCAACGCCGAGCAGCGGTGAGTCCAGCGCGCCGCGGTCGACCAGCGCGATGGCGACGCCGTTGCAGACGCGGCCGCCGTAGCGGTTCTCGCTGGGCGTGAACGTGGCGGGTTTGAATTTCACGCCGGCGATGGCGCGCGCATTCAGGTAATCGCTCAATTGCCGCGCATCGATCCAGGGCGCCCCGAGCACCTCGAACGGCGTGGCGGTGCCGCGGCCCACGCTCACGTTGGCGCCCTCGACCAGGGCGACGCCCGGATACAGCGCGACCTCGGTCAGCGAGCGCAGATTGGGCGAGGGATTGATCCAGCGCAGGCCGGTTTGATCGTACCAGTCCGCGCGCTTGTAGCCGCGCATTTTGATGACGTGCAGTTTCGCGCCGATGCGGTTTTCGGTGTTGAACAGTTGCGCCAGTTCGCCGGCGGTCATGCCGTAACGGATAGGCAGGGGAAAATAGCCGGTGAACGAACGCAGGTTGTCGTCGAGCAGTGGCCCCTCGACGCGCTCGCCGCCGATGGGGTTGGGGCGGTCCAGCACGTAGAAATCGATGCCCGCCGCCGCCGCGGCCTCCATCGCGTAGGCCATGGTGCTGATGTAGGTGTAGAAACGCACGCCGGCGTCCTGCACGTCGAACACCAGCGCGTCGAGTCCCTGCAACATTGTGGGCGTGGGCCGCGTCACTTCGCCGTAGAGACTGTGGACCGGCAGCGCCGTGCGGGCGTCGATGCCGGATGCGATTTTGCGGTCGAGCAGGCCGTCGAGCCCGTGTTCGGGGCTGAACACCGCCGCCAGTGTCACGCCCGGCGCCTGGCGCAGCAGATCGATGGCGTGCCGGCCCTTGGCGTCGATGCCGGATTGATTGGTGATCAGGCCGACGCGCCGGCCGACCAGCGGGGCGAAGCGCTCCGCCGCCAGCATATCCAGGCCGCTGTAAACCGTCGGCGGCGCGGCCTGTGTCAGCGCGGTCGCGCCCGGGTTGTTCAGCGCGGTATCGATGAGGCTGGCGATGCCGTTGCGCAGCGGCTGCACATCGCCGGTGTCGTTGGGGTAGACCCGATTGCTGAGTATGACGATGTAAGTGCCGCTGACCGGGTCGATCCAGAGCGATGTGCCGGTGTAGCCGGTATGGCCGTAAAAGCCGGTCGGGACCAGCACGCCGCCGCGTTTTCCCAAGGGGACTTCCAGATCCCAGCCGAGTCCGTGCTGGCGGTTCTGGTCGGGCAGAACCTGGGGCGAAGTCATCAGCGCCACGCTGTCGGGGCGCAGGACGCGCGCACCCTTGGCGCTGCCGCCGTTGAGCAGCATGCGCGCGAACACGGCCATGTCGTCGGCGCTGCCGAACAGGCCCGCGTGCCCGGCCACGCCGCCCATGCGCGCGGCGCTGGGGTCGTGCACCGTGCCCCAGATTTCCTGGCCGCGCCACCGCAGCGTGGGCGCTATGCGCGCGCGTTCGGATGCGCCGGGCTTGAAACCGGTATCGCGCATGCCCAGCGGCGCGAAAATATGGTGCTCGCAATACGCGTCCAGCGTTTCGCCCGCAACGCGGCGCACCAGCTCGCCAAGGATTTCGAAATTGATGTCGCTGTACAGGTAGGCCTGTCCTGGCGCCTTGACCGGCTGTTCCGCCACGATCATGTCCAGCGCGCCTTGGTAACCCGACCAGCTTTTGGCCAGCGACAGATCGGGGCGCAGGCCGGAGTAGTGGGTCAGCGCCTGCCGCACCGTGATGCCGCCCTTGCCGTTGGCGGCGAATTCCGGCCAGTAATTGGCGATGGGATTGTCGAGGCGCAGGCTGCCCGTCTCCGCCAGTTGCATGATGGCGGTGGTGGTGGCGACGACCTTGGTCAGGGAGGCGAGATCGAAAATCGTGTCGGTGCGCATCGGTTTCGCGCCCGGGCCGGTCATCAGCTGGCCGAAAGCCTTGCGGTACAACACGCGTTCGCGGTCGCCGATGACAACGACCGCGCCGGGAATATGGCCGGCGCGAACCTGTTCCTGCACCAGCGCATCGATGGGGGCCAGGTCCGCGATGTGAAGCGCAGCGGCGCCGCTCTCCGTGTCAACGCCCGCTGCCGAGGGGAGTGCCGCTGCCGGTAACGACAGCAGCATCAGCAGGATGGGCAATTTCAAGGGTCAATTTCCAGCGGTTTTGGTCGTGGGTTGAATCGCTTCCAGAGAGTAGACATTGCGCGGATTCCACAGCATCCAGCCACCGGAACCGAATTTCTCGGCCGCGCGGATCTGATCCTGGATTTCGTCGGCTCCGAACTGGCGCCGGTCGAAGGCGTAGTCGCGAAACGCCTGCAGCCAGGGCCGGAAGCGCGAGGCTTCAAGGCCGGAGCGCACCCGCGCCCGCTCCAGCGAGCGATAAATGATCTCGTAGGAGTTGGCGACCGGATTGCGGTAGCCCGGAATGCCGAATTGGAAGCCGGAAGGATAAAGCATCGGCGACAGGTAATCGACATTCGCCGCCAGCTCATCGAGCCGCTGTCCGATTTCGGTGTCGTTCAGATTCCAGCAGACATAGCCGAAGACGTCCGCCGACAGGAACACGTTATAGGGCGCCAGCTTGGCGCGGGCGGCGGCCAGCAGGCCGGAGATCGTTTCGACGCGGTTCTGCTCGGTGTTGGGCTTGGAGAAGACCAGCCCGCGCGTATCGGGAAAGCGCACATAGTCGAACTGCACTTCGTCGAAGCCCATTTTGGCGGCCTCTTCCGCGAGGGCGAGGTTGTAGTCCCACACCTCGCGCTTGAACGGATCGACCCAAGCCAGGCCCTCGCGATCCTGCCAGATGCCGCCGCTCTGGTTTTTCACCGCCAGTTCCGGCTTGGCGCGCGCCAGCAGATTGTCCTTGAAGGTCACGATGCGGGCGATGGTGTAGATGCCCTGTTCGTGCAGGGCGGCGATCTGGGCCGGCATATCGCGCACGGTGATGATTTTTTGCGCGCCGATTTCCGCCGCGAGGGGCACGGCGCTCTTGTAGCCGATGATCGCGCTGTCGGTCTTGAGATCGATGACCAGCGTGTTCAGCTGGCTTTTATCGATGGCCTCCAGCGCCGCGTTGCGCAGTTTCAAACTGCCGATGCCGTAGGTGGACAGATACACCGCCTTCGGCGTGAATGGCTTGAGTTCGATCACCGGCGCCAGGCTGCCGTTGCTCATGGTCACCGCGTTGCGCAGATGGCCGTAGGCGCGCGCGCGCAATTCGGTGCCGTCGCCCTCGATGCGAAATGCCCCGTTTTTATCGGTGCGGGTGTTGTTGCCGCCGAGCGAGACGAAGGCTCCGGCCAGCGGCGCGCGCGTTGTCGCGTCGATCACGCTGCCGCTGATGCTGGCGGCGAAAGAGAGGGGCGCTAACAGGGTTGCCAGCAGGGATGGCAATAAAACTTTGAACAATTTCACAGATCACCTTGGGGTTGGCCGCACACAACCGAGAGTGTAGTTCGAGGCCAAACTCCGGTGCGTGGATTCGCGGAAAAATCGGGGAAAAATTTATTTCACAAACTGTGCTTTTCGCGACTTATTTTGCGGCGGTGGTGTGCGTTGCGGCGCCATGCGCCGGCGCCGGCGCGACCAGGTTTTCGAACAGGCGTCCCTGGTGGCCGTTGGTCATCAGAAAGCGCGGCAGCGAAAGCGGTTTGTCGCCGCTGTCGGTCTGGCGGCCGTCGATGCTGAACGCCGCGACATAGCCGGCCTGCGCCGCCTGTTCCATCAGGGTGTCGTCATAAATGCCGAAGGGCCAGGCGAGCAGATCGATGTTGCCGCCCAACCGTTTTTCCAGCACCGCCTTCGAGCGCTGCAATTGCGTGGCGACGAATTTCTGGTAAGCGGCCGGGGTCAGGCGTTTTCGTTCCTGCTTGAAGTTGGGATGCCAATACGTGTGGGATTGAATATTGAACAGGCCGGTGTCGCGCAACTCGCGCAGTTGATCCCAGGCCATGGCATACGAGGCGTTGGAAATCGCGGATGGGTAGATAAACAGCGTCACCGGAATGTGGTACTGCTTCACCAGCGGATACAGCACGTCGTAAACCGAGCGATGGCCGTCATCGACGGTGATGACCACCGATTTGGGCGGCGGGGGCGCGCCCTTGCCGAGCTGATAATCGACGACGGCCTGCAGCGGCACCACCGTATAGCCGTGGTCGCGCAGAAAATCCAGCTGCTGGATCAGCACCGGCGTGGTCACGGTCATGTCGGCCGCGGTCGGGCCGAAGCGGTGATAACAGAGAATGGGCACCCGCTGGAACGGTTCGGCGGCAAACAGGCTGGTGGCGCAGAACGTCAGCATCAACAGCAGGAATACGGGCAAGAGAATCTGCGAGGGGCGGCGCTGGCGGTTACGACGGGTCAAGGCGAAGTCCGATCAACATGAGCGGCCGCCATTATTAGCACAGCGGGGACTGGAACAACAGTGCGGTGCGCGAAGGGCCGGACGCCGGCGTTTTTGCCGTGTATCATTCGAAGTTCGCGGCCATCGCCGCGCTTGCCTGAAACGAACCCGAGACCCCGGGCTGGAGCCCTGCATGAAATTCTGTAGCCACTGCGGCGGCCCCGTCGAACTGCGCATTCCCGCGGGCGACGACCGCAACCGTTTTATCTGCGCCAGTTGCGACACGATCCATTACCAGAATCCACGCCTGATTGTCGGTTCCCTGCCGGTATACGGAGAGCGGATCCTGCTGTGTCGCCGCGCCATCGAGCCGCGCAAGGGCTTCTGGACGCTGCCCGCCGGCTTCATGGAAAACGGCGAAACGACGCTGGCGGGCGCGCAGCGCGAAACCTGGGAGGAGGCGCAGGCGCGCCTGGTCGACTCCTCGGCGACGCTGTACCGCATTTTCGATCTGCCGGAAATCAGCCAGGTTTATATGTTCTTCCGCGGCGAGCTCGCCGACGGCGCGTATGGCGTGGGCCCGGAGAGCCTGGAGTCGGCGCTGTTCGAGGAGGACGACATTCCCTGGAGCGAGCTGGCGTTTCCCGTGGTCATGGAAACCTTGCGCGAATTTTTCGACGATCGCCGCCAGGGACATTTTCCGGTGCGCGCATCCGGGCTCGATCCCGAGCGCTACGCCTGGTGGCGGAGCCTGAAAAACGGTGGCGTCTTCCAGTAGTCACCCATCACACGTTTGCAAAGAGGTCTCCCGATTTGATCGAGATGAACAGCCTTTTGCCGGCGCTGGCGGCGGCCCTGTCGGTGGCCGTGGTCGCGGTGTCGGTGGTGTTGCGCCAGCGCGGATGCGAACTGGCCCGGCTGGCGGCGCTGCTGATCGAGCGCGAGCAGCGCATCGAGCTGTTGCAGCAGAGCGGCGCGCAAAGCCAGGCGGAGCTGGCCGCATTGCAGAGCTCGCTGGAAGAAGGCCGCCGCGCCGCGGATGAAAAGCAGGAGCTGCTGGCCGAACGCGACCGGCGCATCGAACAACTGCAACAGCGCCATACCGATGCCCAGGCCGAACTGGCGGCCGTGCGCAGCACGCTGGAGCAGAACCGGCACGCGGCCGAGGAAAAACTTCAGCTGCTGACCGAGGCCAGGCAGCAGTTGACGCAGAATTTCGAGCTGCTGGCCCAGCGCATCTTCGATGAAAAGAACGAGCGTTTCAGCCAGCAGAGCAAGGTCAGCCTCGAGCAGACCCTGAATCCGTTGCGCGACCAGCTCGCGGAATTCCGCAAGCGGGTCGAGGACGTTTACGACAAGGAAAGCCGCGATCGCGTTTCGTTGCGCGCCGAGCTGGGACACCTCAAGGAATTGAACCAGCGCATGAGCGAAGAGGCCCTGAACCTGACGCGCGCGCTGAAGGGCGACAACAAGGCCCAGGGCAACTGGGGCGAGGTGATACTGGAGCGCGTGCTGGAGGAATCCGGCCTGCGCAAGGGCTTCGAATACGAAACCCAGCTGGCCATGCGCGACGACGCCGGGCGCCGGCGTTATCCCGACGTGGTCGTGCGCCTGCCGGACGACAAGGATATCGTCATCGATGCCAAGGTTTCGCTGGTGAATTACGAGCGCTACTGCAACGCCGACGACGATGCGGAGCGACTGCCCGCGCTGCGCCAGCATGTGGCCTCGGTGCGCGCGCACATCGATGGACTCAGCATCAAGGAATACGAGAATCTGCCCGGCGTGCGCAGCCTCGACTTCGTGCTGATTTTCATCCCGATCGAGGCGGCCTTTCTCGCGGCGTTCAATAACGACCCGAGCCTGTTCCGCGATGCCTACGAAAAAAATATCATCGTCGTCAGCCCGACCACCTTGCTCGCCACGCTGCGCACGGTGCAAACCATCTGGCGCTATGAGCGCCAGAACGCCAATGCCGAACTGATCGCCAACCAGGCGGGCGCGCTGCACGACCAGTTCGCGCGCCTGCTCGAATCCCTGCAAAAGCTGGGAAATTCGCTGGAGCGATCGCGCGAAGCCTACGAGGAAACGCTGAACCGCTTTTCCCAGGGGCGCGGCAATCTGGTCAAGCGTGTGCACGACATGGCCAAACTGGGCGCGAAAACCAAGCGCGCGCTGCCCGACACTCTGCTGGAGATGGCGCTGGACGCCGAGCTGGAAGTGCCCGCGCGCGGTGAAGAACCCAGGTCGATGGCGGAGTAAGGCCGATTCAATTTCGTTGAAGGAGTGGACTCATGAGTTTTCCCAAGGTGGGCAATCTGGCCCCTGCGTTTACATTGTTGGATCAGAACGGCAACAAGGTCAGCCTCAAGGACATGCGCGGGCACAATGTCGTGCTGTATTTCTATCCCAAGGCCATGACGCCCGGTTGCACGGTGCAGGCCTGCGGGTTGCGCGACGCGCAAGCGGAGCTGGCCGCGCTCGATATCGTGGCCCTGGGGGTCAGCCCCGATCCCGTCAGCCGGCTGCAGAAATTCATCGACAAGCAAAATCTCAATTTCACCCTGCTGTCCGATGAGGACCACGCGGTGGCTGAAAAATACGGCTGCTGGGGCCTGAAGAAATTCATGGGGCGCGAATTCATGGGAATTCTCCGCACCACTTTTATCGTCGATAAAGAAGGCCGCTTGCAGCATGTCATGAGCAAGGTCAACACGAAAACGCATCACGACGACGTGCTGGCCTGGGTTCGCGAAAACCTCTGAGTCTTCCGCGAGGCCTTGCCGGACTCTCCGCATTAATTTCTGTTTCGACACGGTTGGGTTTTGTTTCGAGACTTGCGCGAGAGTTTGGCGGGGTATCTCGCATTCTCTGTTCCGGAGCCTGGGCTTGCCTCATCTCTTCGCGGGCAACGCATGACGAGTGGCGCCGCGAACAGACGGGCGCATTCGTCTGCGCCATGAGTGGCGGAATGCGCCCGAGGCTGTTGAGCGGATCCTCAGTTCAATGAATTTCCGTGTAGTCCTCGCGCTCGATGCGACGGTCGCCGCGCCTGCGCATGGATGAGAGCAGCGCGCCGGCTCCCAGAGCAATGCCGATGGCGGCAAAGGGGTGTTGTCGCACGAATTCCCCCACCGAGCCCCTGGCGCTCACGCCTCTCTCACGCGCCATGCGCATTGTCTGCCGCATTTTCTTTTCCGCGTTGACCGCGGTTCTACGCATGCTTTCTTCTGCCAGTTCTGCGCGGCGGGCAACCCGGTCGATCAGGTCGTGAGCCACTTTCGATGCCATGTCGGTTCCCGCGTGAGCGTTGGCGCTGGCGGATTTCATGACTTTTTCCACGGCTTTTTCCGTATTGCTCGTCATCGTTCAGTCCTCTTGTCGCTGATGCAGTGAGGGTGGCCTGTCGGAATGAGCACAAGGTGACATGTAGGCTCAGCAACAAACACACCAGTTCGTCTTCCCTTTTCAGAGCTGAAGAAAAAATCTCTCCATGTCCAGGTCTGCGGAGGGTTGCGCAAGGCAGGGATCAGTGCAGGGCAACACACAGAGTTGCAAATGCCTTGGCGGTTTTTGTAATTCTTACGCCAGGTGCCAGCAAAAATACCTGGGCCAGGTCATGTTTTTGCAAATTGAAATTTGCAAATTGAAATTTGCGAATTGAAAAAAGCCTGTGGCTTGAGTTTGCTCACCGACGTTATTCTCGGTTTTTATTACAGCCTCGTTAGAACTATCGCTAAATGTTTCAACTGTTCCTCCCTGTCGGTGGGTATATTGAAGTGCAGGTTTTGGCGATCGTTGTTAAAAGGACGTTTACCTCGGATCGTTGTTTTTTATCGTGGCGCCGATCGCCGGTATATTGGGGTTCGCCGGCATTGCCGGAAGCCTGGCCGGGGTGGCAAAAATTTTATTTTTGATTTTTCTGGTTCTTTTTGTCCTTTCGATACGGAGAGGACGCCGTCCTCCTGTGTAAGGTAAGTCGTCGCGCGCAATGTGCGAGCGGTCGCCATCGACTGCTCCGCATTGTTTTTGTCTCAATGGATTTCGTGTCGTGCGCGGTGCGTGACGGACGCCGCGCAATCGAGGAGGTGAAGCCATGAACGAAGACATCATTCAAGGCAAATGGAAGCAGCTCAAGGGCCACGCCAAACGGCAGTGGGGCAAACTCACGGACGACGACCTGGATGTGGCCGACGGCAATCGCGAATACCTGATCGGCCGGATTCAGGAGCGTACCGGGCAAACCCGGGATCGGGTGGAAAAAGAAGTGCGCGATTTCGAGAAGCGGCTCTGATCGGCGGCGCGCATTCTGACCCACGGAAGGGCGGAGCTCCGGTGTCCGTGTTCCGGAGCTTCGTTATTGATTGGCATGAGCACGGACGATGGGGCGCGAAACGCAACGATCGCACTGCGGCGTTTGCGGTCGCCGCCCCTGATAGGCGCAAGTGACGAGGAGCGCATCGATGTCGAAAAATGCTGGCAATGAGTTGCCGAGCAACCTGCATTCTGCGATCGACAGCGCGCGGCCCTCGGGCTTTGGCCAGTTGGATGCGGTTACGAAAATCATGAACGTGGGGGTGCTGCTGCTCAGTTCTTCTTTCGATCTGGAGTTTGCCAACGGCCTGGCCTGTGAGCTGCTGGAGTTTCACAGCGAGGACGAATTTAAAGACGACTGGCCAAGGATGCGCCCGTTGCTGCAGTTGGACGAACTCGGCGCGCTGAGTAAACCGCGCGCGCTCAAGGTGGATTTCAACGGCCGCGATGGCCTGCGTTTTTTGCGGCTGGAGGCTTATGCGCTGGACAAGAACTGCTGCGCGGGTTATCTGGTGCTGATACGCGATCGGCGCATGGTGCATGTACTGGAAAACGACCTGCTGCTGGCGAGCCAGATGCGGGCGCAAAATTATTTGTACGGCGCGCTGATTCACGACCTGCGCGCGCCGCTCAATGCCATGCAGATCACCGTGGAGCTGCTGAGCAACAGTGCCGGACACGACGGGCGGTATCCCGATTCGCAGAGCGAGCGCGAGGATCTTGCCCCCGAGCGTTACATCGCGGTATTGCGCGAGGAGCTGGCGCGGCTCAACCGTACCCTGCGAACCGTTCTGGATTACGGTGCCCCGCTGAATCCGACGTTGAAGGACTTCGATCTGGTGGCGGTGGTGGGAGAAATCGTCACCTTGCTCACGCCCCAGGCCAAACGCCAGCATGTGGATCTTCAGTCGCATTTGCCGCAACAGCCCGTTCTGATTTGCGGGCAGCGCGATCGCATCAAGCAGGCGTTATTGAATGTGGCCATCAATGGCCTGGAAGCGCTGCCGAAATCGGGTGGTTTCCTGAGAATAGACGTGCTGGCGGGGGAGAGCCGCGCGGAAATTATTTTTACGGACAGCGGACCCGGAGTGCCCGAAGATCTGCTCGATACGATTTACCAAGTGTATTTCACCACCAAGAAGGCGGGCAGCGGCCTGGGTTTGTATGTGGCTCGCCTCGTGCTGGAATCTCACGGCGGCGATATCCGCGTCGAAAGCGCGCCCGATAGCGGCGCGCGTTTCTGCCTTTCCCTGCCGCGGGCTTGAGCGTATTTCGCGCCGTTTCCCGGCGAGTGTTGCCGGCTGACGGCGGAGCTTGTGCTCAGCTGGTCGCCTCGGTGGCGGTGTTGCCCATTTCCTCGTACTGATGCAGGCGGTTGTAGAGCGTTTTCAGGCTCAGGCCCAGCGTCTCCGCGGCCTTTTCCTTGTTGCCGCCGTATTCTTCCAGGGTTGCGAGAATCAGCGAGCGCTCCACTGCGGCGATGGTGCTGCCCACCCGCACCGTGAAACACGGTCCGCGCACGGTTTTGGCGGCGTCGAGCTCCGCGGGCAGGCTGTGCGCCTCGATCACGTCGTTAGACATGATGAAGGTGCGGTGAATCACGTTCTTGAGTTCGCGCACATTGCCGGGCCAGTGATAGCTGCGCAGGGCGGCCAGCGCCGCCGGCGCGAGGCGCTTGTGCGTGCGCTCGGTCTGGTTCAGCTCGGTCAGGAACTGGGTGGCCAGTTGTTCGACATCGTCGCCACGCTCGCGCAGCGGCGGCAACTGCAGGGGAAACACCTGCAGCCGGTAGAGCAGATCCTCGCGCAGCTTGCCGCCGCTCACGGCTTCTTCGGGCACGCGGTTGGTGGCCGCGATGACGCGCACATCGGTTTCGATTTCGCGGTCCGATCCGACCCGCATGAACAGTCCCGTCTCCAGTACGCGCAGTAATTTCACCTGCAGCTCGATCGGCATTTCGGTGATTTCATCGAGGAACAGGGTGCCGCCGTTGGCGCGCTCGAAATAGCCCTTGTGTTCGCGGGTGGCGCCGGTGAAGCTGCCTTTCTCGTGCCCGAACATCTCGCTTTCGATCAATTGCGGCGAGATCGCGCCGCAGTTGACCGGCACG
>Ga0153956_1002107_pt1 | contig 15415 bp, 14 predicted proteins | sample TSFL040MetaG_FD_104704 | JGI IMG/M metagenome (GOLD analysis project Ga0153956, IMG submission 104704) | Attine ant fungus gardens microbial communities from Florida, USA - TSFL040 MetaG | ecosystem: Host-associated > Fungi > Mycelium > Unclassified | place: USA: Florida, Wekiwa Springs... | reverse complement strand
CGCGCGCGAAAAGCCGCATCGTCCCGGGGTGAATCTCCGCCCCGCGACCCCGCACGCCTCTCGGCGTACAGGCTGCCCATCACCAAGACGCCTCTAGATGACGCCCCTCGCGGGCAGGACACATATAGGATTATAGTCTATTGGGAATAAAGTCAAGAGGGAGATTGGGCCACGCTCTCTCGGCCGTCATGCGCGGACTTGTTCCGCGCATCCACGTCTTCCTTCTCGGCACCAAAGACGTGGATGGCCGCGACGAGCGCGGCCATGACGTTGAGGGATTTGTGCGCCTCTCTCGCAGCCTCATGGTGAGGAGCGCCAGCCACGCTCTCTCGGCCGTCATGCCCGCATTCATTGCGGGCATCCACGTCTTGCTTCGGTGAAACAAAGCAAGTCGTGGATGGCCGGGACTTCGCCGGGCCATGACGGGGCGATGAGGGTGTGTGTAGCTCTCGAACCGTGAGGCGAGTCCCGCCGCGTCGCAGCGCCCTCACGCCCTCTCGGCGTCCGCATCCGCGCCGGCGATCACTTTCATCAGCGCGCGCAGCACGGTGTCGACGCCCTGACGCGCGGCGGAGGACATCACCAGCGGCGTCTGCTTCGCCGCGCGCTTGAGTTTGGCGCTGCGCGTCTTGATCTCGTCCGGCGTCAGCGCGTCGGCCTTGGTCAGCACCACGATCTCGGGCTTTTCCATGAGGCCGTGGCCGTAGGCGTCCAGTTCCTTGCGCACGGTCTTGTACGCCTTGCCCGGATCTTCCGCCGTGCCGTCGACCAGATGCAGCAGCACGCGGCAACGTTCGGTGTGGCCGAGGAAGCGGTCGCCGAGGCCGATGCCTTCGTGCGCGCCTTCGATCAGGCCCGGCAGATCGGCGATGACGAATTCGCTGTCGTCGCTGCGCACCACGCCGAGCTGCGGATGCAGCGTCGTGAACGGATAGTCGGCGATCTTCGGCTTCGCCGCCGTCACCGTGGCGAGGAAGGTGGACTTGCCGGCGTTCGGCAGGCCGATCACCCCGGCGTCGGCGATCAGCTTCAGCCGCAGGCGGATGGTGCGCTCATCGCCCGGCTGGCCGGGATTGGCGTTGCGCGGCGCGCGGTTGGTCGCGCTTTTGAAATGCGCGTTGCCGAAGCCGCCGTTGCCGCCCTCGGCCACCGTCACCCGATCGCGCAGATGATCGAGATCGGCCAGCAGCGTCTCGCCGTCCTCCTCATAGACCTGGGTGCCGACCGGCACTTTCAGCACGATGTCGGAGCCGTTGGCGCCGTGGCGATCCTTGCCCATGCCGTTGCCGCCGCGCTGCGCCTTGAAATGCTGCTGGTAGCGGTAGTCGATCAGGGTGTTGAGGCCGTCCACCGCCTCGATCACCACGTCGCCGCCGCGGCCGCCATTGCCGCCGTTCGGCCCGCCGAACTCGATGAACTTCTCGCGGCGGAACGACACGCAGCCGTTACCGCCAGCGCCGGACTGGATATAGACCTTGGCTTCGTCGAGGAACTTCATGTTGTTGGGCAACCTTTGCGGCGTATATACCCGTCAACGCGATGACTTCACAACAGCCTGCTTCGTCCCCCGCCGCCGGCATCGGCCTGATGTTGGCGGGGATTTTCCTGTTCGCGCTCAACGACGCGCTCGGGAAATGGCTGGTGGCGACCTATTCGGTCGGGCAGGTGCTGCTGATCCGCAGCCTGGCGGCGCTCGTGGTGCTGGCCCCGTTCGCGGTCCGCGAGGGCGCCGGCGCTTTCGTCCGGGCGCCGCGGCCGGGCATCCAGCTCCTGCGCGCGGTGTTCGCCACCGGCGAGGTCGCTCTGTTCTACTGGGCGCTGGCCTCGCTGCCGCTCGCCGACGTGATGACCTATTACCTCGCCGGACCGATCTATGTGACGGCGATGGCGGCGATCCTGCTGCGCGAGCCGGTCGGCTGGCGGCGCTGGTCGGCGGTGATCGCCGGATTTTGCGGCGTCATCGTCGCGCTGCGGCCGTCGACGACAAGCCTGAGCGTGCCGGCCCTGGTGGCGCTCGCCGGCAGTTTTTCGTTTTCATTGCTGATGATCTGCACGCGGCTGGTGCGCGGCACCAGCGACGTGGTGCTGGTCTCGTGGCAGACGCTCGGCGCGCTGGCGTTCGGCGCGATGGTGGCGCCGTTTACCTGGACGCCGTTTATCTGGACCGCGATGAGCGCGGCCGATCTCGGTTTGCTGCTGCTGCTCGGCCTCGTCGCCATGGGCGCGCATATGTGCATCAACCGCGCATTGACCGTCGCGCCGCCGTCGGTGGTGGTGCCGTATCAGTACACGACCATCGTCTGGGCGATCCTGCTCGGCTTCTGGTTCTTCGGCGACGTGCCGCATCCGGCGATGCTGACCGGCTGCGCCATCATCGTCGGGGCCGGCATCTACATCTTCATGCGCGAGCGCAGACTGGCGCATGCGCCGTTTCCGCCGCCGGCGGATTGATGGAGTGCGGCAGCTTTCTCCGTTCATTCCCGCGAAAGCGGGAATCCACGCTTCGGCCCATCCATCGATTCCCGATGCAGCCAAGCCTGGGTCCCCGCTGGAGCCTGTGCGCGGGCTGGCGGAGCCAGACCCGCGTACGGGGACGAACGGGGAGAGCAAACAGTATTGCCTCAAAGAGAGCAGGGCGCATCGTCTTGACGCATCGTCGTGAAAATGCGCACGCGCAACAGGAAACGCCGCCGGGAGCGGGTGAGGTAGGGCCTTGCCTGACTGATGCGGCCCATCATCCAGTTTAAACTGGACCCGCTCGCGGCGCGTTGTTCGTGGGGGTCAGCCGCTACGGTCCGGTCCGAACGGTGCCGGAGCGATCGTCGCGGCCTTGCTGCGCCGGTGGCATGCACTCCTCCGCGTTGGGGGCCTCAACTGCGAAACGCACGCGCTGCGCTCAAGGTTTCGTACCGTTGCATCAGCGGCGGTCTCAAGCGACGTCAAAATCCTGCGCCCGATGCGGGGTCGAGTCAACCGGTCTTGCCTGCGGCATAACGCAAAAAAGTGGCGGTGAAATTCCGGCGCAACGCGCCGCGAAATATCCGGCGCAAACGTCCGCGCGCAAACGAACGTAAAAAAAACAGGCGACACGCTCGCGCGTGCCGCCCGCATCCTTTCGGCGTTGCTCGCGCGATCAGCTCAGCTTGCGCGCGCGGCCCCAGGTCTTCAGCGAGTGCCAGATGCCGCGGTCGAGCCGGAACCGGTCGATCGGCGCGGAACTCGCAAGCGCGCGGATGCGATACAGACCAACGCCGGTCCACTGGAAGCCGCACTTTTCCAGCACGCGGCGCGAGCCCGGATTGGTCACGCGCGCGCCGGCCTGCAGCGCGTCGCAGTCGAGATCGGTGAAGGCGTGATCGATCACGGCATGCACGGCTTCGGTGGCGTAGCCCTTGCCCCAGTGATTGACGCCGAGCCAGTAGCCGAGTTCCGGCGGCTGACCGTCGAGCGCCATCAGGCCGCACGATCCGATCACGGTGCCGTCGCGAAGGGTGACGAGAAATGCGGTTTCGCCGCCGGCGGTGTTGGCGCGCGCCAGAAATCCCTCGGCGTCCGACAGCTTGTAAGGATGCGGAATGCGCGCGGTGTTCTCGGCGATGCGGCGATCATTCGCGAGCATGGCGACCGTTTTAGCGTCCTTGAGGCGCGGCGCACGCAGCGTCAGCCGCTTGGTCTCAAGGACGATCGTACTGGTTTCCCGGTAGCTCTCCGAGAGCGGTCTTTCGAGCAGGGTCATGGCACAGGGCTCCGTTTGCAAAAAGAGAGAGGGGGAGACGGTGTCCCGTCTCCCCCTCTTCGAGCCCTTTGAGGGCCACCGGGTTTGACGAAACACCGGCGGACCTCGATTTGATCCACCGTCTATTCGGCCGCAGCTTCCATCGTCGGTACGACGGAGACGTAACAGCGGCCTTTGCTTTTCGTGGCGAACTGGACTTTTCCGTTGGTGAGAGCGAACAGCGTATGGTCGCGGCCCATGCCGACATTGCGGCCCGGATGCCACTGGGTGCCGCGCTGACGCACGATGATGTTGCCGGCGATGACCTGCTGGTCGCCGAACGCCTTGAGGCCGAGGCGCTTGCCGGCCGAGTCACGGCCGTTGCGCGAAGATCCGCCTGCTTTTTTGTGTGCCATGATGGCCTCTCGAATTCTGTCTCTGTCTACACCGATTCCGGAACGGAATCATCTCACTTGTGATGTCACTCGGCCGCGGCTGCAGCGGCCGGCTTCTTTTCCCGCTTCGGGCGGGGCGGCGCCTTGTCCGACGGCTTCTTGCCATCGGTCAGGATCTCGGTGATGCGGATCACCGAAAACTCGTGCCGATAGCCCCGCTTGCGGCGGGAATTCTTGCGGCGCCGCTTCTTGAACGCGATCACCTTGTCGCCGCGGCTGTGCTCGATCAGCTCGCCCGCGACGGTGGCGCCCGACACCAGCGGAGCGCCGACCTGCGGCTTGTCCCCGCCCACGGCCAGGACTTCGCCGAACTGGACGACCGAACCCGGCTCGCCCTCGACCCGGTCGACCCGGATCACGTCTTCGGCGGCAACGCGATATTGCTTACCGCCGGTCTTGATGACTGCGAACATCGTTCTTTCTCTCGTGTTCAACCCCGGCGCTCGGGACCATCCCGGGCCGGCTTCTTTCAGTCGAAAGTGAATACTTTCAATGGGTTAGCTGAGGATCAGCATAGCCCAAACAGCATCAGCGGGCCGTGAGGCCCGCCGCGCGGCCTGCTTATGGGCGCATCGGGCGTCCGAGTCAAGAAAACCCGGGTTTTCGGCCGGTTTGAGCGCGTTCCGGGAGACGCCGGAACGGCCCGGTCCGGTCCGCGGGCCGGTCCGGGTTATTCGGTTTTGGCCTCGGTTTTTTCCGCGGCCACGTCACCCGTCGACCCGGCGTCGGGCCAGGCCGGCATGTCGCTGTCCAGCGACTGTGCGAGGCGGTAGCCGACGCCGAGTTCCGTCACCAGGATTTTCGGGCTGTTCGGGTCGGCCTCGATCTTCTGCCGCAGCTTGCGCACGAAGATGCGCAGATAATGCGTGTCGTGGACGTGGATCGAGCCCCACACATCCTTCAGCAGATGTTGATGGGTGACGACGTTGCCGGCGTGCTGCGCCAGCACCTGCAGCAGCCGGTATTCCTTCGGCGTCAGGGTGAGGCGCTTGTCGTTGAGCGACACCGCGCGCGCGGCGAGGTCGATGCTCAAGGGGCCGATCCGCACGATCGGCTCGCCGCTCTGGGCGCGGCTTTGCCGGCGCAGCGCGACCCGCACGCGCGCCAGCAGCTCCGCCATGCCGAACGGCTTGACCACGTAATCGTCGGCGCCAAGCTCGAGCAGATGCACCTTTTCGGTTTCGCTGGAGCGCACCGACAGCACGATCACCGGCACGGTGGACCAGGCACGGATGCTTTCCACCACGTCGGCGCCGTCGGTATCCGGCAGGCCGAGATCGACGATCACCAGATCGACCGGGCGCTGCGTCAGCATCCGGATCGCTTCGTTGCCGGTGCCGGCCTCGTGCACGACGAAACCGTTGAGTTCGAAGCCGGTGCGCAGGAAGCGGCGGATCTGCACTTCGTCGTCGATCACCAGCACGACGGGAGCGGTCTTATTCATCGGTGTCACCTTCGAATTGCGCGACTGCGGCCTGGGCGACCGGCAGTTCGATCGAAATGGTCGTGCCGTGGCCGACGCCGGGACTCTCGGCGAAAATCCGTCCGCCGTTGGCGGCGACGAACGCATGCGCGATCCACAGGCCGAGGCCGGAACCGCTGGTCACATTAAGATGCCTTTCGCCGCGGAAGAAGCGGTCCCATAGCCGGGCCTTCTCCTGCTCGGTGAGGCCGATGCCCTCGTCGCGCACCGTGAACACCAGGTCGCCGTGTTCGGTGCGCGCCGAGAACGCGATGAGCGCCTGCGGCGGCGAGTATTTGGCGGCATTGTCGAACACCTGCACCAGCGCCTGCTGCACCAGCGCGGAATCGACGAACACCACCGGCAGATCGTGCGGCACGTCCAGCGTCAACTGCCGGTTGCCGATCCGGCGGCGGCAGCGCTCCACCGCGGAATTGATGATGTCGGCGGGATCGGTCCACTCGTTGCGCGGCTTCACGCCGTTGCTGCTGATGCGCGTCGCGTCGAGCAGGTTCTGGATGTCGTGATTGAGCCGCTCCGCCTCGTCGCGCACGTCGTTGGCGAGCGCCGACAGTTTGCGGTCCTCCGCCACCGCCGGCGCGGTCGACAGCACGGTGGCGGCGCCGAGGATCGAGGCGAGCGGCGTGCGCAATTCGTGCGACACGGAGCCGATCAGCGCCTCGCGGAACTGGTCGGTCTGCGAGCGCATGCGCGCTTCGTTGATGGCGTTGCCGACGCCGAGCCGTTCCAGCGTCGCATCGGCGTCGGCCAGCACATGATTGATGTGCGCGCGATGCTCTTCGAGATCGCGCTGCGACGACTTGCCGAGATCGACGGCGATGATGCCGAACTCCGCGGTCTTTGGCGAAATCGCCCGCACCAGCCAGAAACTGCCGTCGTCATCGGCGACGGTGATGCCGTCAGCCGGGCGGGCGCCCCCGGCGCTGAGGCTGCCGACCACGCGGCGCACCGGCCGCGGCACCGTATCCGGATCGCGTCGCGCCGCGGCGCTGCCGATCTCGTCGCGCGCCGCGGGGAACAGCACCACCCTGTGCTGCATCACATTGGCCAGGTGGTCCTCGATGGCGGCGTGGATGTCGGACACCGCGAAGGCGGCGGCGAGGCGGCGCGAAAACGCATAAAGGTCGCGCATCTCGATCTCGCGCTTCTGGGCGAGCCGTGCCTGGGTGCGCAACTGCGTCGCCAGATGGCCGGTGACCACGGCGACGATCAGGAACAAGGCGAGGTTGACCGCCTCCTGCGGATCGGTGACCCAGAAGGTATAGAGCGGCGGGAAGAAGAAGAAGGCGGAAGCCGCGGCGCCGAGCAGGGCGGCGACGAGCGCGGGCAGGATGCCCCAGCGCGCTGCCGCGACCAGCACCGGCACCACGAACAGCACCGTGCCGCGGCTCAGGCCGGTCTGGGCCACCAGCACATAGCTGGCGAGCGCCACGACACCGACCATCGCGGTGACGGCCAGCAACGGGCGCCAGGCAATAGGCCGTTCTGTCAGGGTCATGGGAGCGGTCATCAGCGCGGCGGCCTCCGTCGCTTCCGGCCGCCCACCGGCAGCACAGGGGTACGATAAGCCGGCATCATAGCCGATCCGGGCCGTGTCTGTCCTTGCCTGTCCGGGCCTGCTTGGCTAGATAGCGGCATCCGCTCCGGGGCCTCGCGCCCCGCCGACCCCTGATGGAGAGGTGGCTGAGTGGTTGAAAGCACCGCACTCGAAATGCGGCATACTCGCAAGGGTATCGGGGGTTCGAATCCCTCCCTCTCCGCCACCGTCAATTGAATTTCTTAGTCTTTTCGTTCTGGCCCCGTAGCCACCCACAATCCGACCCACATTGCCGTGCGGGTGGAGGTCGATGCTCAAGAGCGGTGCTTCCTGTCTTTCTTTTTCGCTGTCGGCGTCAGGGGGTGGACAGTCCCCCCACCGGGGGTGGGTTCCCCCTCAGGGGTAGGGGGTGGGGCCCCATGGGGAGACGGAGGGGTGGAAATTGAAAAGTTCCCTCATTGCGATATGGTACCCCCATACCCCCAACATGTAAGGTGTCACGCCGACCTCTAGGAAATCGTATGTATGCTACCTTGCATCTTAGTAGGGGTGCGTATGCTCGATAGCTGCATGGGCATATGTGCCTATACGCGCGCCCAAGATGGTAAGGCGCACAAGTATCTATAGGGGTCAGGTGCAGCCTTACCCCTTCCGCCGAAGGGGATGGCCCCGATGGTGTCGGCATTCTCCCTTCCTGCTAAAGCCAAGAAGGCAACAATTCGTCTCTCCTTAGATAAATCATGGATGCAATCTTGTATCCTATTGTTGTCTTCTTCCTCCTCTCGAAGAGGGAAGGAACCGGGATATCGCTTTGAAGGTTGCAAGACGACAACCGACCTCTAGAGAAATTTGTACCTTGTATCTTGCAAGGATGCGTATGCCAGACATCGGCATGGGCATATGTGTCTAGATAAGAATGCAAGCGTGTAAGCGCGGGCATTTCCTAGAGGTCGCCGTGCAATGTTGCCGACGGCAGAGTTAGATGGTTGTGTGACGAAAGTGGACCCTACTCTTACGGCGTCCTCGCGCCATGGCGCCTCTTCGTGTCGCGCAGCAAGTAAGGACCGGCGGTTTGGTGTGGTGGTCGGCTTCGACGGGGCGCGGGCCGCTGTAGCTGGAAAATCGCGCGAAGGGGAACTGATTTGGCTGCGCGGGAAAGTAGGAAATGCTGGGCCATGAGTGTCAAACCTGCGTCCATGCCTGTTATTTAGGACAGGTAATGGACTTGCCGATGAGCATTTCTTCAGCGCCGAAAAAGAGAACTCTATCGCTGCCAAACTGAAGCGCGGCTCGTTCCACGTGACATTCTTTCCGGCCTACCTTGTCGCGCTGGAACTCGACGGGGTAGCCTTAGAGGAGATTTAAGGCGCGGGGGCGCTGTGACCAATTTCATAACCGAGTACAGGCGGCGGATCAGGAAGAAAGCAAAAAAGCAGAAACGCGAATCCCAGCGCGAACGGGATGAATCCGCCAAAGATGCCCGCGTCAACAAGATAATCGCCACGATAGATAGTCTTGGTGAGCATCTTGATCGCCGGCGCGATAAGAGCACTTCCGAGAAGCGCAGCGAGCGGCGCTGGCAACATGCGGAGGTTATCGGTCTGTGGGTAGCTGCGGCCGTGGGTGTCGGTGCGATTTGGGTTTCCAGTCATGACGCTTCGCAACAATTGAGCGCCATGCAGAGGCAACTGGACGCGATGGAAGCCGATCAGCGGCCATGGCTCCGGGTTATTACCCAGATCAGGGAGCCGATTAGCATCACAGAATGGAGCGGGACGAAGAGCATCACAGTTCCTCTTCGCTTCAATATCGAGAACTTCGGAAAATCCCCGGCTGTGAATGTTCGCGCTTACACAACCATCACCCGATATCTTGGCGTTGAGCACCGAAAAGCACTTGCCGGACTCCAGCGGGATACTTGCGAAAAAGGAAGCGCGGAATCCGATCAAGACCCGATCGGAGGCATCCCTCTTTTCCCCAGCAAGACTGATAAGATCGAAATCACTCCCAGCATATTGGGGGACGGAATTTTCCGAGACGCCAAACCTGTGATGCTCGCTGTCTACGGGTGTATTGATTACACCTATTCCGCAACTAAGCATGGCCAGACAGGTTTCCGTTTTTTGCTGGGTAGACGGGAAGGTGTCTATTTTTCTGGCTTCAATTTCGTCGAAGGACAGTCCGTCCAATACGACAGCCCGATACCGGACGATCTTCTCAAAGAAGGCTTCCCTAAAAACCCTCCGAAGGTCGCTAAAATTCCTCTCGATGAGTTGATTTTCAGACCAGAGGACAGCGGTAACTACGCCAAGTAAAGTCGCTACCAGCGACGCGCGCCAAATCATGGCACGCGTGAGAGTCGTTGAAGCGTCAGACCGCTTGCGGCATTTGCGCCATAACGCTGGGCCATTACTTGGCGGCGGTGTTCTAGTTTAGCAGAAGCCTCTGCGTTTAGGCGGCCGAGGATATCTCAAGCCTTCCCGTGATAGCCGAGGTGCATTAGATCGCTTCGTGCACTAGCGCGATGACGATCACTGCCAGTGTGGCAGACTGCTATTTTAACAATCTGCGAAATAGGTCAGTCGCTTATCGGTTGCGGGACAGATCGCTAGAACAGGGGGCCAGTGCATTGCCCGTTTAGCCATGTGCCGTGGCAGGTTGGACGATAAGCATTATTGGAAATGATTGCGCCATGACAGCGCCCCGTAATTACGGAGGCAGTGCATCCGCTCGCATTATAAATTCTTGTTGGTCGGGTTCGATTCTGATGCGTAATTATATCACGAACGGCCAGCATGCTCGGTTGCTCGAATTTGCTCACGTTGAAGACGGCAATTGCCGTAAGCGTCGGTGCCCGGTTTAAAGCCGAATTGACGGCACCTGAGATCGTCGGCTGCTTCGCGGTTTCTATAGGTCGAGCCTGGGTCTGTGAGTTCCTGGACTGTTCCTAGAAACGTGCCGTCGCCCGGAAGGGGCCCCTCACGGATAATCGGTGTGCCGTCTTTTGTTGTCATGTTGCATGCTGCGAGCAATGTGCTTGCCAGGACAGCTGCAATTTTTAGAAGATTCGGATTGCGTACATGGGTGTTATCTCGGTGATGCGCTCCTTTACTGCTTTGGGTCATTTTCTATCCGCCCCTGGCATATAATCTGTTTAGTTGGCGAACACGCGATGCCTATGTTCGAGCAATGAGTTTTACCCTCGCTAGTGAAGCAACTGCGGCAGCCATCAGTCCAAGTTCGGCACTGCTTGTCGAATTTGGAATAATTGAAAACATGAATGGTGGAGTTGTTTTCGGAGAGGGCGGCGTTAGCAATCTTCCTTCCATCTGCATAAGCAGAGGTAGTTGTTAATAGAAGAAGCATGACAAGATTCTTCATTCTTTGCGGTGCCGTAGGCGTGAGTCACTGAAATGGGTTCTGAGTACATTTGCCTTCATGAGTCTGGCTAAATGCGAAGATGTCTCCGTTGTTAAGGAGAATTGGCGCCACCCATACTTTCACAAATTTTGCGTCCGACTTTGTCATCAAAAGCGCGCCTGAATTATCATTTGCTTGAATGAATTTGCTGTTGTTCGATGTAATCTTCATCGATAGGTCGATATAGTTTCCCTCTGTCCCGACGGGCTTCCGCCAATTAGGCCCAACCAGTTGATAGTTATAGACAGCGATACGATTTTCTTCATCGATCATGATTTGCGTCGACCGCTCAGAAGCGCCTTCCAATATTTCGCAATTAAGGATTAGAGGTTTGGCTTCGGCAACAGTCGTCAATGTAGATAGATTTATTGCATAAATTGCCGCGGCCTGAAGTGACAGATGAAACATGGCTCCGTATCTGTGTGATCTGGCCATATGTCCCGCCCCCGTCCAGTCATTCTGTTCGATATATCGAGGTGTGTATACTGAGGCAATTGCCTTTCTTCTCGTATGGACTCTGCGAGAAGTCTTTGCGATCAATCTGCGCCGGATACGGCATGACAAGGGTCTTTCGCAAGATGATCTCGCCTATGACGCTGGGGTTAGCCGTAGCTATTTGAGCCAGCTAGAAAAGGCCGGAAAGACTGGCTTTTACCCAAGCCTAAAGATCATCGAGAGACTAGCCAAGACACTCAAAACGGAGCCAGCAGAATTCTTGAGGCTCCCGGCCAAGAATCAGCGACGTCGATAGCCAGTTTCTATTAGCTATTGCGGGGATGTGATGGCGTTAGCCCCAATTTGAGTCTTTCATTCCGTACCCGTACCGTATGTATGAAGAATAGAGGGTACGTACGCGGTAGTTGGTGGAGAGAGCTAAAGCTTCTCTCCTACCAATTGCCTCTACTGCAAGACCGGTACGACAGGCCTGCCAGCTTTTAGCTGGCTTCTGGCTGTGCATTCTTTCAAAGATGTTAGACCGTGCTCCGTCAGCCTAGCGCGATTAGAGGCATTCTCGACCTCTGCTAGGCCGTCTTTTCTAAGCCTATTCATTACTGTCTGGACTCGCCTCTTAGGCCTGCCCAATTCTTCTCCCAACTCCTGGTAGGATAAACCAGGCTTAGCTTTGACTAGATGCATTAAGTCGCACTCATCCTGCGTCCGCAAATGTGCGTGGTTTTCTCGCCCCTCATAAGATATGGGCTGGGCAATTACAGTTGGAATGTGTTGCCCTTTGCTGTCTTTCAGACCCCTAGCTGTGACGGAACGAAGTTCGAAAAAGACTTTATCAAACTCCGCGCCTCGGAACTTTCCTTGCCAGTGGAAGGCGACGACGTTGTCCAATTTTATGGCGGTGTAGTTCCCGTCAACTTCTGCGATAAAAGCGCCGCCTCCTCTCGGTAGTAAGTTCTCCGCTTTGGCATTTTTTGTTGGATGCGCGAGCAGTAAAACGGTCGGCGATCCTTTTAGCTTTGTAAGGGATCGAATATTTCTCGCATGTTTTCCAGCTTCGACATTATCATTTTCATCATTGCCTTCGAAGTACGCGGCGCTGGTGTCTATGATTATGAGTGAGGCTCCACCCAATTCTTCGACTTTTTCCTTTAGGCGTTCGAAAGACTTTGATATGGAGATTCTTGCGTCAAGGAAGTGGACGTCGATGTCGTTCATGTCGAACTTTTGATGCTCGGCCATGGCAATCCAACGCATCCTAAGATCGTCTGAGTTTTCTCCAGCAAGATAGAGCACGCGGCCTTGGGTGACTTCGGTGTTTCCTAAAGGACGACCAAGGGCAACATGTGCGGCAAGTAAAAGCGCAATTGCAGTTTTTCCTCCGCCAGTTGCTCCAGTTAAGGAATAAAAAAAGCTGCGCTGCATTACTCCGTCGATCAGATAGTCTGGTGCGACAAAGCCCTGCGTAAACTCCCTGCTAGATAAGAATTGGAATCGCTGTGGAAGCTTTCCAAGACTGCTGCGTCGCTTTTGGGTATGAGCGACTTTCGTTCGTTTTTGAATTGCCAAAACCGGAATACGAGAGTTTACGAGAGGGGCGTTATTCATGGCACTGGCCCTTGTTCTCGGATTCTCGCCGCCAAATCTCTGCTGCTTCGTGCGAGATCAGGGTGCGGCGACCGACCTTCATGATTTGGGGGCCGCGACCTTTGCGGCGCTGTTTATAAAAGAGAGCGCGGGAAATTCCGTGCTCCCGGCAAAACTCAGCGACAGAAAAACTTGCCTTCATGACATTCTCCATCTCTCGGGCGCCCAGAGCCGTTAGTGGCCTTCGGTGCTGGCGGTGAGTTGGAGATGGCTAGGCGATGGCGCTAAAGGACAAAACCTTATTTTTTTGAGCGGGGTTTTGTCTGCGAAAAATGGCGTTGAACGGAGTCTGAATCCAAGATGCGCTGAACCCGCTTGGATAGCGCGAGGCGGTTTCCTTTCGCCAATTGCGGGGCAAAAGCATCAAGGCATGCAATGCAAAATTTGAAGAATTTTCCAGTTGCGTTGGTACCAGAAAAGAGCTTTTTGCCGGTTGTTTCTCCGTAGGTGATTGCAAGGGTGGCAATTAATTCTTCAAGGATTATATTCCTTGGTCGGCCGCCGTGGCTCCGAGGCAGTGATTGGGCTGCAGATTTGACGGCCTCTGCCAAGATTGCCGCAAAAGAATCGAGGAACGCTTCAGTGGGAAGAAGCTGGTGGGTCAAGAAAAGCTTCTGAAAGACCGAATTATCCTTAACGTCCGGAACAAGCTCTAGCGACGTGGGGCTAGTAACTAGAGTGTTCCAGAACTTCGGAAACTCGCGTGAGGCCAGTCGCGACAATCCAACCACAATGGCGTGTTTTGCGCAGTCGGCGCTTTGATGCGTTGAAGCTGCTTTCGTTAGCCGTAACAGTGTTTGGTTGAGCTTCTTCGCAGCTTTTTGAACTTCCTTGATATGCAGTTTTACCTCGGTTAGTCGTGGCCCATTGGCTGCATCAAAAGTAGGTGGCCCGTCAGGCCGACATGCTAATTTGATGTGTCGGGACAACTGGCTTCGAAAAGCGTCATTGCGGTTGCGTATTCCACATGATGCTTCGATTGCCCTCCATTGCGGCTCTGGCAAATCAGTAATGGCAGATCGAGCAATCTTTCTGATCCGATCAGCTCTCATTGGGGAGTATCAGACAACACAGGTTGGAGGATAGGCATAAGTGTAGGGTTGGCGATTCCAACTTCTAACTGAGAAGGTACTGCAAATTGAGCCCACGTTTCCATCACCTGACGCCTTCGCTCGATTAAGGTGCCGCGCAGATAGGCAGCTTCGACCTTGTCGCCCTTTACGTGCGCGAGGGCGGCTTCAATAAGGTCGTTCGGGAACGCGGTTTGCTCATTGGCCCAAGTTTTGAATGTGGCTCGGAAGCCATGGGCTGTAATATCGGAGTTGCGTTGAGGGTCTGTGTATCTCGCAAGACCGTGTGCTTCGCGATCCTCGTTCATGCGTTCGATTGTTTTAAGAAGCGCCATGTTAGAAAGTGAGGCTTCAGCATTTTGGCCGGGAAAAACAAACTGTCCGGGCTTTGGATTTAGGCGCTTCAAGAGTTTCAGTGCCGGTATTGACAGCGGGACTATATGCTCTCGACCACCTTTCATTCGGCCTGCTGGAACGACCCAGAGCGCGTTGTGCCAATCTATTTCCTCTCCCCGCATTCCGATAATCTCACCCGTTCGTGCTGCGGTGAGGATGAGAAGCTGTAGCGCCGCTGCGCCTAGCCCTGTCCGAGAGCGAACATCTGCCATGAAATCTTGCAGTTGATCGTATGGGAGAGATGATTGGTGCTTAACTTTATGAATTTTGGAAATCGCGGGAAGAATTTTTGATAGATGACCGCGCCAGCGCGCCGGATTTTCTCCCTCACGAAAGCCGCGAACTTTTGCCCAATCGAGGACTTGCTCTATTCTCCCGCGTAAGCGGCTTGCTGTTTCCGGCTTTGATCTCCAGATGGGCTCCAGTGCCTTGAGAACAAGCGCGGTATCTATCGATCGAACGGAGTTCGAACCAAAGACCGGAGATACATAGGTCTTGATCGTGCTGTGCCACTGAGCGGCGTGCTTTTTATTCTTCCACCCGTCCGAATAGCTTTCGATATAGCGCGTGGCGCTTTCGTCGAAAGTCATATCGGCTAAAGCCGAAGTTTTAGCTTGGGCTTCTTGGGTTCGGCGCGCTTCCAGAGGATCGGTGCCACTTTTTAGCGTCGTTCGCGCAGTGCCCGCGTACCGTCGTGCCTCAGCTAGAGATACGTCGGGATATGGCCCCAAACCCATGTGTCGAGATTTGCCATCGTGGGAGTAACGAAACACCCATGATCGGCTTCCGCCCTTTACTTGAAGATATAAGCCGCGTCCGTCGTGATGCAGACCCTCGCCCTTGCCTTTTAAGCTTGTAGCTGAGAGTCTCTCGATGATCTTTGCCAAGAGAGCCTCCGTCGTTCAAAACTAACCCACAATTCCACCCACAAATGGTCTTTCGATTTGTGTGCTCAAGCGGTGTCGTGTGGAGACGCCGGTAGCTGCTTTGATTTTACAAAGAGCTTGAACGACAACATCTATAGACAGCGGTGAACTTGCGGATACGGAGGTTGGATAGCCTCCCTCTCCGCCAATTAATTTCCGCTCCAATTTCCGGGATTAGGCCTCAAAACGGGCCGTTTCGCACGTGTCGACGCCTCTAAAGAAGGTGTTCGCATGTCCCGATCCGCGTTTGTACCCCCCAATGTACCCGCCCCGGCGGCGAGCTCCCCTCGCGCCCGCAAAGCCGCCAAGCACGCCT
>Ga0153956_1002106_pt1 | contig 15415 bp, 16 predicted proteins | sample TSFL040MetaG_FD_104704 | JGI IMG/M metagenome (GOLD analysis project Ga0153956, IMG submission 104704) | Attine ant fungus gardens microbial communities from Florida, USA - TSFL040 MetaG | ecosystem: Host-associated > Fungi > Mycelium > Unclassified | place: USA: Florida, Wekiwa Springs... | reverse complement strand
CTGATCGGGTACATGCTCAATCAGCGCACCGGCTGTATGGGCCCGGCCGGTGAGCAGGCCGAGCAGGAGGCCGAGGACTTCGCCGCGCTGCTGCTGTATCGGCTCGGCCGACTGCCCTCGGATCGATCATCGATCGTCCAGGTACGTCTCGGCGAGGCGTTTGGTTGATCATCTGGGTTATCGCCGGGCTGTTGGGGCTGGCGACAGGCCTTCGTATCGGTTGGGCCCTGGTCAACAAACAATCAGTGGTCAGTACGGCCATGATCATCGCGCTGGGCAGCTTGGGCCTGGTCGCGGCCCTGAACTGGCAGCCCCTGACGCTGTTGCTGGACACCGTGCTGCGCTGGCCGAATGTGTCGAGCATGCTGAGCCAGGTCACGCTGATCGCCTGCGCGGCCGGCAGTTGCGTGATGATCACGTCGGCTTCCTCGGCGCGACGCCCCGTCGCCGTACGCCGGATCGCGTTCGGGCAGTATTCCCTGGCCGCATTGATCGCCACGGTGACGATGGTCCTGTTCTTCGCCGAGCCGCAGCAGCCGGAGATGGCGCCGCAGGAGTATCTGCGCCGCAATCTCGGTTCCGGCGGTAATTCGCTGTCCTGGCTGGTGCCGCTGCTGTACGTCTTGCTGGCCCTGAGCCTGGTCGCGTGGGCGGGCGTACGTAATTCGAATCGCACCCGGCGTGGGCGGGCCCTGTTCGTTTTCAGCTTCGGGGTCGTGCTGATCGTGCTCGCCAGCGCTTTTTTCCTGTTGCGTGCTGCTGGCAACACTCAGGCGGTTGGCGTGGGCGCCGCGGCCACGTTGCTGGGATGCGCGATGCTGGTGGTGGCCGGCGGGTCGCTGCTGCCGAGTGTGGAGGACTGGTTCGGCGCGCGCCGAGAGCTGTCGGTGATCGGCCCGCTTCTGGCGGAGCTCAGTAAGCGACAGCCGGACATCGGGATCGGTGTTCGGCCGCGTGGTCCGCTGTTGTTCCAAGTGGCCGAGCAGATGTCGCTGATCTCCGACGCGCTGTACCTGGAGGCGACGGCCGCGCTGGAACTCGGTGCCGATATGAATGAGTCCGATCTCGATCGATCCGAGGTGACACCGGAGGCTCAGGCACAGCGGATCGCGTCGTGGATCCATGCCGGGTGTGAACTGCCGGCAGAAGATGCGGCACTCGAGTTTCCCGGCCCGACCTGGCTGCGTCAGCCGGCGTCCTACTCCGATCGGGAGTGGATATTGGCCATCGCGGAGCAGTACCGCATGCTGGACCGAAGCAAGCTCGTGAAAAAAAGTTGACCAGCGGGATCAATGATCCCGCTGGTCAGACGTGTGCTTGAGGGCGCCGGGCCCATTGTCAGCTGTCGAGGTTTTCCTTGCGACGCAGCTCGTCGGCCTTCTCGACCAAGTCGGCCTTGGCTTCCTGGGACAGACCCACAGTGCGAGCGGCGATCCGGCGGATGCCTTCGTCGCGCATGTTGGCCAGCCAGGTCAGCTCCTTGTCGAGCTTCTCGTAGTACTCATCGTCGGTGAAGTAGGCCGGCTTGATCCGGAAGAAGTTGGCCAGCGCTGCCATCGTGGTGACCGACGGGTTGGTGCGGTTGCCCGAACGCAACTGAGACAGGTACGGGGCCGACATCGTCACGCCTTCGGTCTTCAGCGCCGCGATGACCTCGGCGGATGTGTGCGGACCACGGCCGGGCGGGTACACGGTGTCAAAAAGCCGGTTCAGCCGAGCGGCGAACGTCATGCTCATCGGTAGATCCTCCACTTAACGGTACGTTATGGCGTCGTTAGCACTATTTGCTGTCTATCGTAGCGAGAGTTGCGCCGAGAGCCAAGTGCAAACCGCCGAAAACTCGATCGCGGCGCCCACTGATTGAGATGGGGTGCCCTGACCTGCGTGGATAGCAATGAATTGGTCCGGTTGCGAATCGGTCGGCGAAGCCGTTTTTAACGCTAACGTTGTTTTGCCGGGAATGAATTGGCGAGGCTTGGTCGGGCCCCCGTGGGCATCTCGGGTTTCCGGCAACCAAATCCCACGCGGACAGCGATCAGGTATGTGCTCGTTCTAACCATACCGCCGGAGGCTTGCAGTGGGTTGTGCGGTCGGGCGGCGGTCGTTCGTTCAGGCGGCCAGCAGCATGGCCAGGATCGCGGTATCGGGGTGCGCGATGGGGTCGACGCCAACGCGGCTGACCATGGAAGTAATGGTGCCGTCGGCCTCTGCCTCGACCCATGCGGCGCGATGCTCAAGTCCCAGATGGGGTAGCCCCGGAAGCAATACGCAGCCCGACGCCGCGCCTGTGCACTCCGGCAGCGACGGCGTCGTCTCGGTCGGCGGATGGAGCATCAGCAACGCAGGTGGTTGGTGGTCAGCAAAATAGCCCGGAGGTACCGCGGATGCGCCGAGTACCGGCCCCTCGGCGACCACCAACCCGACGGTCCCCGGTTCGGGCTGCTCGGGAAGTTCTTCGCGTGCACCGAAAATCGTTGTGGTGGAGAGTAATCCGGGTACCGAGGCCACCCGGACCGCGACCATCAGCAGCTGCGCCCATTCCTTGGTCGAATCGGGCCAGCGGCCCGACACCACGAAGCCCTTGAGTGTGCCGCCGGCGTGGAACGGGGCCACTTCGACGGATCGGCCGGAACTGCTGCCCATATCTGACCTCCGGTACTCGGGTTCGTTGCCCGACGCGACTGTGGGTCGATCCGCTCAGAATGCGATAGCGGGGGCCGGGGCGCAAGGCGACACGAGCCTCGATCGGGTCATGACTCGGACACGAAGCGGGGCGTCGCGCTGGTGCGCGACGCCCCGTTGCCGGAAGCGAAGAATCAGCCGAAGATCAGGCCGTTGGTCTTGGCGGTGGCCGCCGCGAAGCGGTTCTGCACGTCCTCCCAGTTGACGACGTTCCAGAAGGCCTTGACGTAGTCCGCCTTGACGTTCTTGTACTGCAGGTAGAACGCGTGCTCCCACATGTCGACCTGCAGCAGCGGGATGATGCCCAGCGGCACGTTGGCCTGCTGGTCATACAGCTGGAAGGTCAGCAGCCGGCCGCCGAGGCTGTCGTAGCCGAGCACCGCCCAGCCCGAGCCCTGCAGGCCGTTGGCCGCCGCGGTGAACTGTGCGCGGAACTTGTCGAACGAACCGAACTGGTCGTCGATGGCCTGCGCGAGCTCGCCGGTGGGCTTGTCGCCACCGTTGGGGGAGAGGTTCTTCCACCAGATCGAGTGGTTCACGTGCCCACCGAGGTGGAAAGCCAGGTTCTTCTCGTTGAGGAAGATCGCGGCATGGTCGTCGCCGGCGCGCGACTCTTCGAGCTTGGCCAGTGCGTCGTTGAGACCCTTGACGTAGGCAGCGTGGTGCTTGCTGTGGTGGATCTCGTTGATCTGACCCGAAATGTGCGGCTCCAGGGCGCCGTAGTCGTAATCCAGGTCTGGCAGGGTGTACTCAGCCACAGGTTTCCTTCCTTAGATGATCAGATCCAAGGACAACCTTGCTCCATCGAGGTGCGCACCGCAAGAACAGGGTCACATGATGGAACCGCGGCGCGGGTGCGCCGAGGTGCTGGGTCAAGCACTCACATCAGGACGATCAGAGCCAGCACGCCGAGCAGGATCAGAGCGATGATCCCGGCGCGCAATGACGCGATCAGTTGACTGTGCGTCTGAGAGGGCGCAGACAAGGGCATGGACGCGCGCCAGTCGGACGACGATGCGGCCGAAGTCGGCCGCAGCGGATGCGATGTCATCGCGCGCTCCTGACGTGCCAGAACAACCCTTGGTTCCCGTGAGGATTGTCACAACCCTGTTGTTGTGACGCCGATCATAACGGTTTGCCAGGCAGCTGGAAAATCCGCCCCGCTGTGGTGGTTGGCAGACGATGCGCGGACCCGGATTACTTAGCTCGGCGTCCTTTTTCGCTGGTGGCCTCGGCGCCCTGTTGATCACTGGCTCGGCACCGGCGGGATTATCCACAGCCGACGTAACCTGGATCACATATTTACCGGCTCGGCGACGTTTGACCAGTACCGGCCCTGTGGATGAACCTGTGGAAACTGTGGATAGTCAACAGCTTGCTGTTGATGGGCCCCGTCGACCGGGAGACCCGCGCATGCCAGCATGTATCAATGGACGACATTCACATCACGCACGTCGACGTTACCGAGGTACCGACCCGACTCGGCGCCGGCGTCGTTTTGCTCGATGTGCGCGAGGACGACGAATGGTTGCGGGGTCATGTCCCCGGCGCCCAGCACATCCCGATGGGCGATGTCCCGGCGCGGATGGCCGAGATCGACGCCGACGCGGAGCTGTACGTGATCTGTCACGCCGGTGGTCGGTCGCTGAAGGTTTCGCAGTACCTGGCGCGCAATGGCTACGAGCCCATCAACGTCGCCGGCGGAATGCTGGAGTGGTTCGGCGCCGGTCTGCCGATCGTCACCGACGCTGCTGACCCCGGCGCGGTGTGATGGGCCGTAGGCTGGTCGGGTGATCCAGGCCTGTTCCCGCTGCGGCACGCGATGGAACGTGCGCGACCGTCGGCGCGACATCTGTCCCCGGTGTGGTGGGGCGCTGCTGGCCCCGGTTTCCGGACAGCCGTCGGCCCCGGCCGGACAAGGTCCGAGCCCGCGACCGCCCGCCGGCTACCGGTGGATCGCGGTGCGCCCCGGGGCCGCTCCGCGGGCTCGACAGGCATATCGCGAACTGGGGCCGACACCGCACTACGGCCAGACGCCGCAGTGGGGCCTTCGGCAGGAATTCGCGCCGGAGGCCGCCACATCGGAACCGGACCGCACCGGACCGTCGCCGACGATGGTGCACACCACCATGACCGTGGCGATGAGTGCACTGGCGGCCGCGGCGCTGCTGCACCTCATTCGGTATGTGCTGCTGTTGATCAACCGGACCGTCCTGCTCAACCGCTGGGTGGCCGCCGCCGGAACCTGGCTGGGTGTGGCCGCCAGTGTGGTGGCGGTGTTCGCGGTCTTGGCGGTGGCCTTGGTGTTGATCAATTGGCTGATCGCCCGCCGGCTCGTCGCCTACGAGAGGGCAGGCGACAGCGAGCCCAGACCGCGTTGGTGGCTGAGGCTGGCGAGTCTGGTGCCGGTGCTGAACCTGTTCTGGGCGCCGGTATTCGTGATGGAGCTCGCGACCGCCGAGGATCGACTGCCAGTTCTGCGGCGGCGCATCATCACCTGGTGGGCGGTATGGGCGGTGGCCACCCTGGCAGCGGTATGGTCGATAGCGACGAGCTTCACCAGCGACCCACAGGGCATCGCCGACAACACCATCACCACCACCATCGCGTATCTGGCCGGTCTGGCGGCGCTGGTATACGCGGGCAAGGTCTACGTCGGATTCGAAGGATCCGCGGACGTGCGCCCCGGCCGGCGTTGGGTGATCACCGAATCCGCTGTTCCGGTTGAGGAGTCCCCCGAGGAACCGGCAGCATAGGGCCTATGAGTTCGGCGGACCCGCGTGGCGAGGACGGTAACCCCGACGGCCATCCGTTCGTGGTGGCCCACCGCGGAGCATCGGCGGAACTTCCCGAACACACCCTGGCGGCCTATGAACTGGCGTTGCGGCAAGGTGCGGACGGGCTTGAATGCGATGTCCGGCTGACCCGTGACGGGCACCTGGTATGTGTGCACGACCGCCGAGTGGATCGCACGTCCGACGGGACCGGTCTGGTCAGCGAGATGAGCCTGGCGCAGCTGCGCGAATTGGATTATGGCGCTTGGCATCCCAGTGCTCAAGACGATGGCGCACGGGGCGATACCGGGTTGCTGACGTTGGACGACCTGATCCGTCTGGCGTTGGATTGGCAGCGCCCGGTGAAGCTGTTCATCGAGACAAAGCATCCGGTGCGTTTCGGTGCGCTGGTGGAGAGCAAGGTGCTGGCGCTGTTGCACCGATACGGCATCGCGGCGCCGGCATCGGCCGATCTGTCCCGTGCGGTGGTGATGTCCTTCTCGGCGGCCGCGGTCTGGCGGATCCGTCGGGCTGCCCCGATGCTGCCGACCGTGTTGCTCGGTGAGACGTCCCGCTATCTGGGCGGGAGCGCGGCCACCACGGTGGGAGCCACCGCGGTTGGGCCCTCGATCGCGACGCTGCGGGAACATCCGGAGTTGGTGGACCGGGCCGGAGCACACGGTCGGGCGCTGTACTGCTGGACCGTGGATCACTACGAGGACGTGCAGTACTGCCGAGACCTCGGTGTGGCCTGGGTGGCGACGAACCACCCAGGGCGCACCAAGGATTGGCTGCGCGACGGGTTGACCGGCGCGCTGGAGAGTTAGAGGTTGCCGCCGGCCGCGGTCGGAGCACTCGGGTCGGCACCGCCGCCGGTGGCCAGTTCGCGGGCCACGAAGTCCTCGAGGTTGAACAGGTTCTGGCCGGCGCGTTGCGCGATCCGGACCAATGTGGTCACGGTGGCGACCTCTTCCACCTGCTCCTTGAGGAACCACTGCATGAACTGTTCGCCGAGGTAGTCACCCTCTTCGCGGGCGACACTGGCCAGCCGGCTGATCTGTTCGGTCACGGTGCGTTCCTGGGCCAGGGCGAGCTTGAGCGCGTCCGCCACGCCGTCGAAACGATTACGGACCGCATCCATACCAGGGATCTCGACCTCGATGTCCCGATCCAAGAGATAGCGCACCAGCATCATGGCGTGATTACGCTCTTCGACGGCCTGGGCATAGAAATGTTTGGCCAGTTGCGGGAGGTCTTCACTGTCGAAGTAGACGGCGATTGCGACGTATTGCTGAGACGCGCCGAATTCACTGCGAATTTGTTCCTGAAGAAGCTGATGGAATTTCGTCTCGTGGTGCGTCGCGTCGATCATGTGGAACACGATAGTGCTGCTCAGAGGGCCTTGTCATGCAAGGTAGACCTAATTCAGGGAAGCGTATCCTTAGTTTTGCGGCCGCCGAAATAATGGTGAATTCGAATCGTCGTGAATTCGTACAGGTAAGGCTTGGCTACTTCAAGAGTGTTGTTGCTGAGCGAATCAATGCAGCCATGGTAAATGTCGAGCGGCCAGCGCATAGCCGACAAAGGCCACCGTGTCGATCAGACCGTGCGCCAGGATCAACGGCCACAGCCGCCCCGTTCGTCGCCAGCTGTAACCGAACACCACGCCCATGACCACGTTGCCCAGCCCGGCGCCGAGACCTTGGTACAGGTGATAACAGCCGCGCAGCACCGCGGACAGGGCCAGCGATTTGGCGGGGGAGAACTGGAGTTGGCGTAGTCGGGTCAACAGGAATCCGACGACGATGACTTCCTCGGCCCAGCCGTTGGCGAAGGCCATCAGTACCAACACCGGGATGCGCCACCAGCTGTCGGCGAGGGTGCTGGGTATCACCTCGACCCCGATGCCCAGGGCACGACCGGCCAGGTACAGGCCCAGCCCGGGGATGCCGATCAGGGCGGCCAGGCCCAGGCCGGTCAGCATGTCGGAGCGGGTGATCCTGCCGAGTCCGATGGCGGTCGGTCCGATACCGCTGCGCCACAACAGGTACAGCGCCAGCGCACCCCAGGCGGTCAGCTGCAGGGCCGGGCTCAGATTGAGGGCGAAGTCGACCAGGTCGATGGGGGAGCGCCGCTCGTGCAGCGTCACCTTCTGTCCGGACAGGCCCAGGATGATTGCCTCGGCGAGCCGGACCAGCGCCGCATAGGCGGACAAGCCGAAGGTGACCGCGAGTACGACGGCGATCTCGATGCGAAGGGCGCGGCGGGTCATCGCAGAACAACCTAGCCGCAGCGCGCGGATATCGGAGGCAGGTCAGATGCGGCGAGCGCGCAGTCCGTTGAGAAACGGGCAGCCCATCAGGATCCGGATGGCCTGGCTCAGCGCGGTGACGTCATCGACCGGTTTGGCGAAAGGCAACCGCACGTCGTGGTCGCCGTCGGCGCGTTCGACGCGCAGTTGCACGCCGTAGCGGTCCAGGCCGAGGGGGCGGACGCGGCCGTGTTGCAGCGCGATCGGCAGCCGGGTCGCGAGGCGTTCGACCACATCGCGGTGGGCCGATTCGAGATGCTGCAGCCAGGCCGATTCCATCCCGCAGAACGGATCGGGGCGGGCGGCCAGCAGTGTGTGCACCGGCACCGATTCGGCACCGGTGGAGTCGGCGACGACCACCGATTCGACCTCCAGCCGCACCAGTGTGTAGGGCGTCTCTTCGTCGGTGGCGCTCGAGTTCACCTGCAGTAATGCCGGATTGGGGTTTTCCGAGGCCACCAGGTCCAGCAGCGCCGGTACACGCGCCGCGGGGATGTCCTGCAGCCGTCCGGAAAACCACACCAGCGAGCGCACGGGTTCGCGCAGCGGCAGCGGGGCGTGGTCGGTGAGTTCGAACATCGCCGGGACGCCCGCGATGCCGGCTGCGGCGGCCAGGGCGGCCAACGCGCCGTCGGAGGGCACGGCGATGACGAAGGAGCCGTCCGGGAGGAGGTGGTGTACCGGGGTGGGGACCGGTTCGATCCCTTCGACGGCCAGCATGGCCCCGTCAACCCGGGCGCAGGCGCTGCGCACCCGCTCCGCGGTGGTCGGTGTGCTCAGTAGTGCCGCCTTGCTGCCCATGATCCGCCTTTCTTGGTGAGGTAAGCCTAAGTTAACTATCAAAGGTGCTGGACGCAAGGCCTACCGCGCGCCGGATGGTCACGGCCGGAGTCGCCGAATAGGGTTGACCCGTGGCACGCATCGCCTACCTCGGTCCGCAGGGGACGTTCACCGAAGCGGCGCTGCTGCAGTTGGCCGCCGACGGCGCGGTGCCGGAATTCGACCCGATGCCCTGCGACAGCGCGGGCGCCGCACTGCAGGCGGTGCGCGACGGCGGCGCCGACTACGCGTGCGTGCCGATCGAGAATTCGATCGAAGGCTCGGTGCTGCCGACACTGGATAGCCTGTCCGCCGGTGCGGCACTGCAGATCTACGCCGAACACACCCTGGACGTGTCGTTCAGCATCGTGGTCAAACCGGGCGTCGATGCCGCCGCGGTGTCGACGGTCGCTGCGTTTCCCGTCGCCGCCGCGCAAGTGCGCCGCTGGCTGTCCCAGTATCTGCCCGACGCGCGCATGGTGCCGGCGATCTCCAACGCCGGTGCCGCCGAAGATGTTTCGCACAGCCGGGCGGACGCCGGAGTGAGTACCGCGCTGGCCGCGCAGCGATGGGGCCTGGCCTCATTGGCCGACGGCGTCGTCGACGAGGCCAATGCACGGACCCGGTTCGTGCTCGTCGGGCAGCCCGGACCGCCACCGCCGCGCACCGGCGCCGACCGCACCTCGGTGATGCTGCGACTGGCCAACGAACCGGGCGCGCTGGTGGCCGCCATGACCGAATTCGCGATCCGCGACATCGACCTCACTCGCATCGAATCACGGCCCACCAGAACGGAATTGGGCACGTACATCTTCTTCCTGGACTGCGTCGGGCATATCGAGGACGCCCCGGTCGCCGAGGCACTCAAGGCGCTCTACCGGCGCACCGCCGAGGTGCGTTACCTGGGTTCCTGGCCGACGGGCACCGTCGCCGGGATGGCACCACCCGAAACCGATGCGGCGGCACATTGGTTGGCCGGACTGCGAGGAGTCGAGCGTGACTAAACGTCTGGTGCTGCTGCGGCACGGACAATCCGAAGCCAATGTGCATCGGCAGCTCGACACCGCGCCGCCGGGCGCGGCGCTGACCGAACTGGGTCGCCGACAGGCGGTCGGTTTTGCCGCAGGCTGGCCGTATCCGATTGGGCTGCTGGTGCATTCGGTGGCACGCCGGGCCATCGAGACCGCTGCTGAGATCGGCGCCCAGCTGGGTATCGGGGCCTATGAAATCGCCGGCATCCACGAAGTGCAGGCCGGCAATCTGGAAGGCAGCAACCAGGAATCCGATGTCGAACAGTTCGAGGACATCTACCGGCAATGGCAACACGGCGCCCTGGACGTGTCGATGCCCGGCGGTGAGAGCGGACGACAGGTGCTCGACCGGTACCTGCCGGTGCTGAACCAGTTGCGGTTACGGCACCTGGACAATCACGACCGGGCCGGTGACATCGTGATGGTCAGTCATGGCGCGGCCATTCGGCTGGTTGCGGCCCAATTGGCCGGAGTGGACCCCGAATTCGCGTTGGAGCACCACTTGGCCAACACCGAATGCGTGGTGTTGAGCCCGGTCACCGACGATCGTTGGAGTTGTGTGCAATGGGGCGAGCTGACGCCGCCGTTCTATCCGGAGCCGGAGGCCGACCACAGCGCCGTCGTCGTCGACCCGATGGGCTGACCGCATAGGCACCCGACGGTGTCACAGTCGATGCGTAGGTTGTGCTCGGATTCGGGTGTCACGCAATGGTCGTCGGTGCATTCGGGCGCCTGCCCGGCGTGCACGATCACGGTACCGTGACAGTGCTGCAGACCATCGCGACAGAGGCGGCAAGTCGGGACCACGTATCCAGTTCTAGCACCGCGGTCCGACAACCCGGATGTGCCGCGCGGAGATGTTCAGGCCCAGCCCAATTCGTGCAGCCGGTCGTCGTCGATACCGAAGTGGTGCGCGATTTCGTGGATCACGGTGATGGCCACCTCATCGACCACCTCGGTCTCGCTGTCGCACATGTCCAACAGCGCGTCGCGGTAGATGGTGATGGTGTCGGGCAGCGAGCCGGCGTAGTAGGAGTCGCGTTCGGTCAGCGCGACGCCCTCGTAGAGTCCGAGGATATCGGGCTCATCGGGATGGCGGCCCTCCACCAGCACCACGACGTTGTCGATCGCCGAAGCCAATTGGGGCGGCAGCAGGTCAAGTGCATCGGATACCAGCTCGTCGAACCGCTGTGGCTGCATCTGCACCGCCATCGGCGTCTACTGCCCGGGCGGAGGGGCGCCGGGGTCGAGCACCGGGGCCGGCGGACCGGGTGCCTCGGGCGCCGGGCCGGGCAGGCCATCGTTCTCCATCGGCGGACCGTCCGGAGCCGGGGGCGGACCGTTGAGGAAGGTGTTACCGGTCACCGGCGGGCCGGCACCGTTGCCGGGCCCGGCCGGTTGGCCCGGCACGTGCTGATTGCCCTGCGGGGTCTGCGCGGTCTGCGGGCTGCGTTGTGTTCCCGAGGAGCCGCTTTGCGCCGATCCGCTTTGTGACGAGCTGGAGCTGCCCTGCGAAGACGAAGTCCGGGACGAGCCCTGCGAAGCCGAGGAATCGGCCGGTGACGACGCGGGCGGCAACGAGGGCAGGTTGAGCCGCTCTTCGGGGATGGCCGGCGGCGGTACCGGCGACTGGCCGTTGACGACCAGCGGCCCCTTGGCGCTGTTGACCAGGGTGGACCAGCCGCCATTGCCGAGAGGCGACCCGATGCTGCACGACACCTGATGGCTGCCCGCCGCCCAACTCGGCGGCGCCGGCGTGCTGTAGATGAGCGTCAAAGTGGTGTTGCGCAACTGATTCGGCGCCAGGTAGGCGTCGGTCAATTTGGTGCAGGCATCTTTGATGAACGCATCCTGCTGCTGGTCGGCGGGCAGGGTGTCATGGAACTGATCGGCCAGGTTCACCGCGCCGGTGACCTCCATCGCGTGCGGCGCCGAGCAGTCGACGGGTGCGTCCGTCGGTTGGTTGGTCGCCGGGTCGATGCCGATGCAGGTTCCCGTCGGCCACACCTTCGACTGATCGATGTCGGCGACATGGCCCTTGTAGGTCAGCTGCTGGTTGTTCGGTCCGGGCAGCTGCAGGCCGCACAACATGCGCCGTTGCCCGGTCTGCTTCCAAGCCTTGTCGCCCGCCCAGAGCAGGCTGACGGTGAACTTGCCGTTCGGATCGAAGCGCGGGCCGAGGTATTCGTGGGCCGTGTTCTGGCACTGCTCCTGGCTGATCTGCTTGATCCGGGCGGCCGAGGGCGGCGCGGCATCCGGCCCGTATTCGCTGCCGGGGAACGAGCTCAGGTCGAGTGCCGCGGCGACCTCGAACCGGTGATCGTCTTTGCAATCGACGATCTTGACGGTGTCCGGAGAGCCGTCGGGCCAGGTGAGGCAGTCGCCGGCTTTCGCGTGATTGAAGGTGTCACTCACCCGGGAGGCGCTTTTCGCGCCACCGAATCCGAGCGGGGAGACGTAGCTCGTCTCGTTGGGCATCACCGTGAGCGTGCCGGCAACCATCAGGCCCCCGAGCGCGGCGAGGATCAGACCACGCTGAGTCCTGGTGGCATGCATCCGTTGCCACCAGTGAGGCGTCGTCGTCGGCTGGTCCGGGTGAGGGGTAAGGCCCAGCTCGACCGCCGTAGGTGCGTCCAACATCGGTCCTATTGTGACAGTCACTCAGCGGGTTGTGACAAGTGATGCAGTTGTTCTGTTATGTGGTTGTGCTCGGACGCAGCTACCGGCACCCACTACGAGATGTGCACCTCGAGGTGCCGTGGGGCGATCCAAAAAAGTAGGGTGACGCCGTGATCGACCTCAAGTTGTTGCGCGAAGAGCCGGACCGGGTGCGCGCGTCGCAACGCTCCCGCGGCGAAGACCCGGCCCTTGTCGACGCACTCCTGGCCGCCGACGCGGCACGCCGTGCCGCGGTGTCCTCCGCCGACAACCTGCGCGCCGAGCAGAAGGCCGCCTCCAAGCAGGTCGGCGCGGCCTCGCCCGGGGAGCGGCCCGCGCTGCTGGCCCGCGCCAAGGATCTGGCCGAACAGGTCAAGGCCGCCGAGACGCAACGCGACGAGGCCGAAAGTGCTTTCACCGCAGCACATATGGCGATCGGCAACGTGATCATCGACGGCGTGCCCGCCGGCGGCGAGAGTGACTTCGACGTGCTTGAGGTGGTCGGTGAGGCTCCGGCTCTGGAGAACCCGAAGGACCACCTGGAGCTCGGCGAAGCGCTCAACCTGATCGACATGGACCGCGGCGCCAAGGTGTCCGGGTCGCGGTTCTACTTCCTCACCGGGCGCGGCGCGCTGCTGCAACTCGGGCTGCTGCAGCTGGCCACCAAGCTCGCGGTGGACAACGGCTTCACGCTGATGATCCCGCCCGTGCTGGTGAAACCCGAGATCATGGCGGGCACCGGCTTCCTGGGCGCACATTCGGCCGAGGTCTACCGGCTCCAGGACGAGGACCACTACCTCGTCGGCACCTCCGAGGTCCCGCTGGCCGGCTACCACTCCGACGAGATCCTCGACCTCGGCGCGGGGCCGCTGCGCTACGCGGGCTGGTCGTCGTGCTTCCGCCGGGAGGCCGGCAGCTACGGCAAGGACACCCGCGGCATCATCCGGGTGCACCAGTTCGACAAGGTCGAGGCGTTCGTCTACTGCAAGCCCGAGGACGCCGAGGCCGAGCACCAGAAGCTGCTGGGCTGGCAGCGCGAGATGCTGGCCCAGATCGAGGTGCCCTACCGCGTGATCGACGTCGCCGCAGGCGATCTCGGCTCGTCGGCCGCTCGCAAGTACGACTGCGAGGCGTGGGTGCCCACCCAGCAGACCTACCGTGAGCTGACCTCGACGTCGAACTGCACGACGTTCCAGGCCCGTCGGCTCTCCACCCGCTACCGCGACGAGAACGGCAAGCCGCAGACCGCCGCGACCCTCAACGGCACCCTCGCGACGACGCGCTGGCTGGTCGCCATTTTGGAGAACCACCAGCAGGCCGACGGCAGCGTGCGGGTGCCCGCCGCCCTGGTGCCCTATGTCGGCACCGCGGTGCTGGAACCCGGCAAGTAACTACCGCGCGGCTCGTCATGACGGCGCAGGGCGCGGTGCGGGTGTCGGTGCTCGGCCCCGTACAGGCATCGGTGGACGGCAGTCCGGTGGACCTCGGGGCCCGGCTGCAACGAGCGCTGCTGGCGCGGCTGGTGGCCGAGCGCGGGCACACCGTGTCGGTGGACCGGCTGATCGACGACCTCTGGGAGGGCGAACCGCCACCCAAGGCGCTGGCCGCCCTGCAGGTCTACGTCTCGCATCTGCGGCGCGCCCTCGAACCCGGGCGGCAACGCCGGGCACCCGCAACCGTCCTGGTCAGCGCGGCGCCCGGCTACCGGCTGCGGCTGCCAACCGACGCCGTCGACTCCTGGCGGTTCGAGGCGCTGGTCACCGCGGCGTTCGGCGAAGAGGATCCGCAGGCACGGGCGCGGCTGCTCGACGACGCGCTGGCCGGCTGGACCGGGGAGCCGTTCGCCGGTGCCGGTGACGCGCTGTGGGCCGCACCGGAAGTCGCCCGGCTGACCGAGCTGCGGTTGACGGCGGTGGAGAGCCACGCCGCGGCCCTGGTGGAACTCGGGCGGTACGGCACCGCCGTCGTCGCACTGGAACGCCACGCGGCGGCGCATCCGGGCCGCGAGAACACCGCGGCCGTGCTGGCCACCGCGCTGTACCGGACCGGGCGGCAAAGTGATGCGCTGGACGTGCTGCGGCGCACCCGCGAGCACCTCGTCGACGAGCTGGGTCTGGAGCCCGGTCGGGCGCTGCGCGACCTCGAAGGCGACATCCTGCGCCAGGCCGATCACCTGGAGCCGGCGCGGCCGCAGCCGAAGCCGCAACCGTCGACCGCACCGCAGGCCGCACCCGGAACGGCCTACGGCCGCGCCGACGAGCTGGCCGCCATCGACGCTGCGGCGCAGGCGGTAGCCGCCGGTTCGACTGCGGTGCTGTGGATCGGCGGCGAAGCGGGTTCCGGTAAGACCGCCCTGGCCGCCACCGCGATCACCCGGCTGCGGGCCGCGGGCTGGCGCGCGGTGGCCGGGCGCAGCCCGGAGGTCGACGGCGCACCGGCCGGCTGGGCGTGGACCGAAGTGCTGCGCGAGCTGATCGGCCCCGACACCGGCCCCGAACATCGGCAGGCGCTGGCACCGCTGCTGCACGACGGCACCGCCGCGGACGCGGGCACCTTCTGGCTGGGCCAGGCGGTCGCCGATGTGCTGACCGCCCAGGCCAGGCGGCAGCCGCTGGCCGTCGTGCTCGACGACCTGCACCGCACCGACGGCCTCACGCTGGAGCTGTTGCGCCTGGTGGCCGACCGCCTGCAGGACGCCCGCGTGCTCGTCATCGGGACCTACCGGCCCTCGGAGGATCGGGGCGAGCTCGAGACCGCGCGGGCGGCGCTGACGGTCCACACCGCGGCACATCTGCTGCTCGGCGGCCTGGACGCGGGCGCCACCGCAGCCCTGGCGGCCGACTGCGGGCTGGCCGCCGCCAGCGGGGAGGCGTTGCGGCTGCTGCGCGAACGCACCGACGGCAATCCGCTGTTCGTCCGGGAGTTGGCCCGCCTGATGGCGGCCGAAGGCCCGGACGCGGTGCGGGCGTCGGTGCCGGTCGGAGTGCGCGACGTGCTGCGCCGGCGGTTGGCCCGGCTGCCCGGCCAGACGGTCACCGCCCTGCGCCAGGCCGCGGTGCTGGGCCGCGACATCGACGTCGACCTGCTAGCCGAACTGGGCGGGGATGACCCCGACAATCTGCTCGACGCGCTGGAACCGG
>Ga0153956_1002105_pt1 | contig 15420 bp, 12 predicted proteins | sample TSFL040MetaG_FD_104704 | JGI IMG/M metagenome (GOLD analysis project Ga0153956, IMG submission 104704) | Attine ant fungus gardens microbial communities from Florida, USA - TSFL040 MetaG | ecosystem: Host-associated > Fungi > Mycelium > Unclassified | place: USA: Florida, Wekiwa Springs... | reverse complement strand
CCGTGCGCCGGCTGGCCGAGCAGGCCTGCCTTTCGTCGGGCGCCCCTTATTATCATTTCACCGATCGGCGGGGTTTGTTGCTGGGGCTGGCGCTCGAAGGGTTTCGACAGATGAACGCCGTCGCCGAGCACGTGCTCGCGCAGACATTCTGCGGCTCGCGGGAACGGCTCACCGCCCTGTCATCGGCATTTCTCGATTATTGCGACGCGCACCCGCAGCTCATCGACCTGATGTACGAGAGCGAATTGACGCGTCCGATCGATCCCGCGCTGGAACCCGCCTATCGCCAAGCCTTCGACATGGTCGTCCAGGTGATGCGCGGCATCCACCCAGCCGAGCCTCCATCGCGTTCCCTGGTGCGCGCCGTCGCCTTCTGGACATCTCTGTTCGGGCTGTCCCGGCTGCTCCGCCAGCAACTGCTCGAGCCCTTCAAAGACGAATTGGTCGGCGACTGGCGCGACGCCATCCTGGGCGAGATCGTCGCCGCGGCGCTCGCGCCGTCCTAAGAGCGAGCGCGCCGGCGCCGCCAGCCGCGTTGACGAGGGCGCCGATCGCGATCTCGACGTCAGCTTTTCGGAAGGCCCGGTCGAGACGCCGCTCGTGCGGCCGTCAGTGTGCAGCCGATCCCAAGCCATTGGCGCCGTTCCCGGTCGCCGCGGCCTCTTCGACGCAACGTACCGTCTGCCTCCCCAGCAAGCCATCGATCTCACCGACCATCACGTCACCGTCGCGCAGGAAGCGGCCATAGTGGGTGCCGTTGCCCGCAGGCGAACCGGTCATGATGATGTCCCCCGGCTGAAGGTCGGCATACATCGACGCGTGCTCGATCATCCGGGCTACGTTGAAGATCATGTCGTCGGTGCCCTCGTCCTGCATGACATCCCCGTTGAGCGACAGCCGGATATGCAGCTTCTGCGGATCCGAGATAAAACGTGCAGGCGTGATGTAGGGGCCGATGATGTGAAACCCCGGCGCGCTCTTGCAGGCGAGAAGATCCATGCCGAGCTCGCGCGTGTCGGACCAGACGAGCTCGCGTGCCGTAATGTCGTTCGCGATCGTATAGCCGGCAATGTAATCGAGCGCGTCCGCGGCCCGGACACGGCGCGCCCGTCTGCCGATGACGACCGCGAGTTCCAGTTCCCAATCGCGCTCGACCATGTCGAAAGGCAGCACGAGCGGCTGGTCCGGACCTGCAATGGCGCTGCGCATGCCGATCCAGATGAAGGGCTTGCCGCTCGCGGCGCGCCGATCCATCACTGCCTCGGCTTGTATCCTCCGTTCGCCGGGTGACAGGTCCTTGAAGCCGCCGGTCCCGGTGTCGACGATGAGCTGGATGACGTGATTGCGGTAGTTCGCGCCGGCGCCGAGCAGGTTCTCGGGCTTATAGGGTAGCCGCGCGGTCAGTCCACCCTCATCGCGCCAACCGGCGACGGGCGCCTCCAGTACGGCGGCGTCAAGCCGCTCGGCCCATTGTTCCCATTGAAGGAACAAGGTGCCAAGATCGCCGGGTGCCTCAGGCAGCAGCGTGGCAAGGGGGATGACCTTGCCGTCGCGGATGACGCCTGGCCAGCCGATGGTGGATCCTTCGGCAAACGTGCCCAGGGCGTAAAGATCGGTCATGCGGCAATACCCCGTTCGGTGGATTTCAGGCGTCGCTCTCGGCGGCGCGCACGGCGTGGAAGCTGGCGATCCGCCAGGTCGCGTCCTGGCGTACCCAGACCTGTGTCACGAACGCGCTCACCTCGACGCGCTCCTCCTCCGCTCGCTCACGAAGGCGAACCGTGTTGGTCATCGCGCCGGTCATCACCGCGGCATCGGGCCCGAGGCTGCGGACGGTCAGCGGACCGCGTTCGACCTCGAGAAAGCGGAGCAATCGTCCGGCATGGTTCAGCAGTTGCTGCTTGCCATGGACGATGCCGGTGGTGTGGACATGGACAAGATCATCCGACAGCAGGCCCGCAAGGGCGTCCATATCGTCGTTGACGAGCGCGTCGCGGCGGTCGCGTTCCCGTTGCAGCAATTCCGTTTCGAGTTGGGTTTGCGGCACACGCCCTCTCCATTTTTGTGACCGTGGCAGAGCGGGTAAAGGGTGGCGCATGAGGGGTCCAATCGGATGCGCCGCTTGCATCTATCAGCGGTTTCGATAGGCTGACCATTCGGCGGGCACCTGAACTGAAACGAGGCGCTGCGACGGGAGCAGGGTTTCGGCAATGCGGTTCGAACGGCTGGATCTCAACCTGCTCGTGGCGCTCGACGTCCTCATCGAAGAGCGCAGCGTCTCCGCAGCGGCGAAGCGTCTGCACCTGAGCCAGCCCGCGGTCAGCGGCGCTCTCAATCGCCTCCGTGATTTCTTCGGTGACGAATTGCTCGTTCAGGCCGGCCGGCAGATGGTCCTGACGGCGAAGGCGGAGGAGCTTTCCCTACCGGTTCGAGAGGCGCTGATGCTTATCCGCACGCGGATAACGACACCGGTCCATTTCGATCCCGCGACGGCCGAACGGCGTTTCAAGGTCATCGCGTCGGATTATGTCTTCACGGTGATGTTGGCCGAGACGTTCGGCAAGCTGGAGCGATCGGCGCCGGGGGTTTCGTTCGAGCTGATGGGGCCGGAGCCGCGAACGATCGAACTTCTGGAGCGCGGCGAAGCGGACCTGCTGATCACCATCGACACGCATATCAAATCGGAATTTCCCAACGTTCCGTTGTTCGAAGACGAGCATGCGGTCATCTGCTGGTCGGGTTCGGAGCATGCCGCCGGGGTCGACGCATACCAATTCAGTGCCGCCGGCCACGCGATCAGCTATATCGGCCCGACACGGTTCCAGGCGTTTGCCGAAATCTATTTCGAGCGGCAGAAAGTCGAACGGCGCGGCGAGATCTACGTGCCGTCCTTTACGATGCTGCCGCAGGCGGTCATCGGCACGCAACGCCTCGCGACGTTGCAGCGGCGCTACGCCGAATCGTGTGCCCGCAGCTTGCCCATCACCGTGCTCCCGGTGCCTTTCGACATGCCGAAGCTGCGGGAAGCCGCGCAATGGCATCCGACGCGCGAAAAGGACGCCGGGCTGGCCTGGCTCGTCGATGTCATTCGTTCGGATGCCAAACGGCTCTCATCGCCCTCGGGCGGCTGATAGCACGTATCGCGACAAGCGATTTCCGCGCGTCCCAGCCGCCCGACTATACAACCCGCGACAAAGCGCGGGAGAGCGGCGTGGCAGGTATCAATGGTGTCGAAACCGTAATCTACGGTGTCGAAGATGTAGATCTTTGTGTACGTTACTTCGTCGATTTCGGCTTGCCCTTGGTCGAGCATGCCGCCGGCCAGTCGGCGACGTTTGAGCTCGAAGAAGGGTCGACGGTCATCATACGACCGTTAGCCGAGACGATTGTGCCCGGGCAGAAGCTCGTCGGGTCCGGCGTGCAGCGGACGATCTGGGGAGTCCCGGATCAGAAGCAGTTCGACCGGGTGGTCGCGAAGTTGCGCAAGTCGACGACGATCGACATCGCCGAAGACGGCACCGCATATTTCCTGGACTGTGACGGCATCGGTGCCGGGATACGCGTTTACAACAAGAAACAGATCTGGGGCGCGCCGGATCCGGTCAACAGCTACGCAAATATCAACCGGATCAACACGCACCGCAAATGGCGGCTGAAGGCCAATCCCAAGACCATCCAGCACGTCGTCTTCCAGGTACCCGATCCACAAGCGAGCTGGGAGTGGTACCGTGACAATCTGGATTTCCGCCTGTCGGACGTGCAGGAGGGCTTTGGGGTCTTCGCGCGCGCGCCTGGCACCAACGACCATCACAGCATGTACTGGCTCAAGGCCGATCTTCCGTTTCCCGGGGTGGATGGCAAGACCCGTTTCAACCATGTCAATTACGGCGTCGAAGATCTCGACGAAGTGATGGTCGGCGCCAACTACATGGAAAGAAAAGGCTGGCAGAAATCAATATGGGGCCTGGGCCGACATCGTATTGCCAGCTCGGTTTTCATGTATTTGCCATGCCCGGCCGGCGGCGATGCGGAATATGGCGCAGACAGCGACGTGCTTGACGACAGCTGGGTACCGCGCACCTGGAACGCCCGGTTCGGCACGATGAGCTTCATGCATAATTTGCAGCCGTGGATCTTCGACGAAGCCCCGTGGGAAGTCGCCTACGCCGAGGGCGCGACGCCGGCACGACCGGTCAAGCCGCATCCCCAGCAAGCCGACCATGTCAATCCGGCATCGCAGGCCGATGCAGATGGCGCGCTCCCCAATCCGACCCACAAGGAAGGCTGGCATTCGAAGGATTGAGCGGTTTCGAGGCGAGGAGCGCGGGGCGGCAGCGGCCTGTCGCACGCCGCCGGCGATGCGCGCGCAGTGCGCGCGTCGTCATGACGCGGCCATTTGAGAGCCAGGGTGAAGGAGGGCGTCCGATGACAGAATTGGGCCGCGTGCCACAGCGCGACCAGCATGTTGTTCAAGAAGGGCAGCGCCGTCTGGACCGCCGGGGCCCCGCCATGTGCGCAGGGCGCGGCGTGGCCTGACCATGGCCGTCGTCCTTCTCACCGATTTCGCGTGGCCCGACGACAGTATCGAGCGGAGGGTCGTCGAAGCCGCCGGCCACCGTCTGGTGAGCGGTCCGTCGACACCGTTGTCCACGGACGGGATCGAGCGCCTCGTCGCCGACTGCGAGCCGCAGGCGATCATGACCTGCTGGGCCCGGGTCAGCCAACGGGCGATCGGATCGCCGAAGGATTTGCGGATCGTGCAGCGCCTTGGCGTCGGAATCGACAACATCGCGGTCGAGGCCGCGACCGCCCGTGGCACGTGGGTTGCCAACGTGCCGGATTATTGTGTCGACGAGGTTTCCGACCACGCGATCGCCTTGCTGCTCGACTGGGCGCGTGGAACGACGGCGTTCGATCGCGACGTCAAGCGGGGCCATTGGCGGCCGGCGTCGGCGAAGCTGCGGCGCGTGTCGGAGCTTGTCGTCGGAATCGTCGGCTATGGCGCGATCGGGCGCCGCACCGTCGCCAAGCTGGCCGGTTTCGGCTGCAAGCTGCTGCTCCATCGGGCGAGCGGTGATCCGGTCGAAGGCGCTTCGGTCGTCACGCTCGATGCCTTGCTTGCGGCCAGCGACGTGGTGATCCTGCACGCCCCGCTCACGCCCGCGACGCGTCATCTCATCAATGCCGATCGACTGGGCCGGTGCAAATCGGGTGCGTTCCTGATCAACGTCAGCCGCGGCGACATCGTCGATACCAAGGCGTTGGTCGCAGCGCTGGAATCCGGCGCCCTTTCGGGAGCGGGCCTTGACGTCGTCGAAGGCGAGCCCGAGCCGCCCCGCGCACTCGTCGAGCGCCCTGACGTTATCGTAACGCCCCACGTCGCCTTCTCGTCCGATGCGTCGCTGGCCGAGTTGCGACGCCGTGCCGCGGAGCAGGTCGTGCGCGTCCTCGGCGGAGGAACCCCCATCCACCCGTGCAACACGCCAAAGGGACATTCATGACAGCGACCGCGATCGCGAAGATCCACGCCCGCCAGATATTGGACAGCCGCGGGCGGCCAACGGTCGAGGCGGAAATCGAGCTTGGTGGCGGGGTGACGGCGCGGGCATCCTCGCCTTCGGGTGCGTCCACCGGCAAGGCCGAAGCCGTCGAGCTGCGCGACGGCGGTGAAGCCTGGGAAGGGCGAGGCGTCTCGCGTGCCGTCGCCAACGTCCGCGAAGTTCTGGCGCCGCTGCTCGTCGGGATGGACGTGTTCGATCAAGCCGGAGTCGACGCGCGCATGACGGAGGTCGACGGTACGTCCAATTTTGGCCGCCTGGGCGGAAATGCCGTGCTCGCGGTGAGTCTCGCGGTGGTTCGGGCGGCCGCTTTGGCACAAGGTCAGCCGCTCTACCGCCGGTTCGCCGAGCTGGCTGGCGCCCAGCCGACAATGCCGCTGCCGATGGTCAATATCCTGTCGGGAGGGCTCCACGCGGGGCGCGGCATGGACGTTCAGGATTTTCTGGTCGTACCGACAGGTGCCGATTCCTACACACAGGGGCTCGACTGGATCTGTCGGGTACGAGCCGCGGCCACGCGGTTGAGCGCGGACCAAGGCCTGCCGACCTTGCTGGCCGACGAAGGCGGCCTGTCGCCGGGATTCGAGCATTCGGAGGATGCGCTCGATCTGATGGTCCGTAGCTTCGAGGCGGCGGGGTTGCGGCCGGGCCGGGACGTCGCGATCGCGCTCGACATTGCGTCGTCGTCCCTGGTCGATGCGAAAGGCGCGTATCCGTTCGTCCGTGCCGGACAAACCTACGATAGCGCTCAAATGATCGAGCTTCAGGCGCGCTGGGTCGAGCGCTACCCGATCATCTCGATCGAGGACGGTCTGAGCGAGGACGATTGGGCGAATTGGCCGGCGATGACGAAGCGTCTGGGGCATATCCAGCTCGTCGGCGACGATCTGTTCGCGACGCAGCCCGATCGCATACAGCGTGGTATCGACGAGGGCAGTGCCAACGCGGCCCTCATCAAGGTGAACCAGAACGGCACCGTATCGGGTACGTTGCGCGCGATCCGCACGGCGCGCGCGGCGGGATATGCGACCGTCATCTCTGCTCGGTCGGGCGAAACCGAAGATGATTTCCTTGCCGACCTCGCGGTCGGCGTCGCGGGCAACCAGATCAAGATCGGTTCGGTGCGCAATTCGGAACGCCTGGCCAAGTACAACCAGTTGCTGCGGATCGAGGAGGCCGGCCTGCCCTGGGCCGGCCGCTCAGGCCTGGCCTCGTCGTGAATGCACCCGAGCCGGCGCTGATCCAGTTCCTCCGCAACGCGGGGCTGGCGACGGCGGGCGAGGAAGGCGAATGGACGCCGCTCGTCGGCGGCGTTTCGTCCGATATCTGGCGGGTTTCGCTGACGTCAGGCGATGTATGCGTGAAGCGCGCGCTTTCGCAGCTGAAGGTCGAATCCGACTGGACCGCCCCCATCGATCGCAATGCGCACGAATGGGCCTATATCGAGTGTGTCGCGCGGATCGCGCCGGGGCATGTTCCGCGACCTATCGCGCACGATGCGGAAAAAGGGCTGTTTGCGATGGCGTGGCTTGCGCCCGAGCAATTTCGCCTTTGGAAATCCGAGCTGCTTGCAGGTCGTGCCGACGCCCGAGCCGCCGCCGCCGTCGGCGCACTGCTTGGCCGCATTCACGCCGCGACCGCCGGCGACCGGGACGTTGCCGATCGCTTTGCCACCGACGCTACATTCCATGCGCTCCGCATCGAGCCGTATCTGCTCGCGACTGCCCAGCGACATCCCGCGCTCGCCGGTGAGCTGGAGGACATCGCCGCAACGACCGCGTCGCATCGCAACGTGCTGGTCCACGGCGACGTCAGTCCGAAAAACATCCTTCTCGGCGACGCGGGGCCGGTCCTGCTCGACGCGGAATGCGCATGGTTCGGCGATCCCGCGTTCGACCTGGCCTTTTGCCTCAATCATCTCGCGATCAAGGCGCGCGTCGTGACTGCCGCCCGCTCGGCCTTGGCCGACTGCTTTCGGCAGATTATGCTGACTTACTTCGCAAACGTCGGCTGGGAAACGGTGGATGCGCTGGAGCGGCGGGCCGCCAGACTGCTGCCGGCGCTCGCGCTTGCACGTGTGGATGGAAAGTCACCCGTTGAATATCTCGACGCGGCGCAGCGCGATGTGCTCAGATCCGCCGCGGTGCGGGCCGTCAAAGCGGGCAGCACGACCCTGGAGCAAGCGCTCCACCGGTTGCTGGCATGAGCACTGGCGCGCACGACCTGCCTCATGCCAACAAGGCCAACGCGTGGCCTCCGGCATATCGAAAGCGCAACTGTCGCCGGGATATCGGCGCCAACGAAGGCTATAGAGAATGATCCAAGGCTTGGACCGGGTGCTGATCGTCGGGGGTGGCATCGGCGGCATGGCGACCGCAATTGCGCTGCTGAAACGCGGCGTGCAGGTCGACATCGTCGAAATCGATCCCGACTGGAAAGTCTACGGCGCAGGGCTGACCATCACCGGCCCGACGCTCCGCGCTTTCCGGGACCTGGGTCTTCTCGACGCCATTGCCGAGCAGGGGTTTCTATCCGTTGCCGCGCACATGCATCTGTTCGACGGCACATTGCTCTCGGCCGCCGAGCAATTGCCTATCGAACCCGGATTGCCGTCCGCGGGGGGGATCATGCGCCCCAAGCTGCATCAGATCATGTCGGGTGAAGTGAAGCGGCTGGGAGCGCATGTTCGGCTTAGCCTGACCGTTGACGCCCTGGATCAGTCCGCGAACCGCGTGACGGCGCAGCTTTCCGACGGCAGTCGGCAGCAATACGACCTGGTCGTCGGGGCCGATGGGATCTATTCCAAGGTGCGTGGAATGGTGTTCGATCGCGCGGTGCAACCCGTCTATACGGGGCAGATGAGCTGGCGCGTCGTGTCGGACCGGCCACCCGACATGGACGTCAGCAAATTTTACTTCGGACATGAGAATATCGGCGGCACGATCCCCTGCTCGCAGGCGGAGGTCTATTCCTTCATTCTTCACCCGCAGCCCGATCCCCGGCGCATTCCCGACGAAGAAAAGGCAGGCTTCGTTCGCGGTCTGCTGAAGGATTTCGGAGGAGACATGGCGCGGATCCGCGACGACATTAGCGATCAATCCTCGATCGTGCAGCGGCCGTTCGAATATGCCCTCCAACCCCTGCCGTGGCACAGGGGGCGAGTTGTCCTGATCGGTGATGCCGTCCATGCGACCACGGCCCATCTGGCGAGCGGCGCGGGCATCGCCGTCGAGGATGCCATCGTCCTGGCGGATGAGCTCGGAAAGGCTGAAGGAAGGATCGCGGAAGGGCTCGTTGCGTTCGAGCAGCGCAGGTTCGAACGGTGCCGCTACGTCGTGGAGACCAGCGTCGGTATCTGCAAGAGCCAGCTCGAGCATGCCCCGCCGCAGGAGATCGGCATGCGCATGGCCGAGGCGATGCATCGGCTGGCCGAGCAAATCTGACGTTTCTCGGGCCGGTCAGCGCGAGGCAATCTATCGCGCCCGCTGATACCAGTTAGTCACTGAAACGATTGGACCCCTCCAAGGCCGGTCCATAGCCTCGATCAACACAAGAATAGCAAATCGCGCTCGGCCAGTGCCGGCGTGACGGGAGGGATCTATGAAACTCAGCCTGCTGGCTTCGACCTGCGTCGCAACGATTGCGGCCTGCGCGTTTCCGGCCGCCGCCCAGCAGTCGGCACCGGCGCCCGCACAGGCGGCCGTCGCGCCCGGGGGCGATACCGCGGCGGCGAGCACCGGCCTGGGAGACATCGTCGTCACGGCGCAGCGTCGCTCGGAAAGCCTGCAGCGCGCCGCGATCGCGGTGACGGCGGTGACGGGCGACACTTTGGCGGCGGCCGGCGTGACGCGCCCGACCGAACTCACCGCGCTGGTGCCTGCCTTGCAGGTCGCGCCGGCGGCCGGACCCTACAACCTGTTCTATCTGCGCGGCGTGGGCAATTTCAACGGCAACGCCCTGTCGGACTCCGCCATCGCCTTCAATGCGGACGGCGTTTACGTCGGCAGGCCGTCATCCACGACGGGCTTCTTCTACGATCTGGAGCGTGTCGAAGTCGTCAAGGGGCCGCAGGGTACGCTTTACGGCCGCAACGCCACCGGCGGCGCCATCAACGTGATCAGCAAGAAGCCGCAATTGGGTGAGCTCGGTGCATCGGTGTCTGGCGAATATGGCAATTACGATGCGCTGCGCCTCGATGCGTCGGTCAACGCGCCGTTGGGTGACAATGCGGCCGTTCGTGCCGCCGCCATCAAGGTCCGCCGGGATGGCTACATGAATGATGGAACGGATGATCAGAACGACTGGGGTGGGCGCCTCTCGTTCCGCTACGAACCGGTCCAGGCGCTGCACATCACCGTGGTGGGCGATTATTTTCGGCAGAAGGGCAAGGGGGTCGGTAGTTCCGAACTCGGCATTGCCGGCCAGGCAAATGCCTTCGGTCCCGATCAGCGCATCGGTTTCCTGTCGCCGCAGGGGCAGGCCCTCTACACGAGCCAGCCCAACCTGGTGCTCGGCCGGACCTTTTCGGCAATCCCGGCCAATCTTCCGCCGTACCAGGACAACAAATATTGGGGCATCTCCTCGACGATCGACTGGCAGTCATCCTTGGGAACCCTGACGATTATCCCGGCTTATCGCGAAGGACATCTCGATTACCGAAACTACCTGCCGGGGTTCTTCATCCAGCAAAAGGAAAACTCAAAGCAGACAAGCCTTGAGGGACGATTCGCGACAAGCGACCAGAACCCGCTGCGGGCATTGATCGGCGCGTTCTATTACAACGAGAATACGCGTGATCCCAACGTGTATTACGAGCATCAGACGAACTTCAACTCGCAGACGATCAATCTAAAGACCGAAAGCGAGGCGATCTTCGGCAGGCTGACCTATGCCATCGCGCCAGAATTCAGGCTGACCGCAGGGGGGCGCCAGACTTGGGAAAGCAAGGATTTCAGCGGCGTCTTAACGGCGGCGACGCGGGCCTGCGTGCGGCCATCGAGCTATTTCCCGACCTACGTGCCGGGCTGCCCGACCGCGCAGCCGATACCCTATGGAACGACGCTGCCGGCGTTCAACTTCGTGCCCGGGGCAGACGGGACGGTCACGGTTCCGACGATCATCGACGCGTCAGGCGCGAACAGCCGCCACAAGGATTTCCAGAAATTCACCTATCGCTTCGGAGCCGATTGGGACATCACGCCGCGCAACCTGCTCTACGCCAGCTACGAGACCGGCTTCAAATCGGGCGGCTTCTTCTTCTCCGCGGATTCGGGCGTTTTCCTTCCCGAGACCATCAAGGCACTCACGCTCGGCTCGAAAAATCGCTTCTGGAACAATCGCCTCCAGATCAACATGGAGGCATTCTACTGGTGGTATCGCAATCAGCAGGTCAGCCACCTTTCGGTCGATTCAAAGAATAACTCGATCTTTCCAACGGAAAACGTCGGCAAGGCTACCTTCAAGGGGTTCGAAATCGACGCGCAGCTGCTGCCGGTCAAGAACCTGACGCTGACCGCGGACCTTCAATACCTGGACGGGAAATATAACAGTTTCGTCTACACCACGCCGAACCAGAATGGCGGTGTCAGCAACGGTACTGGCTGTCCCAACGCCTCGGCGCCGACCAATTTCTACACGGTCGATTGTTCCGGATTCCGGCCACCCAATGCGCCCCAATGGACCATAAACCTCGGTGCGCAGGGGCGCCTGCCGCTGCAATCGGGCTCTTCGATTGTTGCCGACGGCCGTGCGCACTATCAGTCGCGGACCCTGACCGGGCTCGAATTCCAGCCGGTCGAATATCAGAAGGCCTATTGGACGGTCGACACCGGGCTGACTTTTTACGCGCCGGAGCGACGCTTCTTTGTCGGCGTCTTCGCCAACAACCTTTTCGACAAGGCCGTGATCGGCGGTACCTTCCCGACAGCGTTCAGCCTGATCTACACCGGATCCATGCGCCCGCCGCGGACCTATGGCGCACGGGCCGGTGCCAAATTCTGACGCAACCAGGCCTTTCTACTTGCCAGGAGGCGTAGGATGACCTGGCTGAGAAACGCCTGGTACCAGGCAGGCTGGAGCAGCGAACTGGCGGCAGACGCGCCGCTGGTCCGGACCATTCTCGACGATCCGATCCTATTCTACCGGGAAGCGTCCGGTTCGGTTGCCGCCGTGCTGGACCGATGCCCGCACCGCTTTGCGCCACTGTCGGCGGGTCGGGTCGCGGCGGGCGAAGTTACGTGCGGTTATCACGGACTTGCCTTCGACTTCACGGGAGCGTGCACCCGCAACCCGCACGGCCCGGTCACCTCGCGCATGCGGGTGCGCGCTTATCCGGTGGTGGAGCGGCATGCCGCGATCTGGATCTGGATGGGTGATCCCGGCGCGGTGGACGAGAGCAAGCTCCCAGACCTGGGGTTCATCGACGCAACGCCGGAATCGGCCCGTATCTCCGGCTACATGCCGACCCGGGCGAACTATCAGCTGATGGCCGACAATATTCTCGATCTCAGCCACGCGGACTATCTGCACCCCGACACGCTCGGGGGAATGATGACCAACGCCAAATCCCGGACCTGGGAGGAGGGCGACACGGTCACCGCCGAATGGTTGGCGGAGGCCTGCACGCCGCCGCCGGCGTTTCGGGCCATGGTAAGGGACGGGCTCGCCGACATCTGGACCCAGGTGGTGTGGTCTCCGCCGGCCCTGATGGTCCTCGGCACGGCCGCCAAGCCCGCCGGGGTCCGCCGGACGGGCGGCGATGAAGCCTATACGCTTCACAATATGGTCCCCGAAACCATGACCACCACGCATTACTTCTTTTGCTCGACCCGTTCTTTCCTGACCGACGATGCGGAATTCAGCGCTCTTTTGCGCGCTGCCATTACCCAGGCATTTCGGGACGAGGACAAGCCGATGCTCGAGAAGCAGCAGGCGCGCATGGCGGGCCACGACTTCTGGGCCCTCGATCCGATCCTGTTGCCGATCGACGCCGGCGCGGTGCGGGCGCGGCGCAAACTCGATGCGCTGATCGCCAAGGAAGCGCGGGCTGCGGGCGAGGCGGCCGGCGGCTGACGGCGCCGCGTGCCGCGTGCCGCGTGCCGCGAGGGCGCCGCTGGTTTCGCGATCACTCGTGAAGGAGCAGTTTGCTCAAAACGGGATGCGACCTCTCGATCGTGTTGCGCGAACCGGACGGGGGTTCGCGGCGGCGGTGGTTGAACGCCATCGACAAACCGAAGTGCGCGCGGTCGTCAGGCCCAGACCCGCTCCGCAGCCTTCACCAGCAGCTCGAGCTTGCGCCATTGTATGTCGGCGGTGATCAGGTTTCCGTCCGGACGCCCGTCATCGCCCGTGGTGAGCGCCGACGCGAAGCCGCATTGTGGCGAGATCGCCAGTTGCTCGAGCGGCACATGCCGCGCAGCGCGCTCGATCGTCGACAGGATCGAGGCTTCGCTTTCGATCGCGGCGTGCCGGGTGCTCACCACGCCGAGCACGATCGTCGGGCCATTGCGCGGAACCCGCGAGAGCGCTGCATAGTCGGCCTCCGATCGCTCGACCCAGCCATCCCATTCGAGCGTGAAGCGATCGTAAGGCAGGGAAAACAAGGCATCGCTGAGCTCATGCAGATGATCGTGCTCGACGAGATAGCGAGAAGCATAGTTGCCGCGGCATTGATGCATGCACGTCGTCACGTGTGACGGCAATCCGGCCACGACCGCGCGATCCGCATCCAGCATCTTCGCGAGGAGCGCGTCGAGATCGAGGCCTCTTGAGCGAAGCAGGCCGCCGAGAGGGCTTGCCGACAGCATCATATATCCTGAGACATCGAACTGGATATAGTCGGCCCCCGCCGCGACCGTCTCGTCGACGAGCTCGCGCAGGATTGCGACGAGTGCGTCGGCGGCTTCGTCGGGCGATCCGTACGCGCCTGTGCTCAATGCGGGGCCGAGAATCGTTTGCGCTACCAAGAATGAGGCGGTCGGAAAGGTAACCTTTACGGTTCGGTCGGTCAGGGCCCGCAGGAAGGCCGCCTCCCGCGCGGCGGGATTGTCGATCTTGCGCAGGCGGTTGACGATGGCCGCAGGGCCCTCATGTTCAACGATACTGCCCTGATCGTCACGAAACTGAAGCCTGGTCTTGCTCGGCGCGAGACCGTCCACCGCATCGTAGAACGAATTGAAGTACATGATTCGGCGAAACTCGCCATCTGTCAGGACGGTGAGACCAATCTCTTCCTGCTTCGCGACGGCGGCCCGGACGGCCTCGTCCTCCAGGCGATGCAGGACAGTGAGATCTTTCGACCGTTCCTCGGCGAGCATCGCCGTATGGCCCGGCTCGTAGATCCGGTGGACTTCGCGCAGGAGAGTTTCGGGGCGCTGGAGGCTGCCGATGTGATCGACGCGATGCGGCTTCTTCATGGGTCTTCCTTGTATGGACGGTCGCTCAGCCGGCGCGGTACGCGGTGCGGGCATAGTCATGGAATGGTGCCGGCCGGACGGTGGCGCGGATCGCGGCAAAGTCTTCGCGATAGTCGCTTCCCGCCGCCGGACCCGGGTGCTGACCCCAGCGCAGCGTCAGCTTGGTCCCGGCTTTGGCATGATCCACATCTACGACCGCCAGGGAATGAACCGTGCCCGACGGTTCCATGTAGGCGGCATATTCGGACACGCCGACCAGTGTGGAACCGACCTCCACCCGGTCTTTCGTATAAGAGTGGATCAGGTCGTGATCGGCACCGAAGACCCGTTCGACATCGTCGGGATTCCAGACCAAAGTCACCTTCGCGCGACGAACCTCGTCTTTTGCTGCTGCCAAGGCGTCGCGGCCGATGAAGTCATGGCTGAGCGAGATCGAGCGCCCATATCCAAGCTCGTATGGTGAGAGATAATAATCCTCGATATTCGCCGAATAGAACGAGCCTTGAAGCGCGCCCATGCCCTCATAGGAAAAGACGCTGGTAAATCGGCGAAATCCCTCCAGTTCCGGGGACGTGTAGATCGCCGGGACCGGCGTCGCCATCCAACCGCTATCCACGCCGACGGTATAATAGGCGCGACCGCCGACCTGCGTGATGCCCTCAGCCTCGCCGGCCCGAAGAAGTTCGGCCTTTACGAAATCGGCATGCTCCCATGGACCGAAGAATTCGAATCCCGCTTGCCCGGCCATGCCGTGGCGGAGCGCATTGAAGCGCCTGCCTTCGAGTTCGACGGTCCGGAAATGAAAGAACTTGATGCCGTCGAGGGCATCGCCGAACAGGCGCCTGAGAACCTGCCCTGCCATTGGTCCCTGGACTTGGTATCGGAACAATATGGGGTCGCCCTCGCGGAAGTCAGACGCGGGATCGAGCTTCAGCTGGACGTCGTATCCTCGGGCTTGGGCATGATAAGCGATCCAACTGTGCGTTGTGCCGATCCCGATCACGTTGAAGCTCTGATCGGCGAGACGTCCGACGATCGCATCCTGGATGAGATGCCCATCGGGTGCCACCGTAATCAGTTGCTTGGCCTGACCGATGGCGAAATTCTCGAAATTGTTGGCGCTGACATCAGCAAGGAGGCGGACGGCGTCCCGCCCGTCGACGAAAAGGTCGGCCATGTGGTGCGACAGGTCGAACAAGGCGACGCCACTTTCCCAGCTGCGTTGTTCGTTCCGCCACCCGCTGAATTCAGCCGGCACGACCGGAACCACCACGGGCGGCGTGTTCGGTTTCCACAGCAGATCGACCGCGCTGCCGGCAGCATCGAGCGCGTCCTGAAGTGTCGGCCCTTGCATTTTTCCTAGACTCGTTTTCATTTAGGTTGAAGCATAGCCTGAGTTTGCGAGGTATCTGGCGCATTCGCGAGGGGTGAAGGCGCTGAGCAGGTTG
>Ga0153956_1002104_pt1 | contig 15421 bp, 10 predicted proteins | sample TSFL040MetaG_FD_104704 | JGI IMG/M metagenome (GOLD analysis project Ga0153956, IMG submission 104704) | Attine ant fungus gardens microbial communities from Florida, USA - TSFL040 MetaG | ecosystem: Host-associated > Fungi > Mycelium > Unclassified | place: USA: Florida, Wekiwa Springs... | reverse complement strand
CGTGAAAGCCGCGACGGTCGTGAAAGCCGCGACGGTCGTGAAAGCCGCGACGGTCGTGAAAGCCGCGACGGTCGTGAAAGCCGCGACGGTCGTGAAAGCCGCGACAGCCGTGAAAGCCGCGACGGTCGAGATGCGCGTCGCAACGAGCGCAACCGTGACCGTCGCGAGGAGCGCGGTGGTGGACGTGAGCGCGATCGGCACGAGCGCGACCGTGATCGCAACGAGCGCCGTGAACGAGATGATCGTCGTGAGCGTGACGACCGTCGTGAGGAGCTCTACGCGGACTCCAGTCGCGAGGCCGCCGACGGCGATTTGCTCGGCAAGGATCTCGCGGACGCCGTGGCGAGCGTGCTCTCGCAGGCGGGCGCGCGCGGTATGGCGGCCTTCCGCGTCGCCGACATGTTGGTACGACGCGGCCGCTTGTCGGGGGACCCGCAGGCGCTCGTGCCCACCGTGATGGCCGCCGTACGCGCGGACGTCGCGCGCAAGAAGATCGAGCGGAGCCGCCCGCGCTTCCGGGTGGATGGCCCGGTGCTCGTGCTCACCGATTTCCTGTTCCCCCAGGACGTCGCGCGCGCCGAACAAGACGTGCTGCGGGCCGCCGAGCGGCAGCGTGAGCGGGCGCGTCGCGCCTATCTGCGTTGCCTCGGAGATCTCTCGAACGCTGGCCTGGCCGAGGTCATCGCGACCTGGCTCAACGCCGAGGGCGTGGTCGGGCTGCGCGCGGTGCGGCGCCCGGGCAGCGGCCCTGGCGAGCTCCATCTCGCGGGCACCTTGCGGCGCGGCGTGGAGGAGCTGCGCGTCGCCGTCGTGGTGTTGATGCGTGGTCAGGCCGAGATCGGGCGCGAACGCGTGATCGAGGCGCGCGGCGCGCTGCACTACTACGGCAACGCGAGCACCTCCTGGTTGATCACGCTGGGGCAGGTGACGGCAGGGGCCAAGGAGGAGTCGCAAGCGCCGGCTTCTTCGCCCGTGACCCTGTTCGACGGCATGGCCATGGCTGCGGCCATGGAGCGCGTGGGCGTGGGCCTCTCGGTGCAGTACGTACCTGTGTCCGCCATCGACATGGACTTGCTCGAGAGCTTGCGCGGTCCTCGCCAGGATCGTGAGCGCGACCGGGATCGCGATCGCGACAGAGATCGCGACCGGGATCGGGAGCGTGACCGAGATCGCGATCGTGATCGCGGCGAGCGCCGCTCGGAGGTCCAGGCCAGGCCGCTGGCCGATGAGGGCGCCGAAGCGGAGGGCTTCGACGACGAGGAGCTCGACGAAGAGGTCGAGGGCGAAGCCGGGGAGCTCGACGCGGGCGAGGTCGGCGAAGCCGGGGCTGCGCAGGGAGACGCCGAGGGCGCTTCGGCCGGTCAGGAGGAGGCCCGCGAGGGAGGGCGCCGTCGCCGCCGTCGTCGCCGTCGTCGCGGTCGCGATCGCGATGGCGCCGAGGCAGGCGCCCTGGGTGCTGCAGGTGAGACATCCGAAGGCGAGCGGCCCGAGGGGGCAGAGTGGGAGGCCGAGGCGGACGCGGAGGCTGACGACGAGGCGTCCGATGGCGACGAGGTCCAGGCAGACCACTACGGCGAACATCCGGAGGACCACGAGGAGCACGAGCTCGAGTCCCGCGAGGAGGATGAAGAGGCCGCGGAGCCCGGCTGGGGCGAAGAAGCTCCGGAAGAGCCCGAGAGCGCTGAGGATAGTGACGACGAGGACGCCGAGGAGCCGAACGTCTAGTTAGGCCTTTCGCCGGGATTTCCGCGCGCTCGTACCCACGTGGTATCGTCCTCGCCTCGTGGCACGCGTTCTCCATATCGAAGACGACCCCAAGAGTCGCTTACTCGTGAAAAAGCTGCTTCTGGCCGCGGGTCACAGCGTGGTCGAAGCGGAGAGCGGGCTCGAGGGGATCCGGCTGGCCGGGGCCGAACGTCCCGACATCGTGCTGGTCGACATCAACGTGCCGGACCTGGATGGCTACGAGGTCACCCTACGGCTGCGGGGGATGCCGGGCCTCATCGGCGTGCCCATCGTGGCCATCACGGCCGAGGGCGACCGCATGACCAGCCTCGCGGTGGGCGCCGACGGCTTCATCGCCAAGCCCATCGATGCCGGCCGCTTCACGCAGCTCGTGGAGCGCTACCTGCGTGGACATCGTGAGCACGCCGACGAGACCGGCGAGATCCGCTTGCGCGAGCGCTCACAAAAGATCGTCGAGCGCCTCGAGAAGAAGGTGGGCGAGCTGATCGAGGCCAACCGTCGCCTCGAGGAGAACTCGCGGTTGCGCCGCGAATTTTTGCGCAACCTGAGCCACGAGCTGGCGACCCCGATGACGCCCGTGGTGGGCTATTTGAAGCTGCTCCTCGGGGGAGAGCTCGGCCCCCTCAACGAGACCCAGCGCAAGTGCCTGCGGTCGGTGGAGGGCTCCACGCAGCGCCTGCGCTCGCTGGTCGACACGTTGCTCGACGTGAGCCAGCTCGAGACCGGGCGCCTGCACTTCTTCTACGTGCAATACGACTTCGGGATGATCGCCCAGAAGGCGCTGGCCGAGGTGCGCGCGCGCTTCGAGGAGGCCGGCATCACCTTCAGCATCGAGCCCACGCGAGAGCCCGCGTTCCCCGCGATCGGCGACGCCGACAAGCTGCAGCGCGCGATGGTTCACGTGCTCGACAACGCCGCCAAGTTCACGCCCAAGGGCGGCGAGGTCGCGCTGGCCGTCCGCAAGGGCTACTTGCCCGGCGGCGGCGAGTGGTACGGGATGTTCGTGGCGGATAGCGGGCCTGGCGTCTTGCCGGAGCAGATCCCCAACATCTTGCAGCCGTTCTATCAGGTCGACGGATCGGTCACGCGCCAGCACGGCGGCGTGGGGCTCGGGCTCGCCTTCGCGCGTCGCGTGTGCGAGGCGATGGGGGGCGGCATCGACATCCAGAGTCCGCCGACCGAGCACGTGGCGGGCCGCGTGTTGACGGGCACGTGCGTGACCTTGCGGGTGCCCCCCGACGGGCGTATCGCAGCTCACACGCTGTGATTTACCTCGACCATCACGCTGCCACGCCGGTGTGCGACGCCGCGCGTGATGTCATGCGGCAAGCGAGCGAAGCGGCGTGGGCAAACCCGTCGAGCATTCATCGCGCAGGTCGCGCGGCGAAGGCGCTGGTGGAGCGCGCGCGCGTCGCGGTGGCTGGCAGCATCGGCGCGCAAGCGGCCGACGTGATCTTCGCTGGCGGCGGCACCGAGGCTTGCAACCTCGCGGTGCTCGGTTTGGCGCACGACCTCCCGCCCGACAGCGAGATCCTCACCACCGAGGTCGAACATCCGGCCGTGGAGCGGGCGCTGCAAAGCCTGCAGGCGCGCGGCGTGCGGCTGCGGCGACTCCCGCTGCCCGGGGGGAGGGCCCCGGCGCGCGAGGTCTTCGCGGGCTGGCTCGAGGAGCGCACGCGACTGGCGGTGATCCAGTGGGTCAACCACGAGACGGGCAGCATCTTGCCGGTGGAGGCGTACGCGCAGGCCTGCGCCGAGCGCGGCATCCCGCTGGTCGTGGACGCGAGCCAGGCCTACGGCAAGCTCCCCGTCGACGTCGCGCGCCTGGGGGCGAGCGCGGTGGTGCTCACATCCAGCAAGATCGGCGGGCCCACGGGGGCCTCCGCGCTGTGGCTCGAGCGCTGCCGCGAGCTCGCCCCGTTGATTCATGGCGGCGCGCAAGAGCGCGGGCGCCGCCCTGGCACCCCCGATGTGTTGGCGTTGGTGGGCTTTGGCGCGGCTGCGGCCCAGGTGCCTGCTCGTCTCACCGCCATGCAGGGCCTCGCGCCGCTCCGCGACAGCCTCGAGCAGGCCGCCCAGGCCGCGGGCGGCCACGTCAACGGCGCGGCGGGTCCGCGCGTGGCCACGGTGACCAACGTGAGCTTCCGCGGTTGGCGCGGGGAGATCCTGGTGGCCGCCCTCGACCTCGAGGGGCTCTGTGCGTCTTCGGGCGCGGCCTGCTCCTCGGGGCTCGGCGCGCCCTCACCGGTGCTCACGGCCATGTACCCCGAGGCGCCGTGGCGCGCCGAGAGCGCCCTGCGTCTCAGCCTGGGGCCGACCACTCAGCCTCACGAAATCACGCACGCCAGCGAGATTTTGCGCCGCGTGCTGGCGCGTGCCCCCGCGCCTTGAGGCGCGCCGCACTTGACGCCCGGGCGGGGAGCTTGCACAAGCAGGCCGATGCGCGTCCTGGTGGCGATGAGCGGAGGAGTCGATTCCTCGGTGGCGGCGGCCCTGCTGGCCGAACAAGGCCACGACCTCGTGGGGGTCACCTTTCATCTGTGGGACGCCCAGGGCGAAGACAAGGTCGGCCGCTGCTGCGCGCCCGAAGATCGCGACGACGCCCGCCGTACGGCTGAGCACATCGGGTTCCCACACTACGTCATCGACGAGCGCGCGGCCTTTCGCAGCCACGTCGTCGAGCCGTTCCTCGACAGCTACCTCGGCGGCACCACGCCGGCGCCTTGTGTCGCCTGCAATCAGCACGTGAAGGTCACGCGCCTCATCGAGCTCGCCGACCGCTTCGGCTGCGACGTGGTGGCCACCGGGCACTACGCCCGCGTCGAATCCAGTGAGGACGGCACGGCCCGCTTGCTGCGCGGTCGGGATCTGCACAAGGACCAGAGCTACTTCCTCTACGGCGTGCCGCAGCGCGTGCTCGAGCGATTACGCTTTCCGCTCGGCGACCTCACCAAGGATCGCACGCGCGCCGAGGGCGTCCGACTCGGCGTCCCCAACGCGCAGAAGCCGGACTCGCAGGAGCTCTGCTTCGTGCCCGACGGCGATGTCGGCGGGTTCGTCGAGCGCGAGCGTCAGGTCTCGCAGCGCGGCGAGGTCCGAGATCGCGAGGGCCAGCTCGTGGGGGAGCATCAGGGCATCTACCGCTTCACGGTGGGGCAGCGCCGCGGCCTCGGGTTGGGCGGCGGCCCCGCGCGCTACGTGTTGCGCGTCTTGCCCGAGGACAACACCGTGGTGGTGGGCGAAGACGGCGACCTGTTCGCCAGGCAGTGCGAGACCACGTCCGTGGCCTGGTGCGGGCCCGCACCGGAAGCGCCCTTCGAGGCTCAGGTGCGCGTGCGCTATCGCCACGCGCCGGCGGCGGCCCGCGTGATCCCCACCGCCCGCGGCTTCGTCGCTGAGTTCGCCGAACCCCAGCGTGCCATCACGCCCGGACAAGCCGCCGTGGTATACCGCGGTGACGAGGTGGTGGGCGGTGGCATCATCGCGTGAGCGAGGCAAGAGCGTGCGGCGAGCGCCCGCGCTCCTACGCGGTCTGGGCAAGCTGTTGGCCATCTTGGCGACGGGCGCCGCGGGCTCGTGCTCGGTCGGTCACGGCGAGGGGGACCTCTCTGGCACGCTGACCATCCCCGGTTGTCACACGGGCGGCTACGAGCTCGGCCCCACGGCCTTCTTCGGACAAGCCATCGAGCAGCTCCTGCGTATCCGCGTGCAGCGCGGCAGCGATCTCGAGGTGCGCAGCGACGGCCTGGCCGTGCTGGTCGCCGACGCCACGCAGCTCAAGCGCGAATACCTCAACCAGGACATCAACGTGGCAGCGAGTGAGCCGCGCGTCGACCTCTCGCTCTACCTCAACGAGAGCTGTCCGCCCGGGCGCGACGAGACCCCAGTGGTCTTGCCGGCCGTGGGCGGCACCATCCGCTTCGAGTCCATCTACGCGCCCCAGGTCGACAAAGACGAAGTGCAGATCAAGGCGATCATCACCGACATGCACTTCACCGATCCGCGCAACGCCGAGCGCTCCGCGCAGCTGAGCGGTTCGTTCGACTTCCTCTACGTGCGCGGGAGCCCCTCCCAGCGCTTTCCCTGAGTCTGCCGACGGAGCTGTACGTGACTGCCAAACAACGTGATCGACTCGAAGGACGCGTCCGCGACCTGGTGCAGAGTGGCGAGGCGGTGATCGAGACCGAGCGCGGCGTGGTCCTTTCGCGCTTCGGCGTGCCTGGCGAGCGCGTCGTGGTGTCCCTCGACGACAAGCCAGGCAAGGTGCGGCGCGGCCGGATCTTGAGCGTGCTCGAGGCCGCTGCGGAGCGCGTGGAGCCGAGCTGCCCGTACGTCGTGCGCTGCGGCGGTTGCCCCTTCATGCACCTGAGCCTCGAGGCGCAGCGCGCGCACAAGCAGCGCTTCTTGCGCGAGGCCTTGCAGCGCGTCGGCGCGCCCGCGGATCTCGAGGTGCGCTTCACCGGCGGCGACCGGCCGCTCGGCTATCGGCGGCGGGCGCGCCTTTCGTTTCGCGTGGCGGGGCGGGCGCGTGAGCTCGGCTATCGCCGCGAGCGCTCGCGCGACATCGTGGACGTCGCGCGCTGCGCGGTGCTCGAGCCGGTGCTCGACCAGGCGCTGAGCGAGCTGCGTGAGCGCTTGCTGCCGCTGTTGGCGGGGGAGGGGGAGCTCTCCCTGGCGCGCGGGCGCGCGGGGCGGGCCGTGCTGGTGCTGCGCAGCGCGAGCGCGCAGGAGCCTGGGCTGTACGCGGCGTGCGAGGCGCTGGTGCGCGACGGCGTGCTCGAGGGCATCGCGTTGTGGGTGCAAGGTACGAGCAAACCGGCGCGCTTCGGCGCGCCGGAGGAGTGGACCGAAGGGCCCGATGGAGAGCCCCTCGAGGGCACCCTGGGCGGCTTCTCTCAGGCGCAGGCCGAGGTCAATCGCGCGCTCGTGCAGCGCGTGCGCGAGCAGGCGCAGACCCAGGGCGCCAAGGTGCTCGAGCTCTACGCGGGGCACGGCAACTTGACCTTGGCGCTGGCCGAGGGCGCCGCGAGCTACACCGCGGTCGAGCAAGATGCGGGCGCGGTGGCTGCTTTGCGCAAGAACCTGGCGAGCCGCGGTTTGCGCGCGAAGGTCGTCGAGGGGGATGCAGGCAACGTTGCGGGGGGCGCTCCGGCTCCTGATGTGCTCGTGCTCGATCCCCCGCGGGCGGGCGCGCCCGGCGTGTTGAGCCCGTTTTCGGGGCGCAAGCTCAAGCGCGTGGTCTACGTCTCATGCGACACCGCCACCTTGGCGCGCGACGTGGCGCCGCTGCTCTCGGCGGGCTTTCGCATCACCTGGGCGGAGGCGTTCGACATGTTCCCGCAGACCGCCGACCTCGAGAGTTTGCTCGTGCTGGAGAACGAACGCTGAAGGGGGGCGCTCATTCTTTCTGGCCAAACAGCCAGGAAAAGATAGAAGGATCGACCAATGAAGTGTCCTTTCTGCGGCCATCTGGACAACAAGGTGATCGACTCTCGCCTCTCGCAGGGGGGCGAGGTCACGCGCCGTCGCCGCGAGTGCGATCACTGCACCCGCCGCTACACGACCTACGAGCGCGTCGAGGAGGTCCTGCCGCTGGTGGTCAAGAAGGACGGTCGCCGCGAGCCCTTCGATCGCATGAAGGTCATCGGCGGGCTGCGGCGCGCCTGTGAAAAGCGCCCCGTGTCCAGCGAGACCATCGATCGCACCGTCGACCGCATCGAGCGCGAGCTGGTCGACTCGGGCGAGAAAGAGGTCTCTTCGTCGATGATCGGCGAGCGCTGCATGGAGGCCCTGCGCGACATGGATCCGGTGGCGTACGTGCGCTTTGCCAGCGTCTACCGCTCCTTCAAGGACATCCACGAGTTCATGAGCGCCCTCTCGAATCTCTTGAAGAACCCGTCATGAGTACGGGCTCCTCGGTTCGCGGCGGCGGCCCTGCCACGGACTTCGACGTCTCCATGATGCGTCGCGCGCTCGAGCTCGCCTCGCGCGGGCGCCCGAGCCCCAATCCTCACGTGGGTTGCGTCATCGTGCGTGACGGCGCGGTGATCGCCACCGGCTACCACGCCCAGGCCGGCAAGGCGCACGCGGAGGTCGACGCCCTTCGCAAGCTCGACATGCGGGCCGAAGGCGCCACCGTCTACGTCACGCTCGAGCCGTGCAATCACCAGGGGCGCACCGGGCCTTGCAGCGAGGCGCTGATCCGCGCGGGCGTGAAGCGCGTGGTGGTGGGCTGCGAAGATCGCATCCCGGGTCACGGCCTCGGCATCACGCGTCTGCGCGAGGCTGGCATCGAGGTGCAGTGGGGCGTCCTGCAGGAGAAGGCCGAGGCCATGGTGGCCGACTTCTACAAGCACGCCTTGCAGGGGTTGCCCTACGTCACGCTGAAGGCCGCCATCACCTTGGACGGCCGCATGGCGACGCGCACGGGGGATTCGCGTTGGATCACCGGCAAGGCCGCGCGCACCCACGCGCACCGCCTGCGCGATCGCAGCGACGCCATCATGATCGGAGCGCGCACGCTGATCGCCGACGATCCCGCGCTCACCGTGCGTCACATACGGGGACGGGACCCGACCCGCGTCATCCTCGACAGCGCGCTCCTGACGCCCCCCAGCGCGCGCGTGTTCGATCCGGCTTCCTCGGCGCCCGTATGGATCTTCCACGCCGCGGAGGCCGACGTCGAGCGGCGTCGTGCGTTGCGCGAGCGTGGCGCCGTCCTGTTCGAGACCCCGCGCGCGGAGCGCGGGCTCGACCTCGACTCGGTGCTCCGCGAGTTGGCCCGGCAGAACATCGTGCGCCTCTTGGTGGAGGGAGGGCCCACCTTGCACGGCTCGCTCTTGGCCCAGGGAATGGTGGATTACGCCGCGATCTTCGTGGCCCCCCGCATTCTCGGAGACGCCGGCGCGCGGCCCCTGGCCGACGCGGGCGTGCGCCGCTCGATGGCCGAAGCGCTCACGCTCAAATCCCCAGTAACACGGCGTTTTGGCGATGATCTGCTGATCGAAGGGGCGCTCGTGGATCCCCGCGCCGACGCGCCGCCGACACAGTGACGTTTGGCGGGCTTACGCCGCGGGCGCGCGAGCGCACTGCCAGGGCTCCTCGAATTGCCCGCGAGTGCTAAGAAAGCCCCCCAACCAGGGAGTACCGCCACGTGGGAACGGAAGCCATCCGCAGAGTAGAGCTTGCCCTCGAAGAGATCCGCCAGGGGCGCATGGTCATCGTCGTCGACGATGAGGATCGTGAAAACGAGGGCGACCTCGTGATGGCGGCCGACAAGGTGACCCCCGAGGCCATCAACTTCATGGCCAAGTACGGGCGCGGCCTGATCTGCCTCACGCTCACCGAGGAGCGCGTGCGTCGCCTCGGCTTGCCCATGATGGTCGACGAGAACACCTCCAACCGCTCCACCGCGTTCACGGTCTCCATCGAGGCCCGTCACGGCGTCAGCACGGGCATCTCGGCCGCCGACCGTGCGCACACCGTGCTCACCGCCGTGCACGCCGACGCGCGCCCGCAGGACATCGTCAGCCCCGGCCACGTGTTCCCGCTGCGCGCCGTACAAGGGGGCGTGTTGCAGCGCGCGGGCCACACCGAGGGCTCGGTGGACCTCGCGCGTTTGGCGGGGCTCTCGCCCTACGGCGTGATCTGCGAGGTCATGAACGACGACGGCACCATGGCGCGACGCCCGGATCTCGAGGTGTTCGCCAAGGAGCACAAGCTGCACATTTGCAGCATCGCGGACCTCATCCAGTACCGCCTCCTGCGCGAGCGTCTGGTGCACAGCACGTTGTCGGGCGAGGTGAAGTTGCCGACCGGCAAGACCTGGAAGGCCTACGCGTTCGGCGTCGAGGGAGACGAGCGGGACTTCTTGGCGCTGGTGCTCGGCGAGGTGGACCGCGGTCCGACCCTGGTGCGCGTGCACACCGGCAGCATGCTCGGAGACGTCTTCGGCGTGCACGCCGGTGATCGCGTGGTGGCCGATGACGCCATCGCTCGCATCGAGCAGGAAGGCAAGGGCGTCCTCTTGTTCTTGCCGGGGCGCACGAGCGTCAAGAGCGACCTGGCGTTTCATCTCGGCAAGCCCATCGCCGCGCCGATGGACAACGGCGTGATCCTGCGCGAGTTCGGGCTCGGCGCCCAGGTGCTCGTGGAGCTCGGCTTGGGCCAGGTTCGTCTGATCACCAATCGCCCGCGCAAGATCGCCGGCCTCGAGGGCTACGGCCTCGAGGTCGTCGAGGAAATCCCGGTCGTCTCGGGCTCCGTCTGAAGGCGAGCCCGCGCGGGCGTGACCACATCGTCCGTGGCGTCTCGCGCCGCTTGGGGCAAGAATGTCCCTCGCTGGGCGTCGCGCGCGCGTCCTCGCGGAGCACGATTCCACGGAGATCGCTGAATTGAAGCCGCGGGCGCGCTCTTGGGGCAGCGCGGAGACATGGTCCGGCCCTTGCGTCCAAGCAGGCCAGCATGCCCCCTGCTTCGATGACTCCTCACGCTCCCGCGTATCGATGCCCTTGCTGCGGTAGCCGGTACATCGCGCGCTCGCGTCGGCAAGGCATCTTCGGCTTGCCGCTCCTGCGCTGGCTCCCGCTCGCCATGTATCGTTGCACCGACTGCTGGGAGCGCTTCGTGCAACTGCGCTGGTGGTGGCGAGTGAGGCGCTCGCACGAGCCCCTCGCGTGAGTCAGGCTCGCGGAGGGCCCGGCGGCAGCATCGAGTCGCGCGTATCGACGTGCGACGCGCTCGCCTGAGCGCTCGGATCCGCGTCGTCCACGATGTTCACGTCCACCGCCACGTTGAGCTCGTGCTGGCCGCCGCCGAGGATCACGCCACGGATCGGCGTCACGTCGGCGAAGTCACGGCCATGGGCGATGGTGACGTGTTCGTCGGATGGGATCAGATCGTTGGTGGGATCGAAGTCGACCCAGCCGAACTCCGGGATGAACGTGGCGAACCAGGCGTGCGACGCGTCGGCGCCCACGAGCTTGGGCTTCCCGGGCGGTGGCCGCGTGAGCAGGTAGCCGCTGACGTAGCGAGCCGGCAGGCCCATCGAGCGCAGGCAGCCGATCGCCAGGTGGGCGAGGTCCTGGCACACGCCGCGGCGATCGCGCAGCAGGGTCTGGAGCGGGGTGGAGACCTCGGTGGCGCGCGGGTCGTAGGTGAATTCGCGGTAGATGCGGCCCATCAAGTCGTGCACCGCCTCGAGCATCGGACGCCCGCGCGCGAAGCTGGGCTGCGCGTAGGTGACGACCTCTGGCACCACTTGCACGTGCGGCGAGTCGAAGCACATCGCGTAGGCATCGAGCACATCGCGGCGCCGATCGATGCGCAGGCGATCGCGCACGCTCTCCCACGGCGGCGTCGTGCTCACGAGTGGGGGCCGTGAGGGGCTCACCTCGACCACGCTCGAGGCGCGCACCTCGAGGGAGCGATGCGACTCGCTGAGGCTGAAGTGCACCGCGCGATTGCCGAAGTAGTCGAAGCGGCGCCGCCTGGCCTCGGGGGCCGGCGTGATCACCAGGTCGTGATGCAACGTGCGCTGGATCTCGCTGTCGCGAGGAGAGAGGCGCGCCTCGTGGTGAGACGTCGTGACCGTGTCGCCGTACTGGTAGAGGGTGCGATGCACCACGCTCAGCTTCACGTGTCACCTCCGCCCATGTCCGGCTTGCTGGCGAACGGATCGTGCGGGTCCTGCAGCTTGAGGTGCCGCGACATCGTGGCGTGGTTCAGGTAGCGGTCGCTGAGCGAGTCGGAGAGCGCCGGGATGCGCGTGGCGAAGTCCACCAAGAGCTGCGCGAGCGCGGGGCGCTCTCCGCGCTCGTTGAGCGCGCACGACTGCTCGACGTCGGTGAGCTTGAGGTCGTTGAGCAGTGAGAGCGCGATGCGCTCCTGCGGCGTCCGCATGCGGCCGGGCGCGCTCGGCAAGGTCGCGATGTGCGACGCCAGGGCGTCGAGCTGGAAGATCACCGAGCGCGGGTTGGTCTCGTCGGTCAGCAGCAGATCGACCACTGGAGCGGCCTGCAACGTGGCCAAATAACGGCGCCGGTAGGTCATGCCGCTGTCGGCGATCTCGAGCACCGCCTCGAGCAAGGAGCTCTCGCGCGGGGTGGTCTCGCCCATGCTTCCGCGCAGCAGCGTCACCAGGCTCAAGGCGCGCTCGAGGCGCCGCCCCATGTCGAGGAAGCGCCAGGATTGCCCGCGCGTCATGCTCTCCATGGCCAGACCGCTGAAGGCCGCGAGCCGCAGCACCACGCGGTTCAACACGTCGCTGACCTTGCCGAGCGTGTCGGATGCGAGGTCTTGCTCCGCGCCGTGCAGCTCGTCGTCGAGCGCGGCGAGTACGCGCCAGGTGTCGGTGGAGATGCGATCGCGCACGAGGCGACCTGCGCGCAAGGTCGAGCGCACCACCGCCTTGAGGGTGGCCGCGCCGTGCTCGTCGAAGATGGCGGTCACCAGCTGCTGCGTGGCGGCCTCGAGGCTCGTGGTGGTGCCGGCGGTGAGCGGCGCCGCGTAGTTGAGCGAGGTCTGTGCGGTGAGCGTGCGCATCAATGGAACGAACTCGAGGCTGCTCTCGAGCTCGTCCTGGCTCGCCAGATCACGCAGGCGCTGCGCCACCACGCGCGCCAGGCGCGCCACACCCTCCGCGCGCTCCGCGTAGCGCCCCAACCAGAACAGGTTGTCGGCGGCGCGGCTCGGCAGGTCGCTGCCGCCGCGTGAGAGCTCGACAGGGCGATTGATGGGCGGCAGCAGGCTGAAGTGCGTGACGGGCTCACGCGAGACGATCCACGTGTCCTTGCTGCCCGCGCCGAGCTGCATGGACACTTCGGTGCCCGACTCGCCGCTCGCCACGCGGGAGAGCCCTCCTGGCATCACCATGTACTCGTCGCGTCCGGCCACGGCGAAGCAGCGCATCACCAGCGAGCGCGGGGCCAACGCGCCCTGGGAGAACAGCGGCGTCGTCGACGGGTGGACCCGCTCCTGCACGACGAACTTGCGCGGGCGCGTGCGCGCCTCGGCGAGCAACCCCGCGCGCTGCTCGCGCGTCAGCTCGGCCGTGAAGACCGCCTGCACGAAGCCCTCGGCGTAGGTCCGCCGCACCACCACGTCGTCGAAGCGCTGCGTCGCCTCGGCCAGCCCGTCGGGATCGCCGCACCAGAACGTGCGCACCGAGGGCAGCCGCAGCTCTTCACCCAAGAGCGCGCGCGCGAGCCTGTCGAGGTACGGCAGGATCGCGTGCGTCTGCAGGATGCCGGTCCCGAGCGGGCTCGCGATGGCCACGTTGCCCGCGCGCGCCGCTTGCACGAGGCCCGGCACGCCGAGCACCGAGTCGGGGCGCAGCTCGAGCGGATCGCAGTAGTCGTCATTGACGCGGCGCAAGATCACGTCGACCTGCTGCAAGCCGCCCAGGGTCTTGAGGTAGACGCGGTCTTCGCGCACGGTGAGGTCGGCGCCGTTGACCAGCGTGTAGCCGAGGTAGTTGGCGAGGAAGGCCTGCTCGAAGTAGGTCGCGTTGTAAGGGCCGGGCGTGAGCAACACGATGCGCGGGTTGTCGCGGTTGTGAGGCGCGAGCGACTGCAGCGTGTCGCGCAGGGCGCGGAAGAACAGCGCCAGCCGCTCCACGTTGCACTCGCGGAAGGCCTCTGGCAGCACGCTCGAGATGACGATGCGATTTTCGAGCGCGTAGCCCGCGCCCGACGGCGCCTGCGTGCGATCTTCGAGCACCGCGAAGCCGCCGTGGGGCAAGCGCACCAGGTCCGCTCCGTAGAGCGGCAGCCAGCGATCACGCGGCACGTTCAGGCCGTGGCAGGCGCGCAGGAAGCAAGGGTTCTCGAACACCAGCTCGGCGGGCAAGTGCCCTTCGAGGAGCATGCGTTGAGGGCCGTAGAGGTCCTTGAGCAGCGCGTCGAGCAGGCGCGCGCGCTGCGCGAGGCCGCTCTGGATCACGTGCCACTCGGCGGCGTCGAGCAGCACCGGGATGGGCGACAAGCTCCAGGGCCGCTCCATGCCCTGGGGATCACCGTACACGTTGTAGCTGACGCCGTTTTCGTGCAGCAGGTGCTGGGCCTTCTGCCAGCGCCGATGCAGCTCGTCCGGACCCAGGGCGTCGAGCATCTCGAAGAACCTGCGCCAGTGCGGGCGGAGATCACCATCGGCCGACCTCGTCTCGTCGAACACTCCGTCGGGCGGCGTGTAGAGACCTGCGAGCGCGGAGGCGCGGGTCGAACTCGGTTCTCCGAACATGGGCGAACGCTATGTTAGGGAGCCGGGCGCCGGAGGTCGAGCGTGAGCGGCAATTCGAGGCTGCGCTCCAGCGCGGGCATGGCGCGCGTGCCCTGGCTGTGTCCGAACGGGAAAAAGCGGGCCACGCGCCGGCTCTCGGCCTCCAGGGCGTTTCTCGGGAAGTTCTCGTGAGCTCGCCCGCCGGGATGTGCAACATGGTAGGTGCAGCCCCCAAGTGAGCGGTCTGACCAGCTGTCGAGCACGTCGAACATGAGCGGCGCGTGTACGTGGATGGTGGGGTGCAGCGCCGTGGGGGGCTGCCAGGCGCGGTAGCGAACGCCGGCCACGTACTCCCCGGCGGTGCCGGTCGGATGAAGCGGCACGCGCCGTCCGTTGCAGGCCACCGCGTGGCGCGACTCGGTCATGTTGCGCACTAACACTTGCACGCGCTCCACCGAAGAATCCACGTAGCGCACCGTGCCGCCCGCGCCTGGTTGTTCGCCGAGCACGTGCCAGGGCTCGATGGCCTGGCGCAGCTCGAGCTCCACGCCGTCATGCGCGACGCGCCCGAGGAACGGGAAGCGGAACTCGTATTGCGGGTCGTACCAGGACGCATCCACCGGGAAGCCCGCGCGCGCGAGGTCCGAGGCGATGTCCGCGAGGTCTTGCCGCACGAAGTGCGGCAGCATGTAGCGATCGACCAGCGTGGTGCCCCAGCGCACGAGCGGACGCGTGTAGGGCTCGCGCCAGAACCACGCCATCAACGCGCGCACGATGAGCTGCGCGGCGCAGCTCATGCGCCAATCCGGCGGCATCTCGAAGGCGCGCAGCTCGATCAGGCCTTGGCGACCGCTCGACGAGTCCGGGCTGTAGAGCTTGTCGATGCAGATCTCCGTGCGGTGCGTGTTGCCCGTGACGTCCACGAGCAGATGCCGAAAGACGCGGTCCACCAGCCAGGGTGGGGGCGCGCCGTTTTGCGCGGGCAGCGCGCCGAACGCGATGTCGAGCTCGTACACGCTGTCCATGCGCGCTTCGTCCATGCGCGGCGCCTGGCTCGTGGGGCCCACGAACAGGCCGGAGAACAAGTACGAGAGCGCCGGGTGGTTCAGCCAGTAGCTGGTGAAGTTGCGTAACAGATCTGGGCGGCGCAGGAACGGGCTGTCCGAGGGCGTGGGCCCGCCGAGCGTGATGTGATTGCCGCCGCCTGTGCCCGTATGTCGCCCATCGACCATGAACTTGTCGGTCATCAGGCGGCACTGCCTGGCGTCTTCGTAGAGACCCGCCGTGTTGGCCAGCGTCTCGCGCCAGGAGCGCATGGGCTGGATGTTCACCTCGATCACGCCAGGATCGGGCGTGACTTGCAGGCGCTCGAGGCGATGATCGCTGGGCGGATGATAGCCTTCGAGTCGGAGTGGTTGGCCGAGCTCGGCCGCGGTCTCCTCGATGGTGGCCACCAAGT
>Ga0153956_1002103_pt1 | contig 15426 bp, 22 predicted proteins | sample TSFL040MetaG_FD_104704 | JGI IMG/M metagenome (GOLD analysis project Ga0153956, IMG submission 104704) | Attine ant fungus gardens microbial communities from Florida, USA - TSFL040 MetaG | ecosystem: Host-associated > Fungi > Mycelium > Unclassified | place: USA: Florida, Wekiwa Springs... | reverse complement strand
TGGTTAACCAAACCTTTCCAGCCCTCAAGATGCTGATTTTCCTCACAAATTTTGAGGGTATCCGAACGCTGTTCGGGTTTCCGGGAACAGAAAGTTAATACCCCGAATCAGGTCCGGTTAACGGGCCGCCGCGGTGGGCAACTTGCCCTGCAGCCGCATCACATAACCGATCACTTGCGCCACCGCCTTGAAGTGCTCCGCCGGCACCGGCTCGTCGAGTTCCACCGTGGCATGCAGGGCGCGGGCGAGCGGCGGATTCTCCACCACCGGCACGTCATTCTCCTCGGCCACGGCGCGAATCTTCAGCGCCAGCGCATCCAGGCCCTTGGCGACGCAGACCGGCGCGGCCATCTTGCCGCTTTCATACTTCAGCGCCACGGCATAGTGGGTGGGGTTCATGATCACCACCGTGGCCTGGGGCACCGCCGCCATCATGCGCTTGCGCGACCGCTCATGGCGCAACTGGCGGATCTTGGCCTTGATGTGCGGATCGCCTTCGTTCTGGCGGTATTCCTCCTTGATCTCCTGCTTGGACATGCGGTTGCGCTTCAGCCACTGCATGCGCTGCCAGAAGTAATCCATCCCCGCGATCACCCCCAGCGCCGACAAGGCCGCCAGCAGCACCTTGAACAGCAGATGGCCCATGTCGCCCACCACCGCGGCGGTGGACTGGGACAGGATCGCTTCCAGATGTCCGCGCTCCGGCCACAACTGGGTCCAGATCGCGACGCCGACGATGGCGACCTTGACCAGGCCCTTGACCAGGTTCACCCAGCCGTCCAGCCCGAACAGGCGCTTGAAGCCGGCCAGCGGCGAAACCTTGGAGAAATTCGGCGCCAGCTTGTCGACGGAAAAGGTCGGGAGCCCCTGGACCAGATGGCCGGCCACCGACGCCAGCATCATCACCCCGAAAAAGGGCGCCAGCGTCACCGCAAGCTGCGACAGCAGGATGCGCAGGATCGCCGACAGGCCCGCGCCGTCGACCGCCATCTGGTCGGGCTGTTCCAGGAAAACCTGCAGCGCCCGGCCCAAGCCCATCATGGTGTATTTGCCGAACATGGCGATGGCCAGCGCGCCGCCGCCCAGAAGGACAAAGGCGGTGACTTCGCTGGATTTGACGATGTCGCCGGACTCGCGCGCTTGTTCGAGCCGCTTTGCGGTCGGCTCCTCGGTCTGTTGCGATTTGTCCTGGTCGTCCGCCATTTACAGGAAGGCCGCCATCTGGGCCGCGTAATAGTTCAGGAACACCGTCATCAGCGAGCCGATCAGCGCCAGCATGATGAGAAAGCCGCACAGGATGTTGATCGGCACCGCCACGAAAAAGATCTGCATCTGCGGCATCAGCTTGGCCAGCACCCCCAGCCCGGCATAGACGGCGAAACCGAACACCAGGAACGGCGCGGCCAACTGGAAGCCCAGCGCGAAGGACGAGGAGGTGAGCTGGATCACCAGTTGCGCCATGTCGCCGGTGGGCAGGTGTCCGCCCGGCGGGATCATGCGGTAGCTGCCGGCGATGGCGCCGATCGCCAGGTGATGCAGGTTGGTGATGAAGATCAGCGTGGTGCCCAGCAGGGTCATGAAATTGCCCAGCACGGCGCCCTGGGTGTTCTGGGTGGGATCGAGCGTCTGGGCATAGGCCAGGCCCGTCTGGGTGGCGATCAGGTAACCGGCCACCTGCAAGGCGCTCATGATGATGCGCGCCATCGCGCCCACCAGCACGCCGGCGGTGACTTCCTGCGCGATCAGGATGACCAGCGCGACGCTGGTCTGGGGCGCGGCGGCGGGATAATTGGCCTGGACCTGCGGCGTCAGGGCGAAGGAAATCGCCAGCGCCAGCACCAGGCGCACGCGGGCGGGCACGCCCATCTCCCCGATGGCCGGCAGCAGCATCACCATCGCGCCCACCCGCGAAAACACCAGCAGGTAGGTGAGGATGATGCCCGAAAGCGCGGGAAGCTGGATGGTCACTAATAGGCCGCGATGCGGGCGGCGATGTCGGTCATCAGCCCGCTCATGGCCGCGCCGGCAAAGGGCAGCGCGATCAGCAGCACCACGAAGGTGGCGACGATCTTGGGCACGAACACCAGCGTCTGTTCCTGGATCTGGGTCATGGCCTGCAACAGGCCGATGCCGATACCCACCACCAGCGCGGTGATCATGGCGGGCGCGATGATCTCCAGCAGGACCAGGATGGCGGAGCGGGCGAAATCGATGGTGGAAGCAGGATCCATTTATGTCCCTGTCAGATCGGCATGTTCATGATGGACTGATAGGCGGCCACGACCTTGTCGCGCACGGCCACCACGGTATCCAAGGTGAGTTCGGCGGCGTTCACCGACTGGACCACATCGACCAGGTTGCCCTTGCCCTGGACCTGGGCGGTGGCGGCCTGCTCGCCCTGGCGGATGGTGCTGATCGAATCCTTGATCGCGCCCGACAGGAAGTCCGAGAAATTGCCGCCCGGCACATTGGCGGGCGTGATGCTGCCCGCCGCCGCGCCGGTGCCCATCTGGGCGGCGGCGCGATAGGCGGCGGCGGCTGCGGCGGGAATGGCCATCTGGCGCTCCTTACTTGTTCAAAAGATCGACGGTCTTGGCCAACATCTGCTTGGTCGAATCCATCACCGACAGGTCGGCCTCGTAGGAGCGCTGTGCCTCGCGCATGTCCATGATTTCCACCAGGCTGTCGACATTGGGCAGCTTCACATAGCCCTGGTTGTCGGCATTGGGATTGCCGGGATCGTACTGGCTCTTGAACTCGCTCCTGTCGGCGATCGGCTTGCCCGATTCCACCAGCGTGGCGCCCAATTCACGATCGAAGCTGGTGTTGATGGTGGCGATCTTGCGGCGGTAGGGATCGCCGTCCTTGGTGGGCGCGGTCGAATTGGCGTTGGCGATATTCTCCGCGATGATCTTCATGCGCTCGGTCTGGGCGCGCATGCCGCTGGCGGCGACCGCCATGGATTTCGAGAAGTCCATTGCTTTTTCTCCTTTCCCGGAAGTTCAGTGTCCGATCGCCGTTTTCATCAGCGTCATGGCCTTGGCATAGATATTGGCGGCGGCGGCGAACTGGGCCTGGGTGTCCGACACCTTGATCATCTCCTGTTCCAGCGACACGGCATTGTCGTTGGGGCTGGATTCCTGGTCCGGCGTTTCATGATCCGCGAAGGCCGAGGCGCGGGTTGGCGAAAGGGCGAAGTGCATGCTGTTGGTGGTGCGCAAGCTGGCGCCCGCGTCGCTGCCGTTCAGCGCCTGCTCGAAATCCAGCGGCTTGAGATCGCGCGCGATGTATCCGGGCGTGTCGGCATTGGCGACGTTCTGGGACAGGATGTCCTGGCGCTGGTGCAGCCAGGACATGCGTTCGCGCAGCATGGCGAACAGCGGCATGTCAGGCAGGTTCATGGCGGTAACCTTTTGTTAGCCCTGTTTTCGAGGACCATGTTGCGCCGTCATGCTTAAGCACGCCTTAACGCGCGGAGGTTTTTGCCGGGCACATTCTGCCCCGCTTAACCCGCGATTAAGGTTGACCGGCGTTAATCACGCCCATGGAATATCTGAATCTCCCCGGCTATCTCGCCGCCTTCCTTCTCGTGCTGGCGCTGGCCGGCGTGGCGGTATTGATCAAGCGCTACGCCAACAATCCCGGCGCGCTGCGCCATGACCTGAAGGGCCGGCTGGGCAAGTTCGCCATCAACCTGCCCGACCGCCGCCTGGCCGTGGTGGAGACTTTGGTGCTGGGCCCGCGCCAGCGGCTGATGATCGTGCGCCGCGACAATGTGGAGCATCTGGTGCTGTCCTCGCCCGATGGCGCGACCGTACTGGAAGCCGCCATACCGGCGAAAGACGCCGCGCCGTGAACCGCCTCAAGCGCCTCCTTCCTTTTCTGCTGCTGCTGGCTTTGTTGATGCCGCATGCCGCGATGGCCGCGGCGCTGCCGCTGGCCAAGGCCGGCGTCACCCAGGCGGCGGGCGCCGCCGCGCCCGCCGCCGCCGGCGGGCTTTCCATCGACCTGAACGGCTCGGGCCTGTTCACCGACCGCATGCTGCAGATCGTGGCGCTGATCACGGTGCTCTCCATCGCGCCCTCGATCATCATCATGATGACCAGCTTTGTGCGCATCGTGGTGGTGCTGTCGCTGCTGCGCACGGCGCTGGGCCTGCAACAGTCCCCGCCCAACAGCGTGATCGTGTCGCTGGCCATGTTCCTGAGCCTGTTCGTGATGAGCCCGACCCTGACCGACGCCTATCATGCCGGCATCCAGCCGATGATGGCCAACCAGGTCACCACCGAACAGGGCTTCACCGCCGCTTTGGTGCCGATGAAGAAATTCATGCTGGCGCATGTGCGCGAGGCCGACCTCAGGCTGTTCAACGACATGGCCAAGGACAAGCCGACCGTCGATCCGGTCCAGATCAAGACCACGACACTGGCCCCGGCCTTCATGCTGTCGGAGCTGAAACGCGCCTTCGAGATCGGGTTCCTGATCTTCGTGCCCTTCCTGATCATCGACATGGCGGTGGCCTCGATCCTGATGAGCATGGGCATGATGATGCTGCCGCCGGTGATCATCTCGCTGCCCTTCAAGCTGATCTTCTTCGTGCTGGTGGATGGCTGGCGGCTGGTCGCCGGATCGCTGGTGCAGAGCTACCTGCACAGCCCGCCGCCCACCTGAAGCCCTGCGGCGGGCGCAATGCCCCCCCGCCGCCGCCTCAAAACGGCGTTGCGCGACATTCTGACAGGGTTGCATGGGGACGGAACCGGCTTATCTCCCGCCCATGCCGATTCCAACCTGTCCGATCCGTCATCCCCGCCTGTGGCTCCTGGGCGTTCTTGTCACCGCCGGCCTGTCGCTGCCGGTGCTGGGCGCATTCGTCTAGGGATTTTTGCCGCGGTTCGCGCTAGACTGGCGCGCATGGCGCACAACCACGCCCATTGCACCCACTTTGGCGAGCATGGCCACGGCCATGCGCACGCCGAATCCCAACCGCACGATCACGGTGTCTGGACCCGCGACCATGTGTTCCTGGGTCACGGCCATGAGCGCTCGGAAAGCCGCGCCAGATGGGCGGCCATCGTCACCGCCGCCTTCATGTTCGTGGAGATCGGCTGCGGCCTGGCCTATCACTCCATGGCGCTGCTGGCCGATGGCGTGCACATGGCGACCCATGTGGGGGCGCTGGGCCTGGCGGCCGGCGCCTACTGGCTGGCGCGGCGTCATGCCGGCAATGCCAGATTCACCTTCGGCTCGGGCAAGTTCGGCGACCTGGCGGCGTTTGCCAGCGCCATCATCCTGGGCGTCACGGCGCTGGCGGTGGCGGTGGAATCCATCCAGCGCATCGTCACCCCGTCGGCGGTGGCCTATGGCGACGCGCTTTTGATCGCCTGCATCGGACTGGCGGTGAACCTGGTCAGCGCCCTGATCCTGAAAGACAACCACGCCCATGGCCACGACCACAGCCATGACAACAACATGCGCGCGGCCTATGTGCATGTGCTGGCCGATGCGGCGACCAGCGTGCTGGCGATCGTCGCGCTGGGCGCGGGCTATTATTTCGGCCTGGGCATCCTCGACCCCATCAGCGGATTGGTGGGGGCTTTCGTCATCGCCTCCTGGTCTTACGGGCTGATCCGCGATTCCGGCATGGTGTTGCTGGACGCCAATGCCGATCCGGCCATGAGCGACGAGATCCGGGCCTTCCTGCAGAGCGAACTCAAGGCCCGCATTCCCGACCTGCATCTGTGGCGGCTGGGGCCGGGCCATCGCGGCTTGATCGTGTCGCTGATCTCGCCCGACGCAGTCAGCGCCGAGGCGATCAAGCAATCCTTGCGCCGCCGCTATCCCGACCTGTCCCATGTCACGGTGGAAGTCGCGGTCTGCGCCGATTGCACATGAAGTTCTGGAAGAAAAAGAAAGCCCAGGTCGAACAGGCCGTGGATGACGCCGCTCTTGTGGCGACCGACCTGGCCGAAAAGACCATGACCATCGGCCCCGGCGGCGTGCTGTTGCTGCTGGGCGCCGCCGCGCTCAGCACGGGCGCGGCCTATTACGTCGTGCGGAAGAAGAAGCGGCGCAAACCGCGCTAGACCCGCCGCACCCAGGCATAGAACCAGCCCAGCAGGCTCGCGATCACCAACACCGCCACCATGTCGGTGGCGCCGGTGGTCAGCCCCAGCGCCAGCCGCGCCGGATTGGCCGGATCGGACATGGTGCGCAGCAGCTTCAGATGCCCCCCGGTGGCGATCAGCGCCGCCAGCAGGTGCAGCACCGTCAGCGGGATCAAGGTGAGCACGAACGCCGCCGCCATGCGCCAGAAATGGCCATGCATCAGCCGGATACTGGCATCGATGCGCCCTTCCAGGCTGCGCGCCGGCACCCCGATGGCCAGCGCCGGAAATACCATCGAAAGCTGCACCACAAGGATCAGGCTGAGAACGACCACGATCAACTCACTGAGCCGGCGGGTGAACATCACCGACGACATCACCAGGGGGAAGCGGTGCGCCACCGTGTAGGCGGCCCACAGCCCGGCGATCCAGACGAACAGTTGGCGGGTGTGCGGCGCGCGCCAGGACGGCAAGCCGCGCGCCACCTCGCCCAGCAGGATGAAGCGGTACACCGCGCTCGCCGCCGGCGCGGCCACCGCCGACAACAGCAGGATGGAGACCAGCCGGGCGGCGAAATGCAGCCCCAGGCTGGAAAAGCCGAAAGCTTCAACCTGCGGCACTTCCATCGCGCGGTTGAGCGGCACGATGTGGAAAAAGACCGCCTGGACCGCCGCGCCCAGCAAGATCACCGTGCCGAGCGTGAGCGGCATGGCCTTCAGCCCGGCCCAGGTACTGAGCCAGGCGCGGCCCACCAGCCGCGCCACCGAGGGCCTCCTGTCCCAACCTGCCATGCCCCCTCCCGATTTTGGCGAATCCTAGGGTGCGCCAGGCGCGAAAGTTTGTCCGCGGGCCGGCAAATGCCCAAACAAAAAGCCGCCGGTTCGACCCGGCGGCTTTTTCGGAACTTCGACCGGTCTCAGCGCGGCAGCAGGCCTTCGCGCTGCATGCGCTTGCGCTGCAGCTTGCGGTAGCGGCGCACGGCCTCGGCGCGTTCGCGGGCGCGCTTTTCGCTGGGCTTCTCATAGGCGCCGCGCAGCTTCATCTCCCGGAAGATGCCTTCGCGCTGCATCTTCTTCTTGAGCGCCTTGAGCGCCTGGTCGATGTTGTTGTCGCGGACGATGATCTGCAAAGCTTGTCTCCGGTCGTCGAAATTTGAGGCGCGGGTCATATCAGAGGCCAAAACCCCTGTCTACCCGCGGCTTTTAACCTTTTGGGCCTTCCGTCGTTCCGCCCCCGGGGCCATATTTCGCGCCATGAGCATCCTGAAGATCGCCCGCATGGGACATCCGGTCCTGGCCGCCAAGGCCCAGGCCGTGGCCGACCCCGCGGCTCCCGAAATCCGCAGGCTGGTCAATGACATGGTGGAAACCATGATCGACGCCAACGGCGCCGGGCTGGCGGCCCCCCAGGTCCATGTTCCCCTGCGGGTGGTGGTGTTCCAGGCGCCCGACGGCCGGGCCGATCCCGGCCTGGCGGACGAGGAGAAATTCGACCACACCGCGCCCCTGTCGGTGCTGATCAATCCGGAAATCCAGGTGTTGTCGCCCGAAACAGAAGGCGGCTGGGAAGGTTGCCTGTCGGTGCCGGGCCTGCGCGGCTGGGTCGAGCGGCCCGCCCATATCCGCTATCGCGGCCTGGGGCTGAATGGCGAAACCATCGAACGGGTGGCGCGCGGCTTCCATGCCCGGGTGGTGCAACATGAATGCGACCATCTGGACGGCACGCTCTACACCCAACGGATCGGCGACCTGTCGCGGCTGATCTTCGAATCCGAGATGCGCCATTTCCAGGTGGCGTCATGAGCGATACGCCCAGGAAGCCCCGCGCGAGGAAAGCCGCCACGCCGAAAAAGGGCGCGGAAACACCGCAGCGCGACGACGACGCGCGGAAAGAAGCGATACTGCTGGCCGCCCTGCCCCATGCCGCCTTTGACGGCTTCACGGCAGCGGTGCTGGACAAGGCGGGCGCGGAAGCGGGCCTGTCGAAATCCGAGACCGCGCGGCTGTTCGAGAACGGACCGATCGACTTGGTGGAATTCTATTCCCATTGGGCGGACAGCCGGATGGAACAGGCCCTCGCCGCCGCCGATCTGCCCGCGATGAAAGTCCGCGAGCGCATCGCCGCCGCGGTCAAGGCGCGTCTGGCGGCGCTGAAGCCGCACAAGGAAGCGGCGCGCCGCGCCGCCGCGATGCTGTCGCTGCCGATGCATGTCAGCCTGGCGTCGAAGCTGATGTACCGCACGGTGGACGCGATGTGGCGCGCGGCGGGTGACACCTCGACCGATTTCAACTTCTACACCAAGCGCGGCATCCTGGCGGGCGTCTACGGGTCCACCGCCATGCGCTGGTTCACCGACACCAGCGATGACGGGAAGGCGACTGACGACTTCCTGGCCGCCCGCATCGAAAACGTGATGCAGTTCGAGAAGTTCAAGGCCAAGGCGAAGGAAGCCCTGGCCAACTTCCCTGCCTTCAGCGATCTCACCAAGAAAAGATAATCCGGGAGGACTTCATGCGCTTCGGTTTTCGTCTGGGAATGTTAGCGGTCACTCTTTCCTTTTCGTTCGGGGCGCAGGCGCAGAACCTGCCCCAGCCCGGCAAGCCGAGCGACAATCTCGCTGCCGCCAGGATCTTCGACTACGGGTCGCTGCCGCTGGCCCACAACGCCAACGGCAGCGAACGCCGCGATGTGGTGACGGGCAAGCTGGCCACCGGCGAGCCGGTGCATATCCATGAATCGATGCAGCCGCCGGGGCTGAAGCCCAATCCGGCGCATGCCATCGAACATTCCGAATTCATCCTGGTGACGCAAGGCAATCTGGAATTCCGCCATGACGGCAAGACCGAGATCGCCGGCCCCGGCAGCGTGATCTATGTCGCCTATGGCACCATGCACCAGGCGCGCAATGCCGGACCCGGACCGGTCAAGTACACCGTGATCGCCATTGGCGGCGACGCGAAATAACAACAGAGGGAGACGTGCAATGGAAGACTTGAAAATGGACGGCCTGGACCGCCGCAACATGTTCGCGGTGTTTTCGGCCCTGGCCGCGATGGCCGCGACCGGCGGTGCGGCGAACGCGGCGCCGCGCATCGGCTTTCTGACCACCGCGCAACTGTCCAAGTCGCGGGTAATCAAATACACCGACCTGCCGGTGCGCAAATTCGACAATGGCGGCACCCAGCGCCCGGTGATGTCGGGCACCCTGCCGACCGGCGAATTCGTCGAGCTTCACGAATCCATGCTGCCGGCCGGCCAGATGCCGCACCCGCCGCACAAGCATCCCAACACCGAGGTGCTGTTCATCCTGGACGGACAGCTCGAATATATCGACGAAGGCGGCAAGACCATAGCGGTCGGGCCCAAGGACATCGTCTTCAGCGCGTCGAATATCATGCACGGGCTGAAGAATGTCGGCACCACGCCGGCCAATTATATCGTCTGCTCGATCTCCAAGCAGATCGAGGAATAAGCGATCGCCGTGGCCCGGCCGTTGCCGGGCCACGGCGCGCTTTACAGCAGTTCCGCGATCTGCACCGCGTTGAGCGCCGCGCCCTTCAACAACTGGTCGGCGGCGACGAACATCGAAATGGAATGGCCGGAAGGATCGGAAAGATCCGTCCGGATGCGCCCCGCCAGCACATCGCCCTGGCCGCTGGCATCCTGGGGCATGGGGAAATAATTGTCGGCCCAGTCGTCCACCAGCTTCACCCCCGGCGCTTCGGCCAGCAGCGCGCGCACCTCGCCGGGCGCGATGGGGCGCTCACATTCAAACGTCATCGACACCGAATGGGCGCGCAGCACCGGCACCCGGATGCAGGTGGCCGAGACGGCGATCCGGTCATCCTCGAAGATCTTGCGGGTTTCCTTGATGACCTTGCTTTCCTCGTCGTTATAGCCGGTCGCCATGTCTATGGCGGTGTTGTGGCTGAACAGGTTGAAGGCATAGGGATACTTCACCACCCGGGGCGTGTATTCCTGGCCGTCCAGATAGGCGCGCGTGCTGCGTTCGAGTTCCTCCATCAGCGCCGCGCCGCCGCCCGACGCCGCCTGGTAGGTGGAGACGATCAGCCGCCTGACCGGGTTGACCCGATGCACCGGCCATAGCGGCACCAGGGTGGTGATCGCCGCGCAGTTGGGGTTGGCGATGATGCCCTTGTGATCCTTCAGGCGGCGGGCATTGATCTCCGGCACCACCAGGGGGATCGCCGGGTCGGCGCGGAAGGCCGAGGAATTGTCCACCACCACCGCGCCCGCCTTCACCGCGATGGACGCATACTGCCTGGAGATGCCCGAACCGGCCGAGAACAGCGCGATGTCCACGCCGTCGAAGCTGTCGTCCTTCAATTCCTCGACGGTCAGGTCCTGGCCCCGGAAGCTTTGCGTCTGGCCCGCCGAACGGGCCGAGGCCAGCAGCTTCAGCGACGCCACGGGAACGCCGCGGCTTTCGATGCAGCCGACGAATTCGCGGCCGACCGCGCCGGTGGCGCCGACAATGGCGATGTTCTTGTTCTTCACTTTTCTCTCCGTTCAAACAAAAAGCCCCGCGTCCGTGAGGGTCGCGGGGCTTGGGTTCAGGCGATCTGCTTATCCCTAAGCGCGCGCGATCCCCGCCCCGATGGGCTTGGTGGTCGTGGTCTTGCGCTTGGCGGTCGCGATGTTCATCGGCGCGGAACCTATTTCTCCGTCAGCCCTTCGTCAACGGTTTCAACCGCGTGACATGCCCCATCTTGCGGCCCGGGCGGCTTTCGGCCTTGCCGTAGAGATGCAACGCGCCGGATCTGCTCAGGGATTCCCAGGCATCGGCCTCCGCGCCGATGATGTTCTCCATCACCGCATCGGCATGCCGGGCGGGATCGCCCAGCGGCCAGCCCGCCACGGCGCGGATATGCTGCTCGAACTGGGAGCACTGGCAGGCCTCGATGGTCCAGTGGCCGCTATTGTGGACGCGCGGCGCGATCTCGTTGACCAGCAGCGCGCCGTCCGCGGCCACGAACAGTTCGACGGCGAAGACGCCGACATAGTCCAGCGCGTCGGCGATCCGGCGCGCGATCTCCTTGGCCTCCGCGGCCTGCGCCGGCGTCAGCCGCCCCGGCACGGTGGAACGGCGCAGGATATGGTGTTCATGTTCATTCTCCGGCGGGTCGAAAGCGGCAAAGGCGCCGTCCGCGCCGCGGCACCCCACCACCGAGGCCTCACAGGCGAAATCGACAAAGCCTTCGAGGATGGCCGGGGCCTTGAACGCGGTGAAGGCCGCCGCCGCCTCATCGGCGGAGGCGACTTTCGCCTGGCCCTTGCCGTCATAGCCGAAGCGGCGGGTCTTCATGATCCCCTTGCCGCCGATCCCGGCGAACGCCTGGCGCGCCTGCGCTTCGTCTGACACTTCAAGAAAGGGCGCGGTTTTCAGGCCCAGCTTTTCCACAAAAGCCTTTTCGCTGAGGCGGTCCTGGGTGATCGCCAGTGCATTGGGGTTGGGGCGCACCGCGACATGCTCCGCCAGGTGGGCGATGGCATGGGCGGGCAGGTTCTCGAACTCGAAGGTCACCGCATCGCAACTGTCGGCGAACCCGCCCAGCGCTTCCAGATCTTCATAGGACGCGACCACGGACCGGTCCGTGACCTGGAAGGCGGGCGCGCCGGCGCTGTCGTTATAGAGGAAAGTCTTCAGGCCCAGCCGCGCCGCCGCCATGGCCAGCATGCGGCCCAACTGCCCGCCGCCGATGATGCCGATGGTGCCGCCGGGAGGGATCGGCCTGGAAAGCGTTTTCATTTCGGTTTCTTGGCGACCGACTTCGTCTGTTTTTCGCGCCAGGCCTCCAGCCGCTTCTTCACGCCCAGGTCCCACAGGCCCAGGATGGCGGCGGCATGCAGCGCGGCGTTCTTGGCGCCCGCCTCGCCGATGGCGAAGGTCGCCACCGGCACGCCGCCCGGCATCTGGGCGATCGACAGCAGCGAGTCCAGCCCCTTCAACGCGCGGCTCTGCACCGGCACGCCCAGCACCGGCAGGGTGGTCATCGACGCCACCATGCCCGGCAGGTGCGCCGCGCCGCCCGCGCCGGCGATGATCGCCTTGATGCCGCGGGCTTCCGCCTGCTTGGCATAACCGGCCATGCGGTCGGGGGTGCGATGGGCCGAGACGATCAGGCTTTCATGCGCCACGCCCAGCGCATCGAGCATGTCGGCGGCGGCCTTCATGGTCGGCCAGTCGGACTGGCTGCCCATGATGATGCCGATGGTGGGTCTTTTGGATCTGCTTCGAATCGCCATGGAGGTCCGGTGGTCCGCGAAGCGGCGCACTATAGGCAGAAAAACCCCCAAGGAAAGCGGGTTTTAAGGCCCGTTAACCATTCGTTGGGGATCATAAACGCAATCTTAAAGCACCGCCCCCAGGCTTGGGGACGCCAGAAGGGCCCGTCCGATGAAGATTGACCGCAGCAGCCCCGCCCGCCCGGCCCGTTCGGTGGCGCAGGCCGCCTATGCGCGCCGGCTGGAAGCGGTGGACGGCGTGGCTTCGGTCGATCCGGTGCCGGCGTCGGTGCTGGGCATTCCCGAAAGCGAATTCACGCCCCGGGTGCGCGACGCCATCATGGGCCTGATGAGCGAGGTGGACAGCCTGCGCCGCGAACTGGTCCAGACCAAGGCCCGGCTGGACGAGGTGGAGAAGACCGCCGACCAGGACGGCATGCTGCCGCTGCTCAACCGCCGCGCCTTCGTGCGCGAGCTGACCCGCTATATCGCCTTCACCGGCCGCTACAACACGCCGGCCTCGCTGATCTATTTCGACCTCAACCATCTCAAGAAGACCAACGACCGGTTGGGCCATGCGGCGGGCGACGCGGTGCTGGCGCATTTCGCCGACGTGCTGCTGAACCATGTGCGCGACAGCGACTGTGTCGGGCGGCTGGGCGGCGACGAGTTCGGCGTGCTGCTGTCCCACGCCGACCGGGAGCAGGCGCTGAAGAAGGCCGACTCGCTGGCGGAGGCGGTGAAGTCCTCGCCCACCTCGTGGAACGGCCATGAGATTCCGGTGAGCTTCGCCTATGGCGCCTTCGAACTGAAACAGGGCGACACGCCCGACCAGGCGATGGCGCGCGCCGACCAGGCGATGTACGCCCAGAAGCGGTCGCAGCGCGACGCCGCGGAGTGAGAGCCGCGACCGCCGTAGGCGGGCAAAACGGTCCAGTGGACCGTTTTGAGCGGCGAGCGCCGCGAGCCTGAGCGAGCGGCAGCGGCAACTCCTCCGACCCCTTTGCGGAGTATTTCGACGCATTTCCGCCGCGCGCTCCGCTTTCCGCTGCCGCGCCACATGCGCCTGGACCCAGGCGGCCGCCGCATCGCAGCGGCGGACCAGGGCGCGGATCGCGGCATCGCGGGCGCGCGTCTCGGCGCTGTAAAGGCCATGGACATAACGGTTGCGGTTGCCGGGCTGGCCGCCGCGTTTCTTCCTAACCGCAATCCACGCCTTCCTTTTCGCCACCATTCGAACCTCATGAATGGCGCACCCCCTCCCCCCGGGTCGCGCCATGCCTTCACCGGCGGATCATACCCGCGTCCGAAGGCAGGGGGATAAGCGGGGAGGCCGTTTCATGGCCAAGGCGCGGGCGCGGCAGGCGAAAATAAATCTGCGGGGATGGGGATAAGCGCGGCACTTCAACCCTCCCCTTGAGGGAGGGTCGATCCGGCAGAGCGCAGCGGCGCCGGATCGGGGAGGGGTCAGGCGCCTGATGCCGCATAAAGAATATTTTCGATAACCCTGCCCGGTTCGCGCATCACATCGGCATTGATGAAGCGCAATACGCAATATCCCCGCGCCCTCAGGAAATCGTCGCGGGCCGCATCATGCGCCATCGCCGCATCGGTGCCATGTTGGCCACCATCCAGTTCCACAACAAGCCTGGCCGATGGGCAAAAGAAATCAACAATATACGGCCCAATCGGCTGCTGGCGGCGGAAGCGGTACGCGCCCAGTTGCCGGGCGCGCAGCAGCGACCACAATTTGCGTTCCGCCTCCGTGGCATTGGCACGCAGCGCTTTGGCGAATGGACGCTTGAAGGAGATACGGCGGCTTTTGCCGGCGTGGCGCGGTGGCACGCCCCCTCCCCGAATTTGCTGCCGCAAATTCGACCCTCCCTCAAGGGGAGGGTTGAAATCAGGCCATCGCTTTTTTCAGGTTCTCGTCCACCTTGTCGAGGAAGCCTTCGGTGGTCAGCCACTTTTGATCCGGGCCGACCAGCAGCGCCAGGTCCTTGGTCATGAAGCCGCTTTCGACCGTGGCGACGGTGACCTCTTCCAGCTTGTGGGCGAACTTCGCCAGGGCGTCGTTGCCGTCCAGCTTGGCGCGGTGGGCCAGGCCGCGCGTCCAGGCGTAGATCGAGGCGATGGAGTTGGTCGAGGTGCTCTTGCCCTTCTGGTGCTCGCGGTAGTGGCGCGTCACCGTGCCGTGGGCGGCTTCGGCTTCCACCGTCTTGCCGTCGGGGGTGAACAGCACGCTGGTCATCAGGCCCAGGCTGCCGAAGCCCTGCGCCACGGTGTCGGACTGCACGTCGCCGTCGTAATTCTTGCAGGCCCAGACATAGCCGCCGCTCCATTTCAGCGACGAGGCCACCATGTCGTCGATCAGGCGATGCTCATAGGTGATGCCCAGCGCCTGGAAGCGGGATTTGAACTCGCTGTCATAGATTTCCTGGAACAGGTCCTTGAAGCGGCCGTCATAGGCTTTCAGGATGGTGTTCTTGGTGGACAGGTAGACCGGATATTTGCGGTTCAGGCCGTAATTCAGGCTGGCGCGGGCGAAATCGCGGATCGAATCGTCGAGGTTGTACATCGCCATGGCGACGCCCGCGCCCGGCGACTTGAACACTTCATGCTCGATCACCTTGCCGTCCTCGCCGACGAACCTGATGGTCAGGACGCCCTTGCCGGGGAACAGGAAATCGGTGGCGCGGTACTGGTCGCCGAAGGCGTGGCGGCCCACCACGATGGGCTGGGTCCAGCCCGGCACCAGGCGCGGCACGTTGGAGCAGATGATCGGCTCGCGGAAGATCACTCCGCCCAGGATGTTGCGGATGGTGCCGTTGGGCGACTTCCACATCTTCTTGAGCTTGAATTCCTCGACCCGGGCCTCGTCGGGGGTGATGGTGGCGCACTTCACGCCGACGCCGTATTTCTTGATCGCCTCGGCGGCCTCGACCGTCACATGATCGTCGGTGGCGTCGCGGTTCTCGATCGACAGGTCGTAATAGTGCAGGTCCACGTCCAGATAGGGCAGGATCAGCTTCTTCTTGATCAGGTCCCAGATGATGCGGGTCATCTCGTCGCCGTC
>Ga0153956_1002102_pt1 | contig 15430 bp, 11 predicted proteins | sample TSFL040MetaG_FD_104704 | JGI IMG/M metagenome (GOLD analysis project Ga0153956, IMG submission 104704) | Attine ant fungus gardens microbial communities from Florida, USA - TSFL040 MetaG | ecosystem: Host-associated > Fungi > Mycelium > Unclassified | place: USA: Florida, Wekiwa Springs... | reverse complement strand
TGAAGTGGTGTTACCTGATGGCGTAGAGATGGTCATGCCTGGAGATAACATCAAAATGACAGTAACTTTGATTGCCCCGGTGGCAATGGAAGATGGGTTGCGATTTGCGATCCGCGAAGGTGGTCGAACGGTCGGTGCTGGTGTCGTTGCTAAAATCATAGAGTAATACGTTAGGCCAGTAGCTCAATTGGCAGAGCGGCGGTCTCCAAAACCGCAGGTTGGGGGTTCGAGACCCTCCTGGCCTGATCTTTTTGAGAACAAAGAGAGAAGTGCAAAGCGTGAAATCAAAGGCAGATGTAATGATTTTAAAGGAAGAGAGTCAAGATGGGTCGCGGCTGGACTGGCTTAAGTGGCTGCTGGCTAGCACTTTATTGCTTGCTGGATTGATTGGTAATCATTACTATAGCGAAGTTTCCATGCCTATACGAACCCTGGGTTGGTTGGCCATTGTGGTGGCCGCGGCTTTTATTGCTGCAAAAACCAAAAAAGGGCGATGGGTGGTGGAATTTTTTCGTGATTCGCGTATGGAATTACGCAAAGTAGTATGGCCAACACGTGAAGAAACCATGCAGACAACGTTCGTAGTGGCGGCAATGGTGATTATCCTAGCGCTAATATTATGGGGCATGGATGGAATTTTGGTTTGGTTAATTGGCTGGTTGACCGGTCAAAGAGGCTAGAAGAGTGGACGACTTACCGAGGAAAGAATCTATGACAGCAGATCAGACAATGCCAAAAAAGCGCTGGTATGTTGTGCATGCCTATTCAGGCTTTGAAAAATATGTGATGTCGGCACTTCAAGAACGTGTTCGATTGGATCATTTAGAAGATAAATTTGGTGAAATATTAGTTCCGACAGAAGAAGTCGTTGAGCTTCGTGCTGGTCAAAAAAGAAAGAGCGAACGTAAATTTTTTCCTGGATATGTCTTGGTTGAAATGGTGATGGATGAAGAAACCTGGCATTTGGTGAAATCCATTCCCAAAGTATTAGGCTTTATTGGCGGAACCAGTGATAAACCGGCGCCTATTAGCCCTAAAGAAGCGGAAACTATCTTGCAACGTATGCAAGACAGCAGTGAAAAACCAAAACCGAAAGTCTTATTTGAAGTGGGTGAAGTGGTTCGTGTTATTGATGGGCCGTTTGCTGACTTTAATGGTGTTGTGGAAGAAGTGAATTACGAAAAGAATCGATTACGAGTTGCTGTGCTTATCTTTGGTCGATCAACGCCAGTCGAATTGCAATTTGATCAAGTAGAAAAAGGATAGTTTTTTGCATTGAGGTCGTTGCTTTGAAAGCAACGACCTTAACGCATTTGATTTTACGGGGAGTCTGACGACGTTTGTACCCAATCATTAGAGGTGAGAAAAATGGCAAAAAAGAAAGTCAAAGGGTATATAAAATTGCAAATTACAGGTGGTGCTGCTAATCCCAGTCCTCCAGTAGGACCTGCGCTTGGTCAGCAAGGCGTTAACATTATGGAATTTTGCAAGGCGTTTAATGCGCAAACTCAAACGCCAGATAAGCAAGGTAAGCCTTTACCTGTTGTGATTACTGTTTATGAAGACAGAAGTTTTACATTTGAAACAAAAACTCCGCCGGCTTCCTACCTCATTCGTGAGGCAGCAAAGATTGCGAAAGGTAGCAGCACGCCAAATACCAATAAAGTGGGTAAGCTGAATCGCAAGCAACTTGAAGAAATTGCGAAGATTAAGATGGCTGACTTAACTGCAGCAGATTTAGATGCCGCAGTTCGCTCCATTGCTGGTAGTGCGCGTAGTATGGGTGTTGAAGTGGAGGGTGTATAACAATGCAAGTATCTAAAAGAAGACAAGAAATTAAAAAGCTGTTAACCCCTGGCAAATTATATGTATTAAAAGAAGCCATTGAATTGCTTAAAAAAATGCCGAAAGCGAAATTTAACGAAAGCGTGGATTTGGCAGTGAATTTAGGGGTAGATCCACGTAAATCAGATCAAAATGTTCGCGGTTCGATCGTGTTGCCAAAGGGTACAGGACGCAAAGTACGTATTGCTGTGTTAACGACTCCAGCACACTCTGAAGCAGCTTCGAAAGCAGGTGCTGACATTGTTGGTTTGGAAGATTTATCCGAACAAATTAAAGCGGGCAATATTAATTTTGATATTTTACTAGCTACACCAGATGCTATGAAATACGTAGGTCAGCTAGGTCAAATCTTAGGACCTCGTGGTCTTATGCCCAACCCAAAAGATGGTACAGTGACCGCTGATGTTGCGAATGCTGTAAGAAACGCTAAAATGGGCCAAGTTCGTTATCGTATTGATAAAGCAAGTGTTATTCACTGTACGATTGGCAAAATTGATTTTGAATCATCTGATTTAGTTGAAAACCTAGATGCGGTTTTAGGTGCTTTGAAGAAAGCTAAACCAAGCACTGCAAAAGGTGTTTATTTCAAAAAAATTACCCTATCCACTACGATGGGTCCTGGACTGGTATTAGACGTATCGGCATTGGGCGTGTAGGTTGGATGGGTTTTGTTTGGCGCGGCTTTGCTTAAACCAACGCCCGTCAGAGACCGTAGGTGCAATTGCTTAATCGACAAGTCATCGTCAACCTACGCAGGCGGTAATACCATCGGAGAATGGTATTGCTGTAAATGTAACAATGGCAATATCTGGAGGTAAAGGTGGTATTAAAGTTAGAAGATAAAAAAACCATTGTGAATGAAGTTGCCGGTATCGCAAAGAATGCAGTGTCTCTTATTGCTGCTGAGTATAGTGGTTTGACCGTAGGTCAGCTTACAAAGCTTAGAAAAACAGCCCGTGAATCGGGTGTTTACATGCGCGTGGTACGTAACACGTTAGCAAGACGAGCATTGGAAGGAACGCAGTTTTCTTGCATACAGGAAAAATTAACCGGGCCACTCGTACTGGCGTTTTCTCAAGAAGATCCAGGTGCGGCGGCGCGCTTAATTAAAGCTTTTGTTAGAGATAATGAAAAATTGAAAGTGATGGCATTGGCAATTGAAAATCAATTGCTGCCTCCTGAAGGTTTGAATACTTTAGCAAGCTTACCAACGCGAGACGAAGCAATCGCGCAACTGATGTCAGTAATGTTGGCACCTATCACTAAGCTGGTGCGTACATTGGCAGAACCACATACGCAATTGGTTAGAGCTGTGGCGGCGATTCGTGATCAAAAACAATCGGCTGCTTAATTACTTATTAATTAACTTTTAGTTGGAGTGTTTTGAAATGGCAGTAAGCAAAGAAGATATTTTAGAAGCAATATCAAACATGAGCGTAATGGACGTTGTTGATTTAGTAAAGTCCATGGAAGATAAATTTGGTGTTTCAGCTGCAGCCGTTGCTGTTGCTGCGCCTGCTGCAAGTGGTAGCCCAGCTGCTGCTGCAGAAGAAAAAACGGAATTTAATGTAGTGCTTGCTAAAGTTGGCGACAACAAAATTAACGTCATCAAAGTGGTTCGTGAATTAACTGGTCTTGGCTTGAAAGAAGCAAAAGATTTAGTTGAAGCTGCACCAAAACCAATCAAAGAAAGCGTGGCCAAGCAATTAGCAGAAGAAATCAAGAAGAAGTTAGAGGAAGCAGGAGCAACAGTTGAGATCAAGTAAGCTCCTCATTATTAAGCTACAAGATCATTAGTTGTAATGGCCGGTGATTTGGCATATCGCCGGCTTTGCTTATTTTGCCCTTTATAATGCTTTAAATTTATCAAGCAGACGCAGAGGTAGCACACATGGGTTCAGCCTACTCATATACTGAGAAAAAACGGATTCGCAAAAATTTTGGTAAACTTCTAAGCGCTATTGAAGTTCCTTCATTGTTAGCAATCCAGATGGACTCTTATCGCAAGTTTTTGGAAGCGAACGGGGAAGTCGATAGATTAGGTTCAAGCGGTTTGCATGGCGTATTTTCTTCAGTTTTTCCAATTACCAGTTTATCGGGCTACGCTAGCCTAGAATATGTTAGCTATCGTTTAGGCGAGCCTATCTTTGATGTCAAAGAATGTAAGATGCGTGGGTTAACGTACGCCGCACCCTTACGCGTGAAGCTTCGTTTAATTCACTTTGATCGTGAAGCAGAAGCTGCCAATAAAGTTGTTAAAGATGTTAAAGAACAAGAAGTTTACATGGGCGAAGTACCGCTCATGACAGAGCACGGCACCTTCGTAATTAATGGTACCGAGCGTGTGGTAGTGTCACAATTGCATCGCTCACCAGGTGTGTTCTTTGAACATGACAAAGGTAAAACGCACTCTTCAGGCAAGTTATTATTTTCTGCCCGTATTATTCCATACCGTGGTTCTTGGTTGGATTTTGAATTTGATCCTAAAGATTGTATTCATGCTCGTATCGATCGACGTCGTAAATTACCCGTCACGATCATTTTGCGTGCATTAGGATTTTCCGTCGATGAAATTTTAGCTACATTTTTTGAAAATAATGTTTTTGACATTCATGATGGCAAATTAAATTTGCATCTTGTATCTGAACGTTTACGTGGTGAAATCGCTTCATTTGAAGTCAAGAAAGCTGGCAAAGTGATTATTGAAAAAGGCCGCCGAATCACAGCGCGCCATATTGCACAATTAGAAAAAGCTGCCATTAAAAACCTTGAAGTTCCTGTGGATTACATTTTAGGTAAAGTATTGGCAAAGACCATCATTAATCCAGAAACCGGCGAAGTGATTGGTAGTGCCAATGATATTATCACTGGTGACATGATCAAGCAGTTCATGGGTGCAGGCGTCAAACGCATTGAAACGTTATACATTAATGATATTGATCGTGGTCCTTATGTTTCCGATACTTTGCGTGCCGATTCAACCACCAATGCGCAAGAAGCATTAGTGGAAATTTATCGCATGATGCGACCAGGTGAGCCACCCACTAAAGATGCTGCTGAAGCACTTTTCAAAAATTTATTCTTCACACCAGAACGTTATGACTTATCTGATGTCGGTCGTATGAAGTTAAATCGTCGTGTGGGTCGAAAAGAGATCACCGGTTCAGGCGTATTATCTAAAGACGATATCGTCGACGTATTAAAAACATTGATTAGAATCCGTAACGGCGAAGATAGCGTGGATGATATCGATCATTTGGGTAATCGTCGTGTTCGTAGCGTGGGTGAAATGACAGAAAACCAATTCCGTATTGGTTTAGTGCGTGTAGAACGTGCTGTGAAGGAAAGGTTGAGTCTGCCGGATGTTGAAGCAGTCATGCCACAAGACATCATTAATGCCAAACCTATTTCTGCGGCTATTAAAGAATTCTTTGGTTCAAGCCAATTGTCGCAATTCATGGATCAAAACAACCCGCTTTCCGAAATTACCCATAAGCGTCGTGTTTCTGCATTAGGGCCTGGTGGTTTATCTCGTGAACGCGCAGGGTTTGAAGTTCGTGACGTGCATCCAACGCACTATGGTCGAGTTTGCCCTATTGAAACGCCAGAAGGTCCAAACATCGGTTTAATTAACTCATTGGCTATGTATGCCCGCACTAACGAATATGGTTTTCTTGAAACGCCGTATCGAAAAGTTGTGAATGGCAAAGTAACTGATGAAGTGTATTACCTGTCTGCTATTGAAGAAGGTGATTACGTTATTGCGCAAGCCAATGCGACCCTGGATGAGAAACGAAAATTAACGGATACGTTGGTACCCGTTAGACATCATAACGAATTTACTTTCTCGACAGCTGATCGCGTTCAATTCATGGACGTGTCACCGAAGCAGATTGTATCGGTGGCGGCAGCATTAATTCCTTTCTTGGAACATGATGACGCGAACCGTGCATTGATGGGTTCAAACATGCAACGTCAAGCCGTGCCTACCTTAAAAACTGAAAAGCCATTAGTAGGTACAGGTATCGAACATTTAGTTGCTAAAGATTCTGGTGTCACCGTGGTTGCAAGACGTGGTGGTATTGTGGATTACGTGGATGCTTCTCGTATCGTGGTTCGTGCTAATGATAAAGAAGCTGAATCAGGCAGTACCGGTGTCGATATTTATGGATTAACCAAATATACCCGTACCAACCAAGACACCTGTATTAATCAACGTCCTTTAGTACAAAAAGGCGATGTGATCGAAAAACAAGACGTGTTAGCAGATGGTCAATCCACGGATACTGGCGAATTAGCATTAGGCCAAAATCTCTTGGTAGCCTTTATGCCTTGGAATGGCTACAACTTCGAAGACTCCATTCTTATTTCTGAACGTGTTGTTCAAGACGATCGATTCACCAGTATTCATATTGAAGAATTAACTTGTGTATCGCGTGATACCAAGTTGGGACCTGAAGAAATTTCCGCTGATATTCCTAATGTGAGCGAAGGCGCACTGTCTAAATTGGATGAGTGCGGTATTGTTTACATCGGTGCTGAAGTGAATTCCGGTGATATTCTCGTCGGTAAAGTGACACCTAAAGGCGAAACTCAGTTAACACCAGAAGAAAAATTGCTTCGTGCGATCTTCGGTGAAAAAGCATCTGATGTTAAAGACACGTCATTACGCGTACCTACCGGTATGGAAGGTACTGTGATCGATGTGCAAGTGTTTACACGTGAAGGTGTTAAAAAAGACGCTCGTGTATTAGAGATTGAAAAAAATGAATTAGCCAAAGCAAAACAAGATTTAAGTGATGAAATGCGTATTCGTGAAAGCGATGTGTTTTCACGTATCGAAAAATTACTTATCAATCGTACGGCTGAAGGCGGTCCTAACAAGTTAAAGAAAGGTACCAAGATTACCAAGGCTTATTTGTCTGAAGTGCCTCGTGAAAAGTGGTTTGAGATTAATCTCAAAGACGCAACAGCCAGTAAGCAACTTGAAACAGCTGCAAAACAGCTCAAGAAAATTCGTTTGGATTTTGAAAAAGCTTATGAAGCAAAACGTCAAAAGATCACGCAAAGCGATGATCTTGCACCAGGCGTATTAAAGATTGTTAAAGTGTATTTAGCCGTTAAACGCCGCGTTCAACCTGGCGATAAAATGGCAGGACGTCACGGTAATAAAGGTGTTATCTCCTTAGTGGTGCCTGTTGAAGACATGCCTTATTTAGCGGATGGCACGCCGGTGGATGTGGTTTTAAATCCGTTAGGTGTTCCTTCACGTATGAACGTAGGACAGGTGCTAGAAACCCACTTAGGTTGGGCATCGAAAGAGTTGGGGCGTAAAGTGGGCAAGATGGTTGATGAACAGCAATCACCTCGCCATATTCGTCAGTTCTTAAACTCTATCTATAGTGTTGGTAAAACCAAAGAAAGTTTAACCAGTTTAGATGATGACGAATTACTGACATTGGCTACTAACTTACGTCAGGGTGTTCCTTTTGCTACACCAGTGTTTGACGGTGCAAGCGAAGAAGAAATCAAAACCATGCTGAAGCTGGCAGATTTACCGGAAACAGGCCAAGCCATGTTGTATGACGGCCGTACTGGTGTCTCATTCGATAGACCAGTGACAGTGGGTTATATGTACATCATGAAATTGAATCACTTGGTTGACGATAAGATGCATGCCCGTTCCACCGGTTCTTATAGTCTTGTGACGCAACAGCCATTGGGCGGTAAGGCGCAATTTGGTGGTCAGCGCTTTGGTGAAATGGAAGTTTGGGCATTAGAAGCCTATGGTGCAGCATATACATTGCAAGAAATGTTGACCGTGAAATCCGATGACGTCACGGGCCGAACGAAGATGTATAAGAATATTGTCGATAGCGAGCACTACATGGAATCCAGCATGCCTGAAGCATTCAATGTGCTCATTAAAGAAATTCGTTCGTTGGCAATTAATATTGAGTTCGATTGATCGAGTAGGAATAAAACCTACGTTATGTGCACTAGTGCCACTCTTAGGCTTACGAGCCTAAGAGAATTTGATTAGAAGATATTAAATTGGGGGGACACACCTTGAAAGATTTACTCACACTGGTTAAACAGCAAAATCAACCGCAAGAGTTTGATCTTATTCGTATTGGTCTCGCTTCTCCGGACATGGTTCGTTCCTGGTCTTTTGGCGAAGTAAAAAAGCCAGAAACAATTAATTACCGTACTTTCAAGCCGGAAAGAGACGGTCTTTTTTGTGCGAAAATTTTTGGTCCCATTAAAGACTATGAATGTTTGTGCGGTAAGTACAAGCGTTTGAAACACCGTGGTGTTGTTTGTGAAAAATGCGGTGTCGAAGTGACATTATCACGCGTCCGTCGTGAGCGCATGGGCCACATTGAATTGGCAAGCCCTGTTGCGCACATTTGGTTTTTACGTTCATTACCTTCCCGCATTGGTTTGATGTTAGACATGACTTTGCGTGATCTCGAGCGTGTGCTTTATTTTGAAGCTTATGTGGTTATTGATCCAGGCATGACACAACTTGAAAAAGGGCAATTGCTTTCTGAAGAAGCTTATTATGATGCAATTGAAGAATATGGCGATGAATTCGAAGCCCGTATGGGAGCGGATGCGATTCAAGAATTGTTACGCGCTATTAACCTTGAAACTGAAGTGCCACGTATTCGTGAAGAATTATTAACAACCACTTCCGAAGCTAAACATAAAAAACTTTCCAAGCGCCTGAAAATCATGGAAGCCTTTTTATTTTCTGGTAATAAACCCGAGTGGATGATCTTGAATGTTTTACCTGTGTTACCACCGGATTTACGTCCTTTAGTGCCACTTGATGGTGGTCGATTTGCAACGTCTGATTTGAATGATTTATATCGTCGCGTGATCAACCGTAACAACCGTCTAAAACGATTACTGGATTTGAATGCACCCGATATTATCGTTCGCAATGAAAAAAGAATGTTGCAAGAATCCGTCGATGCCTTGTTAGATAACGGTCGTCGCGGTCGCGCGATTACAGGTTCGAATAAGCGTCCGTTGAAGTCATTGGCTGATATGATCAAAGGTAAGCAAGGTCGTTTCCGTCAAAACTTATTAGGTAAGCGCGTCGATTATTCCGGTCGTTCCGTGATCGTGGTCGGTCCAACATTGCGCTTACATCAATGCGGTTTGCCCAAAAAAATGGCTTTGGAATTATTTAAGCCATTTATTTATAGCCGCTTACAATTATTAGGCTCAGCGTCCACCATTAAAGCTGCGAAAAAGATGGTTGAGCGCGAAGAGCCAGAAGTCTGGGATGTCTTAGAGGAAGTAATTCGTGAACATCCTGTGATGTTAAACCGCGCACCTACTTTGCACCGTTTAGGTATTCAGGCTTTTGAACCTGTCTTAATCGAAGGTAAAGCAATCCAATTGCATCCGTTGGTTTGTACGGCTTATAACGCTGACTTTGACGGTGACCAAATGGCCGTTCACGTGCCGTTGTCGCTTGAATCTCAGTTAGAAGCACGTTCATTAATGATGTCAACCAACAACGTTTTGTCACCGGCGAATGGCGAACCAGTCATTGTGCCAACCCAAGACGTGGTTTTAGGTCTTTATTACCTTACTCGTAGTCGTGTCAATGCACGCGGTGAAGGTATGATATTTGCTAACGTTGAAGAAGTGCATCGCGCTTATGAAAATGGTGTGGTGGATTTGCATGCAAAAATTCGTGCACGTATTAAAGAATATCCTCGCGATGAAGCGACGGGTGAAATCAAAGAAGTGATTCGTTTGGTAGATACCACCGTAGGTCGTGCGATTTTAGCTGAGCTTTTACCCAAAGGCTTACCTTATGATTTAGTCAATTGCACAATGAATAAAAAGAGCCTTTCGAATTTAATTGACTCTTCTTATCGCAAAGTCGGTTTAAAGGCGACGGTTATTTTTGCTGATCATCTAATGTATACCGGTTTTTATTACGCAACACGTTCCGGCTTATCCATTGGTGTTAACGATTTGGTAATTCCAAAACGTAAATCCGATATTATCGATCAAGCTGAAGATGAAGTTGGTAAAATCCAAGCACAGTTCTCATCCGGTTTGGTGACACAAGGTGAACGCTACAATAAGGTCGTCGACATTTGGTCACGTACGAATGATTTAGTGGCACAAGCAATGATGGAAGAATTGTCTTCTGAGCCAGTCAAAGATAAAGAAGGCAATAAAGTCAAACAAGAATCCTTTAACTCTATCTACATGATGGCGGATTCAGGCGCTAGAGGTTCTGCTGCACAGATTCGTCAGTTGGCAGGTATGCGTGGTTTGATGACCAAACCTGATGGCACCATTATCGAAACACCTATTACCGCAAACTTCCGTGAAGGTTTGAATGTGTTGCAATACTTTATTTCAACGCACGGTGCACGTAAGGGTTTAGCCGATACCGCGTTAAAGACAGCGAACTCGGGTTATTTAACACGTCGTTTAGTCGACGTTGCGCAAGATATTGTTATTACTGAAGAAGATTGCGGCACCAGCCTGGGTATCGTGGTCACGCCGCTCATTGAAGGCGGTGATATTGTCGAACCTTTACACGAACGTGTGTTAGGTCGTGTGACGGCTCAAGACATTTATGATCCAAAAACCAATGAACTCATCATCCCACAAGGTACCTTGCTGGATGAAATTTGGATCAAGAAATTGGAAGATGTCACTATTGACCAAGTTTCTGTTCGTACTACCATTACTTGCGAATCACGTTTTGGTATTTGCGGTGCTTGTTATGGCCGTGATTTAGCGCGTGGTCATCGTGTGAATATCGGTGAAGCAGTAGGTGTGATTGCTGCGCAATCCATCGGTGAGCCCGGTACACAGCTCACCATGAGAACCTTCCATATTGGTGGTGCTGCCTCTCGAACGACAGCGGTCAACAATGTTCAAGTGAAGTTCCCTGGCAAAATCAAATTGCATAACGTTAAGTTATTAGAACGCCAGAACGGTAAGTTTATCGTTTCATCTCGCTCAGGCACCTTGGCTGTCTTGGATGATCATGGTCGTGAAAGAGAACGTTACAAAATTCCTTATGGTGCTGAACTTAATGTAAAAGATGGTTCAAGAGCTGAAGCAGGCCAAGTGGTTGCCAATTGGGATCCACACAGCCATCCAGTGATCACTGAAGTTGCAGGTCGAATTAAGTTTGTGGATTTGATCGAAGGCATCACCATGCATCGACAAACCGATGAATTAACCGGTTTAGCCAGCATCGTAGTGACCGATCAGAAACAACGTGGTGCCAGTGGTAAAGAATTGAAACCAATGATTAAATTGGTGGATGACAAAGGTGAAGACTTATATTTAGCAGGTACTAACCTCGTTGCGCAATATTTCTTACCAACAGATGCCATTATTAACTTTGAAGATGGCGCTAAAGTAAAAATCGGTGACGTCTTAGCACGTATTCCGCAAGAAAGCTCAAAAACTCGCGATATTACCGGTGGTTTACCGCGCGTTGCTGATCTTTTCGAAGCGAGACGTCCTAAAGATGCAGCCGTATTGGCAGAAATTTCCGGTATTGTCAGTTTTGGTAAAGAAACCAAAGGCAAACGCCGCCTAATCTTGACGGCTTCTACCGGTGATGTGCATGAAGAGTTAATTCCAAAATGGCGACACATTAACGTATTTGAAGGTGAACACGTTGAAAAAGGTGAAGTTTTGGTTGAAGGACCATTTAACCCGCATGATGTGTTGCGTTTATTGGGAGTCAATGCATTAGCCAATTATTTAGTCAATGAAATTCAAGACGTTTATCGTTTACAAGGTGTTAAAATTAACGATAAACACATTGAAGTCATTATTCGTCAGATGTTACGTAAAATTATTGTTGCGGACCCAGGCGATAGTAACTTCATTAAAGGTGAACAAGTGGAATATAGCTTGTACCGAGAAGAGAATCAGCGTCTTAAGAAGGAAGGTAAGATTATAGCGCGGCACGAGCCTATGCTATTAGGTATTACTAAAGCGTCACTTTCGACAGAATCTTTCATCTCAGCAGCTTCATTCCAAGAAACGACGCGTGTTTTAACAGAAGCAGCCGTCAGTGGGAAGTTTGATGAACTTCGTGGTTTAAAAGAAAACGTGATTGTGGGGCGTTTAATCCCAGCAGGAACAGGGTTGGCTTACCATTCCGATCGTCGTTTTCAAGCTCGACGTATCGATCGAGTCAACGATAATGTTGAGAAAGTAAAATAAACACGAATAAGTCCTTGACATAAAAGGTGTTGTTTTTTTAGAATCGCGCCTCTCCTATTGAAGAATAGGTAGATACGCGCGATTTTTTATTGTAAGAGAGAGAGCTTAAATGCCAACTATAAATCAATTAGTTCGACGTGGAAGAGCACCAAAGGTATTCAAGTCTAAAGTGCCAGCATTGGGTCGTAGCCCTCAAAGACGTGGGGTTTGTACCCGTGTTTATACAACCACTCCAAAGAAACCGAACTCAGCTTTACGAAAAGTTGCGCGTGTGCGGTTAACCAATGGTTATGAAGTTACGGCTTACATCGGTGGTGAAGGTCATAACTTACAAGAGCACTCGGTTGTATTAATCCGTGGTGGTCGTGTTAAAGATTTACCCGGTGTCCGTTATCACATTGTGCGTGGTAGTTTGGATACGGCGGGTGTTGATGGTCGACGTCGTGGTCGTTCTAAGTACGGTGCAAAAAAACCAAAGCAATAATTATCTGAATTTTTGGATGGTGGGAGTTAGCAATGCCAAGAAGAAAAGCTGCAATTAAGCGTGAAGTGTTACCGGATCCATTGTACAGCAGTGAGCAAATAGCAAAGTTCATTAATGTTGTCATGCGTGCAGGTAAAAAATCAATTGCGGAAAAAATTGTTTACAGCGCGTTAACGATGTTAACCGATCGCTTACGAAAAGATCACAAAAGTGAAGATGGCGAAGGTAAAGGTGGTAAAGGCCGTAGCAGTAGTAGCTCATCTGCGAGAAGTAGTTCTAGTTCGCATGAGCATAACGAAGTGTTAGATGCATTAAGAAAGGCATTGGATAATGTTGCCCCCACGGTAGAAGTGAAATCAAGACGTGTGGGTGGTGCGACTTATCAAGTGCCAGTCGAAGTTGCAACAGACAGAGGCCATGCCTTGGCAATGCGATGGGTAGTGAAAGCAGCCAAAGATCGCTCTGAGAAAACAATGGCGCTGCGTTTGGCAGCTGAATTACATGAAGCCTACATGGGTCGCGGTGCTTCCGTGAAAACTCGCGATGATGTTCATCGTATGGCTAAAGCAAACCAAGCGTTTGCTCATTATCGTTGGTAAGAATGAGGTGATTTGTGGCACGAGTAACACCAATTGAGCGCTACCGCAACATAGGGATTATGGCCCATATTGATGCCGGTAAAACAACAACAACCGAGCGTATTCTTTATTACACCGGTGTATCCCATAAAATGGGTGAAGTTCATCAAGGTACAGCAACGATGGACTGGATGGAGCAAGAACAAGAGCGCGGTATCACGATTACTTCAGCTGCGACGACTTGCTATTGGTATGGTATGGCAAAGCAGTTTCCGCAATACCGTATTAATATTATCGATACACCAGGTCACGTCGACTTCACCATTGAAGTTGAACGTTCGCTGCGCGTTTTGGACGGTGCAGTGGCTGTGTTGTGTGCAGTGGGTGGTGTTGAGCCGCAAACTGAAACCGTTTGGCGTCAAGCAACGCGATATGGCGTGCCAAGACTTGGTTTTGTTAACAAAATGGATCGCACGGGCGCTAACTTCTTGCGCGTGGTTGAGCAAGTTCGAACAAAATTAGGCGCAAATCCGGTACCCATTCAGTTGCCTATTGGTGCTGAAGATAAGTTCGAAGGCGTGGTCGACCTAGTAAAAATGAAAGCGATTTACTGGCATGATGAAAATCAAGGTATCACGTTTGAAGAAAGAGACATTGCGCCAGACATGCTGGATGAATGTAAAAAATACCATGACCAGTTGGTTGAAGTTGCTGCTGAATCTTCTGAAGAGTTAATGAATAAATACTTAGAAGGTCATGAGTTAACTATCGAAGAAATTAAGAAAGGCTTGCGTGAACGTACATTGAGAAATGAAGTCATTCTCATGCTGTGCGGTTCTGCCTTTAAGAATAAAGGCGTGCAAGCGATGTTGGATGCAGTCATTGAATATATGCCATCCCCTGCTGATGTGCCTTCAGTAAAAGGTCATTTGCATGATGCTGCTGAAACACCTGCTGAGCGTCATCCATCAGATAAAGAGCCGTTTTCTGCATTAGCATTTAAAATTGCTACCGATCCTTATGTGGGTACGCTTACTTACTTCCGTGTTTATTCGGGTGTATTAAAATCGGGCGATGTGGTTTATAACCCGATCAAAGATCGTGAAGAGCGCATTGGTCGTCTATTGCAAATGCACGCTAATGATCGTACCGAAATTAAAGAAGTATGCGCTGGAGACATTGCTGCTGCAGTGGGTCTCAAAAAGGTTACTACTGGCGATACACTAACCAGTCCAGATGACGTCATTATTCTTGAGAAAATGATCTTCCCAGATCCTGTGATTGCCGTTGCTGTTGAGCCAAAAACGAAGGCTGATCAAGAGAAGATGGGTATTGCTCTCAGTAAATTGGCTCAAGAAGATCCTTCATTCCGTGTGCATACTGATGAAGAATCCGGTCAAACCATCATTGAAGGTATGGGTGAATTGCACCTCGAAATCATTGTAGACCGTATGAAGCGTGAATTTAGTGTGGAAGCTAATGTCGGTAAACCTCAAGTAGCTTATCGTGAAACCATTCGTACAATGGTTGAACAAGAAGGCAAATACGTTCGTCAATCCGGTGGTCGTGGTCAATATGGTCATGTTTGGATTAAGATCGAGCCTCAAGAAGCAGGTAAAGGCTACGAATTTGAGAATGCAATCGTTGGGGGTGTTATTCCTCGCGAATATATTCCTGCTGTTGATAAAGGCATTCAAGAACAGTTGCAAAATGGCGTAATCGCTGGTTATCCCGTCGTCGATGTGAAAGTTACCTTGTACGATGGTTCATACCACGACGTTGACTCTAATGAAATGGCGTTTAAAATTGCTGGCTCCATGGCATTCAAAGATGGTGCTAAACGGGCAAAACCTGTGATTTTGGAGCCAATTATGAAAGTTGAGGCCGTCACTCCTGAAGATTTTATGGGAGATGTCATGGGTGATCTCAACCGTCGTCGCGGAATTCTGCAAGGAATTGATGATTCCCCATCGGGTAAGTTGATTCATGCTGAGGTTCCATTATCAGAAATGTTTGGTTATGCAACTGATTTACGGTCTATGACCCAAGGTCGGGCTACTTACACCATGGAGTTTGCAAAATACAATGAAGTACCAGCCAATATTGCTGAGCAAATTATAGACAAAAGTAAAAAGTAACATAAGAATTCTTAAGAGAGGATTAATACATGAGCAAGCAAGTATTTGAGCGTTCGAAGCCGCACGTAAACGTGGGGACGATAGGACACGTAGACCACGGGAAGACGACATTGACAGCGGCGTTGACGAAGATATTGTCGGAGAAGTTTGGT
>Ga0153956_1002101_pt1 | contig 15436 bp, 13 predicted proteins | sample TSFL040MetaG_FD_104704 | JGI IMG/M metagenome (GOLD analysis project Ga0153956, IMG submission 104704) | Attine ant fungus gardens microbial communities from Florida, USA - TSFL040 MetaG | ecosystem: Host-associated > Fungi > Mycelium > Unclassified | place: USA: Florida, Wekiwa Springs... | reverse complement strand
TTAGCTTTTGCTACTACATTATCAACTGTAAAGCCGAAGTATTTGTAAAGCTCCTCTGCCGGAGCTGATTCGCCGAATGTTTCCATACAAAGGGTATCACCTTCGTCGGTAACATATTTGTGCCAGCCCAGTGGAGAAGCCATCTCAACAGCTAAACGTTTTTTCAATGCTTTAGGGAATACCGACTCTTTGTAAGCAGCATCTTGTTTTTCAAATAACTCCCACGATGGCATGCTTACCACACGTGCAGCAATACCATCTTCGGCCAGTTTAGCTTGTGCTTGCAATATCAATGATACCTCTGAGCCGGTAGCAATCAGTATGACCTGGGCAGGTTTCTCAGAATCTGACAATACATAAGCGCCTTTGTCCAGGTTGCTTGCTTTAGCATATTTGTCCTGGTCTAAGATAGGCAAACCCTGACGCGTGAATACCAATACAGTAGGGCCATCGGTTTTCTCGATAGCAACCCGCCATGCCTCGGCAGTTTCATTAGCATCAGCCGGGCGAATAACGGTAATGTTAGGAATTGAACGTAAAGATATTAATTGCTCAACAGGCTGGTGGGTTGTACCATCTTCGCCTAAACCGATACTATCATGCGTATAAACAAATATCGGCGCAATTTTCATGATCGCTGCCAAACGGATTGGCGGGCGCATGTACTCAGAGAACATCAGGAAGGTAGCACCGAAAGGTTTGATACCTTTGGTCAAAGCCATACCGTTTAATGCCGAACCCATAGCGTGCTCGCGGATACCGAAGTGGAAGTTGCGACCGTTACGGTTTTCAGAAGTAAACGAGTCAGACTCCTTTAAGTTAGTTTCTGTCGATGGAGCCAAATCTGCCGCACCACCAATAAGGTGAGGAAAAGAAGCCGCCAAGGCATTTAATACTTTACCTGAAGCCTGGCGGGTAGCCATTTTAGGATCAGATGCCTTAAATACCGGTAATTTATCTTTCCAGCCTTTTGGTAATTCGCCTGCAACAGCAGCTTTATATTCGGCAGCCAGTTCAGGGAATTTTTCAGCATATTGCGCAAACAGCTCGTTCCATTTTTTCTCAGTGTCGATACCGCGGGCGCCAATTTTGTGATAGTATTCTTCAACTTCTGTTGGGATGTTGAATGATTTCTCCTCGTCAAAACCAAAGAATTTTTTAACCAGTTTGATCTCGTCAGCACCCAGCGGCGAGCCGTGCGAGCCTGCGGTACCTGATTTATTAGGGCTGCCATAAGCTATCAATGAGCGCACGCGGATTAACGAAGGTTTTTGTTTCTCGGCTTTTGCGTTAACCAAAGCTTGCTGTATGGCGTGGATATCGTTTGCGTCGTCAACAAACTGCACGTGCCAGCCGTAAGCTCTGAAACGCGCGTCAACATCTTCGTTAAACGCAATATCGGTACTGCCTTCAATAGAGATCTTGTTGTCATCATATAAATAAATGATGTTACCCAGCTCTAGGTGGCCTGCCAGCGAGGCAGCCTCTGAAGTTACACCCTCCATCATATCACCATCGCTGCATATAGCGTAGATGTGGTAGTTAAACAGATCGAAACCCGGTTTGTTATAGTAGCCGGCTAAGTGTTTTTGTGCGATGGCAAAACCAACACCGTTAGCAAAACCCTGACCCAGCGGGCCGGTAGTAACGTCAACGCCCGGCGCCAAACCGTATTCAGGGTGGCCTGCGGTTTTGCTATGCAGCTGACGGAAATTTTTAATATCATCTAAAGAAAGATCATAACCTAACAGGTGTAAAAAGCTGTATTGCAAAATACAAGCGTGACCTGCAGACAGGATAAATCTGTCGCGGTTTGCCCAATCCGGATTCTTGGGGTTAAAGTTGATAAACTCCTTCCAAAGTACATGACCTACCGGCGCAAGCGCCATAGCAGTACCCGGGTGGCCCGAGTTAGCTTTTTGTACAGCATCAGCCGACAAAATCCTTACCGTGTTAATTGCTAATTCCTCGATGTTTTGACTTTTTGAATCCATTTCGTCTTTTTTATGATATGTGATTTATTTTGATGATTTTTTGGTTGGCTGAAGCACTTTGTCTTCGGCCCAAAGCCTGGCACCGCCTTTGATGCCATCCTTATTGGTAACCAGTTTTACGTTTTTATCCAGCTTAAAATCCAGCTCGCGCGCATTTCCCCCTCCTATATACAAATGGTCGTAGTTAAATAGTGTTTTTAAAACCTGCAAAACTTTCTCCATGCGTACGTTCCACTTTTTTTTGCCTTCCTGGTCAAAAGCCTTATCGCCTACATAAGCATCGTAGCTATTGTGGCGGGTTATAGGGCTTTGACCAATTTCAAGGTGCGGCATCAACTTACCGTCCAACAATAAAGCTGTGCCAAAGCCGGTACCTAAAGTTAATACCAGTTCAAGCCCTTTGCCGCTTACTACGCCAAGGCCCTGCATGTCGGCATCATTAACCACTTTGGCGGGGCAACCCAGTTCAGCTTCCAGCTTTTTACCAAGGTTAAAATTAGCCCAGGCGGCATTGTCAAGATTTGGCGCTGTTTTAACAATATTGTCGCGCACATACCCCGGAAACCCTACCGAAATGCGGTTGTAGCCCTCAAGCGGCCTGGTCAGCCTTTTAATAGCTTCAACTATATTTGCAGGATTAGCAGGTTGCGGGGTTTCCACTTTGTTATAATCAACCAATAGCGCACCATCTTTATCAAGCATTGTAGCCTTAATGTGCGATCCGCCTATATCGATAGATAAAACTTTAAGTTGTGCAGATGAGTCGTTCATAACAGTTATGGTGGGCAAAAGTAATATGTATTTTGAAATATATAACAATCTTTTGGTCAATATATAAGGCCATCAGCCAGATAATAGGTCGGAATAGCAGCTTAAACAGCTATTTCAGGCTAAAATTGCCATTTTTTGAGTGTCTTTTGTACACTAAAAACTTAAACAATTGTGCAAAAAGCCGGATATCTATAAAAAAATTACAAAAGTCAGTTAATTGCAGTCAAAAGTACCCATTTATTAATAAGGTGTATGATGACCGTTAATTTTGCAATCGATGACATGATAACACAACCTGTATCGTTCCGCACGTAAATTTCTATGATAAAATTGTTACGTAGTATTACCTGATTTTTTTTAGTTATTCGTATTTAATTTATAATTTCAACCTTTGTCAGGATGTAACGGAATGAGCATCCCACGATGAAACCAGTTATACGCATTTTGCCGGCATTCAGTAAATTAATCAATTGAGCCGTTGCGCATTGAAAGTGAACATTTAACAAACAATACATCCAACATTAAAACTAATAACATGAAAGAAAATGAAGAAAAGGCAGGCGGCACTTCACGCAGAGATTTTGTGAAAACGAGTGCTCTTGCAGCTGCAGGCTTCACTATCGTACCTCGCTTTGTTTTAGGCAAGGGCTACAGGGCGCCAAGCGATACCTTATACTATGCCAGCGTTGGCTTAGGTGGTAAAGGCACCAGCGATAACGCAGCATTTGTTGCCAGCGGAAAAGCTAAACCGGCATTTTTATGTGACGTTGACCAGGACTATGCAGCACACGTATACAACAAATATCCTGACGCAAAAAAATATGTGGATTGGAGAGAGATGTTTGACAAAGAACACAAAAACTTTGACGCTGTACACTGCGCTACTCCAGACCACACCCACGCGGTAGTTGCTACTGCAGCAATGTCGTTAAAAAAACACGTTTATGTACAAAAACCAATGGCTCACGACGTGTATGAGGCACGTATGATGGCTAATATGGGGAAAAAATACAAAGTACAAACCCAAATGGGTAACCAGGGTTCATCATCTGACGGTGTACGCCAAATGATGGAATGGTATGATGCAGGCCTTATAGGCGATGTTACCGAAGTTTGGTGCTGGACAGATCGTCCGGTATGGCCTCAGGGCTTTCACCAGGCAAATACTCCCGACGGTTTAAAATGGCCTTCACAATCAACTACGCCTCCAAGTACTCTTAACTGGGATTTATGGCAAGGCACTGCTAAAGAAAAACCTTATCCTATTGGTACAGACCAACCGGGCGGCGTAAAAGTATTGCCGTTTAACTGGAGAGGCTGGTGGGATTACGGTACAGGCGTATTAGGCGATATGGGTGCACACATTTTGCACGGCCCAATGAAAGTACTTAACCTAAAATATGTTGAGAAGGTATCTACCAATATAGGTCAGGGTGGTTCATTAGAAACCGGTCCTGCATCAAGCTTTACTACCATGACTTTCCCTAAAACTGATAAAACCAGCGGCCCGGTTAAAGTGCATTGGCTAGATGGTGGCATGATACCTCCTCGTCCCGATGAATTAGATCCTGCAGAAAAATGGGGTCAGGGTGACGGCGGCATGCTGTTTATTGGTACTAAAGGTAAAATGACAGCAGGTTGCTACGCATCGCGCGCTCGTTTACTGCCGGTGTCAAGAATGGATGACCTGGACGTTCCTGAAAAATTTGCCCGTGTTAAAGGCGGTACAGAAGGCCACTACGCACAATGGGTTGAAGCTTGCCTGGCCGGTTACGGTAACATGCAAACCAGCTCTCCGTTTGAAGAAGCTGCTTTATTAACCGAAGCCATGTTAATGTGTAACCTGGCTATCAGAGGTGTTAATGTACCGCAAATAGCTAATGCCTCCGGCCAGCAAACTGAAGGCCGTCGCCGTAATCGTGCTGATTACCCGGCTCGTTATATCGACCTGATCTATGACGCAGCTAACCTGAAAGTTACTAACGTTGACGAGGTTAACCAGTTTGTTAAACGCGACTACAGACAACCGTGGAAATTGAGCGGTATCTAACAAATACTTGCTTAAACATACTAAAAGGAGGCACCCGCAGGGTTGCCTCCTTTTTTGTTTTATATTAAATTGCGCCATGGTTGTGAATTTATATGAAGAAAATAATATGGAGGGTGTCACCCTGAGCCCGTCGAAGGGCGGGCGTAAAAGCATACCCGCGTGCTTCGACAAGCTCAGCATGACAGCCTTGCGCGCTATTGTGTTTTATATTTTTTTGTTGTCGATTGGTTTACAAAATGCATCAGCCCAACCCAATACCGGCACCCCCTCACGTAACGACCATATGTTTCCCGCTGCGGCAGCGGCGAAGCCGTTTGTTGATTACGATGCACGCGGCTTCCTGATCAATGGTAAGCGTACGTTTATTGCTTCGGCAAGCATGGAGTATGCACGTGTGCCGCGGGGGTTGTGGCATGACCGTTTGCTGCGGCTTAAGCGGGCCGGTTTTAATGCTATCGAGATGTATACCTTCTGGAATTTTCACGAAGCTAAAGAAGGTAAATTCAACTTTACCGGCGACCATGACCTGAATGCTTATTTGAAACTCATTAAAAGCATGGGCATGTATGCCATTGTGCGCGTAGGACCATATTATTGCGGCGAGTGGGATATGGGGGGCTACCCTATATGGCTGCGCTTTAAAAAAGATTTGCGCGTGCGCGAGGATAATCCGCAGTTTTTGGCAGCTGTTGATCGGTATTTTGAAAAACTGATACCCATTGTTTCGGCAAACCAGATCAATCATGGCGGTGCGGTTATTATGGTACAGTTGGAAAACGAGCACCGTGCAGGCTGGGGGACAGTGATGCCCAATACATATTTTAAACATCTGCAAACTAAAACGCTGGCACTGGGGCTGCAGGTGCCGTATTTTTTTAGCGGACTGCATTCTGGCAACGACCCAGCCAGCGACTATGCCAGCCTGGATGACCCGGCCCGACCCAATCCGTGGTTTAGCCCGGAGTATTGGGGCGTGTGGTTCCTGAATTACGGCCCGCAGGAACTGGATTCAACCTTGTACGACCGCCGCACCTGGAAGATCATTGCACACGGCGGCAATGGCTATAATGTTTATATGGCGCACGGCGGCTCAAACTTTGACTATCATAATGATCGCGACAATGCCGCTTCATACGACTACGGCGCAGCTGTGGGCCAAACCGGCGATCTGCGCCCCATATATTATAGCTTTAAACGCGGCAACTGGTTTGCGCGGAGCTTTCAAAATGTGCTGGAGAATAGCCTGGACGAACAACATGATTTGCCAACCGTATCAGACACCGTTATTAAGGTAACCGCCTGCAAAAGCCCGGCAGGGACAATAGCTTTCCTTGACAATCCGGATTCAGTTACCGTAAAGTTTGAGGTTAAGCCTCCGGCAGATATTCCGGTAACATCAGCCTTGCTTAAATTGGCGGCAGGCGAGATCATGCCTGTAGTACAGAATTATGATCTTGCCCCGAACATAAAATTGCTTTGGGCGCCTACGCGTATTTATGCGGTTACGGCTTACCATAAAACAACCCGTATGTTAATTTATGGCGAGGCCGGCTCAAAAGCTCAACTCTATTTCTCGACAGATAAGGGGCCTGTTAATTTTAATCAAGATGTTTTTAAGCTGAAGGATGGCTTGCTGTGTTTTGAGGCAACGTTCAAATCTACACCCACATCTTACCTTTTTGCGGTGAACGGATACCTGGTGAGGATCGTTCTGGTAAGTAATGAACTGACCTCCCGCAGTTGGATTGACGAGATAAACAATAACCTAATTATAGGTGCCGACTACGTGGCGGACGCAACAGCCAACACCGCTCAAATAGAACATCCCTGGGAGGCAAAAAAAGCTTTCCCGGTTTGGCTTTACAAGCCCAATGGTTCGGTATCTGAAGTTATCAAGCCATTTGATAATGAACGTCCGCAGCAATTAAAATTAGGCCCATGGCAGGTAAAAAATGCAGCATTGCCGGCTTCAGCAGTATATAACGATAAAGCCTGGCTAAAAACCACCGACCCACAGCAAATGGGTGCCGACGGCGATATTACGGCCTATGCCTGGTATCGCACTAAAATAAAAGTAAAAACCAGCGGACATTATTTGTTGTTTCTGCGTAAAGCACCTGAGGGAGGTTCTGTATTTCTGGATGGTAAGCGGGTTGATACCTCGGCTATATTCCCGGATACCGTGCATTTGCAGCTGACTAAGGGAATGCCGCATTCGCTCGCAATTTTTACCTCGCACATTGGCCGCAATAAACTTATATTTAAGGTTGGCGAGATTGATACGCTGGATAGAAAAGGCGTTTGGGGTAACGTAATTTTGAAAAAAGCGGACGGCAAAAGCCCCGCGGTAGCGGTAACCAACTGGCGCATGCAAGGCGGCCCGTGCGGCTATGTAAAGGGGGATGGTTGTGTGCCCGGCTTTAATGACACTGCTAAACCGTGGGCTAAATTACCGGCAAAATCATTGCGTAAGCCACAATTTTACCGTTCAATATTAAACCTTGACGCAAAAACATACTCAAAAGCAATATGGCGCGTTATAACTACCAGTTTGAGCTCGGGCTCGGTATGGGTTAACGGACATAACCTGGGGCGATACCCGGAGAAGATCAAAATAAACGGAATGTATATACCCAATTGCTGGTTAAAACCCGGCAAAAACACGGTGGTTATTTTTGATGAGAATGGTGTTTTACCTACTAAGGTAGCCATTAAAGCAGAGGCCGCTGCGGGTAGAGACACACAAACGTTACAGTTTTAAAACGAAACTGTTACAGTAAGTCTGCGTTATTTTGACAATATTTGCAATCGAATAAAAACAATAAAAACTAAATTAAAAAAATGAAAAAGGTATTATTAGCAGCCGTTGTGGTACTAACTGCAGTTACCGTAAGTTTAGCAGCCAGCGTTGACGGTGTTTGGAAAGGCTTAGTTGAAGGACAGTATAACTTATCGCTTACATTGAAGACTGACGGCGCCAAATTAACTGGTGTTTTTGCTTTAGTTGATAACAACCCAAAATCAGAAAACCCTGACGAAGCCGGTTACACTCCGTTTGTAGCTGCTCAAATGGGCAAAAACAATATCTCTGAAGGTAAAATTGATGGTGATAACATTCAATTCACTACCACTTTTAACGACAAACCAATTGTTTACAAAGGCACTATTGCTGATGGTAAATTAGTTTTAACTACTACCTTCAATGGCTCGCCAGTTAAATTAACATTAAAGCAACCAGCTGTTGCTAAGTAATAAATCCTGATAAAGGATAAAACAAAAACGGCCTTCTGAGTGTTCAGAAGGCCGTTTTTGTTTTATACCTATCGGTCATGCTGAACTTGTTTCAGCATCCCATACTAAGTAAACGCTATCTTTTCTGATTGGATGCCGAAACAAGTTCGGCATGACCGATTTATTTTATTTACACATCACAAATCAACATCGAAGCTTTTAACGATGCTATTTGCTGATCCTGATCTTGTACAGTTGGCAGATACTCTTGCGCCACATAGCCTTTAAAGCCGGTGTCTTTAATAGCTTTAATAATGGCGGGATAGAACAGTTCCTGCGTATCGTTAGGGTCATGACGGCCCGGCACACCGGCCACGTGATAGTGCGCCAGGTATTGGTGGTGCCTGCGGATGGTGGCAATTACATCACCTTCATCAACTTGCATGTGGTAAATATCATACAAAAGTTTAAAGTTTTCTGAACCCAGGGCTTTGCATAGCTTTACGCCCCATTCGGTACGGTCGCATTGGTAGTCATGGTGGTCAACACGGCTGTTAAGCAGTTCCATGCACAACACTACACCATGTTTTTCGGCAAGCGGTAATATTTTCTTTAGTCCGGTTACGCAGTTTTCAAGCCCGGTTGCATCGTCTTTACCTTCGCGGTTGCCGCTAAAGCATATCAGGTTTTTATAACCGGCGGCAGCTACCTTGGGTATCAGGTCGCTGTAGTCTTTAATCAGTTTTTCGTGTTTTGCCGGGTCGTTCCAGCCAAAGGTAATGGCCACACCGGGCCCGTTGCACATTGACGAATACAGACCGTTCTTTTTAGCAATTGGCCATTCGTCAGGCCCAATCAGGTCAATGGCTTTCATACCCATGCCGGCAGCAGCCTTACAAAGCGAATCCAGATCAATATTCTGGAAACACCAGCGGCAAACAGAGTGGTTAATATTGCCTTTTAGTTTTTCAGATACGTTACCGGCCAGGGGTAAGGTTTTGAATGCAGATAAAGCACCGGCAGCAGCTACGGCCCCGGTACCGGCAAGAATATTTCTGATAGCCGATCTGCGGTTTTGCGATGATCTCATAATAACTAAAATTACATTTTTTTGAATTAGCTTGTATAAAAATTTGAATACATTAAACCGCGATGGTTTAATTTTGTCTAATATTACAAAAAGCGCAAAAGGAGATATAGATGAAAAAGTACATTTTTGTATCAATGCTGGTAGTGTTAATAGCTTCGGCGGTTTGTTATGCCGAGGGCGCAAGCGGAAAATGGTCTGGTACCATTGCTTTGCTGTACGACGTTACCGTGAATATGAAAGAAAATAAAGGTGTGGTTAACGGTGTAGTTAACACTGAAATTGGCGATATCCCCCTTAAAAACGGGGTAATTACCGGTAACGACATTGTGTTTAAACCCTTTACCTATAACGGCTTTGCAGTGCAATACGTGAAAGGTAAAATTGACGGCGATAAAATGAATGTAGTGATAGGCTTTCAAGGCACCACTTTTACGGGCACGCTTAAACGTGCCAAATAATTACAGCACGTTAATCATAGCAGTAGGGCTGGTTTTAACCGGCCCGTTTTGTTTTGTATAGATCTTTAAAGCAGTTGTATCATATCTTCAAAGCCTCGCAATTGTTCCTCGCGCTGAAACAGTTTGCCTATTTCTGCATAAATATCCGCAGCCGTTTTTCCTTGCTCGCGCAGGTATTTGATGGATGTTGCTCCCGCAGATTTGGAGAGTTTTTTATCGGTGCTTTCCATCAATAATGGGTGATGATGAAAGGTGATGCTATTAAAAGTTTGCTCACCCAAAACATCTGCCAGGAAAAGCTGCGCCAGCGTTGAAGGGTACAAGTCATGTCCTCGAATAACCAAGTCGACTCCAAAATGCAGATCATCAACTAACGAAGCTAACTGATATGCCGGATGACGGTCTTTCTTTTTCAACACAAAGTTTTTCATGGGCTCAGGCAGGCAGTCAATCTGCGTGCCGGCTAAGGTTTTAAGGCTGATCTGCCGGTCGTCGGTATATAAACGCCAGGCGGTTTCAGGGGTGTCCAGCGGTATGGATTTATTGATGCAATTGCCAGGGTAGCTATTTCCTTGAAATTGCGACCGCGAGCACCGGCAGGCGAATAACTCACGCTGGTCGGCCAGTTGTTGCAGGGCTTCTTTGTACAATTCCATGCGGTGCAATTGCGACCATTCGTTATTATACTCCTCCACATCGCGCGGACCTTCATCCCAGGGTATCTCTAAAAAACTAAGCGTATCAAAAACATCCTGAACATAAGCGAAGTTAACACGCTGGCGGTCCAGGTCGTCAATCCTCAATAAAATTTGAGCGCCGGTTTTGCGGGCAATGGCTGCAGTTAAAGCAAACGACAAAGCATTACCGAGATGCAAATAGCCGCTGGGAGTTGGGGCTATACGTGTGCGGGTAAATTTTTTGTCAATTAGCATCTTTCTGGCCAAAATAATGCAAATCAGCTTAAATAAAAAGGTTCTGCTTTATCAGAACCCTTTTTATAAAATGGCTATATTTTACTAGTTAGCGGCAATAGCTTTAACAACCTGGCTATAATCTTGCATATTAAGCATTGGGTTATGTACCGACAGATTGGTTATGGCAGAGCCCGGCAGCACAATAACGCGGATATCTAAACCAGAGGCTTGCGTAAAGTTTGATTTCAAATCAATATAGCCTACCCCATAGTTCTGGAGGTTTAAGGTATTACCTGAGTCAGAAAAAGGCAGCGGATTCCATTGGGTAGTTGTACCGGTAGCGCGGCAGTAAACCAGTACCAGTCCCTTGTCAACAATGTCCTGTGTTATAGCAGGCACTAAAAAGCGGGTTGGGTTTAATAAAGAAACGCCTTTATTGGTAAATAAATAGTTTGCCACAGAGGCGCTTGGGCCTGTTGCCCCTGTTGCGCCGGTAGCCCCATTTGCGCCTGTTGCGCCGGTAACCCCGGTAGCACCATTGGCACCTGTAGCACCGGTAGCTCCGGTAGCACCATTTGCGCCAGTAGCACCCGTAGCTCCTGCCACACCCTGCGGACCGCCAGGCCCGTCTGCTCCTGCTGCACCCGTGGCCCCTGTAGCGCCCGTAGCCCCCGTTACGCCCGCAGCACCGGTTGGGCCGGGGTTGGTAGTAGTTTTACAAGCACTTATGCTTATACAGGTGACCAATAAAACAGGTAGTAAATATTTTATCTTCATAATAATGACCTTGATGGCGTTATGCAATTACCGGCTTTTTACGCAAGTTAATTCTTTTTAGTATCAATTACATGAACTGGAGATAAATTAATTTCTTTTACAATTATAAATTTAACAGTGACGATTTATTTATAGTTAACATTTGTTTGTAATTAATTCCATTAAGTTAAAACTTATATTTTTTGTTTTCGTTAAACCACTAAACACTTAACTTATGAGCAACATACGCAACCTGCACGCTAAAGTGCACAATTGGATAGATACCATCGGGTTCAGGCTTAATGCCTCGCAAACTAATAAGCGTAGTCATGTAACCACCAACCACTATTTCTTTGAAACATTCAACTTCATTGAACGCGCCAAAGAAGGTGATCTGAAAAACTCAAAATTTTTGTGTTTTGATATGTATGGCGAGAAGGTTAATGTGCGTTCTCTTTTAGATCTGCAAACTGCTTTTTTTGAAAATATCAGTCAGCTTAAATAGGCTGGTGCTCTTTGTTATCATTTAAACCCTGCGTTTCAGGGTGAGGCGAATGGGTACGTATTTTTTTCCGCGGGATATGATCAGAAAAAATGGCCGCCCATCCCTCGACTGAAATAGGTCGTCTATTTGCTGCAACGACATGTTGGCAACTGCGTGCGTATCTATCATTTCAATTTCGTCGCCCTTTTTTAACCCGGCGTCGCTGGCTGCCGACCCAGGCTCAACCTTGTCAATCACAATGTGTACCAGGTCATCGTCCATGACACTAAAATAAGTGAGCCCGCTCATGTCATGCTCATCGTGTTTTTTGTAGCCTCAGCCGGGCTTTAGGTACAACTTATTATTTGGATAGTCAAATATTACATCAAATTTTCTGAGCAATCCCACACCCAGGTTTCCATCTCTTGCTATCGACGGGTTTGTTTTGCTATCATCAGGAAATGCCGCGATAACATTTTTAACCGTATACTTCCCCAACTCAACCGCTTTAACCCGACTCAGATAGCCGCTCACCGGCCCGTTAATACCTATGCCCAGATTGGCCCGCACATTTTTGGGCAGCCGTTTAACATCTGCACACAAATGCTCCATAGAAATAAAGTGGCCGGCTCCTAAATCAATTACCATTTTGCTGGGTTTAACCGTGCCGTCAGTTAATGTGACATTGGTGCTGATGTAAGGTTTACGATCTTCAATACTCAACGTAATTTCAGCGGCGTGCTTGTAATAGCGCATCCGTTCAGGACTAGCTACCATCAGGTAGTTTCTGTCAAAATCAATTTTTACAGCCAGCTGGCTAAAAAACTCATAGCCCAGTAAACCATGGATGGTACGCCCTGCATAGGCCGAAAGGCCAAAATGGTCTTTAGTAAATACCGCTGCATTGATATTGTTGCTAATCACTCCGCCAATTTCAATATTGAGCGGGCTGGTTATATATGCTTCAAAGTCATTACCTTCGCCCAGGCCGTGTATTTTAATGGTGCGCTCGCTGTTGAGGTTTAGCGAGTCAATAAGTGAAGGCTCTGTCACCAGCATATACCCCACGCCCGTGTCAAGCGCAAAATTATAAGGGCCGCGGTTATTTATTTTTAGTTTGATGATAATGAGGTTACGAACCACATCAAAGGGTATGCTCTCGATCACATTGGGCTCTGCCATCCTGAAAGACTGCGAATTTGAGCGCGCTGCGAAGGTGCAGCCTATAACTGTCAGAACAACAAACCGATAGAGTTTATAACAACACACCGCTTTTTTAGATCAAAAAATAATTGGATATTAAAATTAGCAAAAGTTTGATCTATAAATGCAAACTTTTGCCAACTAATATTCAGTTATTGCTTTGATTTTTCGGTGTTGCCAGTAGCCGGTTTTTCCAACTGGCCTTTAAGATGAGGATTTTGTGTAGGCAATGTTTTTACATCCTGTTCAACCTCTGTTTGTACAACGGCCACTGCATAGTCGGCCGGTTCAATTTTGCAGCCTGCAGCTTCGGCATAAACCTGGGTAAACTCGGCACCTATGTAAAGTATAGAGGCGGTATAATATATCCACAGTAGTATCAGTATAATGGAGCCTGCCGCACCATAAGCCGAACTTTGCGCAGTGTATTGCAGATAAACGCTAATACCATACTGACCCAGCATAAATAATATGGCTGTAAAAATAGCCCCGGCGCGTACATCCTTCCAGCGAATTTTAACGTCAGGCAGCACTTTAAATATAATACCAAACAGGGTTGAGATAACAATAAGTGTTATACCCAGGTTAATGCATTTTATAAGCAGATTGGTTACATATGGCAGAAAATGAGCCAGCTTTTTGCTCAAAGCATCCATCACAAAATTAATTACCAGCGATACCAGCAGCAGGAAACCCAGACTCAAAATAAGCGAGAATGACAAAAAACGGTTTTGTAATAACTTAAGCCAGCCTTTTTTAGGCTTGGCCTTTACCCGCCAAATAATATTTAATGAATCCTGTATCTCAATAAAAATACTGCTGGCGCCTATCATCAGCGTACCTATGCCAATAACTACGGCAATGCCTGTTTTGCCAGACAGCGCCAGGCTTTTCAACATATCCTGTATCTGCACGGCCGCCGGCGCTCCTACGTACTGCGCTATTTGCGGATAAAGCCGGTTGCTGGCGGCATCATTACCAAAAAATAAACCGGCCAGCGATATTACCAAAATTAAAAGCGGAGCCAATGAAAATACGGTATAGTAGGCCAAAGAAGCGCTTAACTTCATTCCGTTATCATTAAGAAAGCCTGAGAAGGTGGCTACCAATACTTTCCAAATTTTTTTAAGATAGGTTTTGTTGAATAATCTCATTGTAAATCAAATATATTTATGTTATACGGCAATAAACAACCGTGCAATTAAGCCATCCAAAAACATTTAATACCCAAACTATTTCATAACGCCGGCATGCATTTGTTTTCTTCTTAGCAATTTTGGTGCCTTTGCGCAAAAAACAAACATCTGGGTTGTAGGCATCGCAGCACCTGCTTCTAAATGCAGGCTGCCGGCAATATGAATCCCGGCCTTTCAAACCGGCACACAGAGCGTGCAACAGCCATAGCTAACGTACTTAAGCGAAAAAATATGTACTGCGCAAAACGCACATCAAACGGCCTGCCCTTTATCATAAAAAGTAAAAATTGTTGTGTGTTTACACTAATGGGCCTGCCGATAAAAATGTTGAATCGTAATTTTCAGGGCACTAATGTATTGGTTGCAGCACAATTTAAGGGCATTTTGCCGCTGGCAGGTCAACCAGGTATTAACCGCCTTTATACTTTGAATGATGAGGGCCACAACATACTTTTTGCCGTAACCCTGTATGATATTGACAAAAACGACGTTGCTGTTAAGGTATTATGGCAAAAACCAACGTGTAGGTTAACAGCTATTAATGCTGTGCCACAATAAGCAGGTCAAGATCTTTATTGGGGATATTAAAACGCTCGGCTATGTATTTGTTAGTAAGATGTCCCTGATAAATGTATACCGCTTCGCGGATGCCCGGGCGCTGCCATATTACGTTTTTGATACCGCCCTGCTCGCCCACGTCCAATAATATGGGTGCAAAAATATTGGTTAGTGCATAGGTGGCAGTACGTGCTACGCGCGACGCAATATTGGGTACGCAATAATGTATCACATCGTGCTTGCGAAACACGGGGTGGGTATGGTTGGTAATTTCTGACGTTTCAAAACAGCCACCCTGGTCAATGCTCACGTCAATAATTACCGAGTTGGGTTTCATTTTACTTACTGTAGCTTCTGATACAATACAGGGGCTGCGGCCGTCCTCGGCGCGTATGGCGCCTATGGCTACATCGCAGGTGGTAATGGCTTTCTCCAAAACAATGGGCTGCACAACCGAGGTAAATACCTTGGCGCCAATATTAGTTTGCAGGCGGCGCAGTTTATAAAGCGATGGGTCAAACACCTTTACCTCGGCCCCTAATGATATTGCTGTACGGGCCGCATATTCGCCTACAGTGCCTGCGCCTAAAATAACTATCTCGGTTGGCGGTACGCCGGTAATGCCGCCCAACATCAAGCCCTTACCACCAAAAATATTGCTTAGATATTCGGCCGCTATCAGGATGGAGGTAGCGCCGACTATTTCGCTCATCGCCCTTACAACCGTAAGC
>Ga0153956_1002100_pt1 | contig 15437 bp, 10 predicted proteins | sample TSFL040MetaG_FD_104704 | JGI IMG/M metagenome (GOLD analysis project Ga0153956, IMG submission 104704) | Attine ant fungus gardens microbial communities from Florida, USA - TSFL040 MetaG | ecosystem: Host-associated > Fungi > Mycelium > Unclassified | place: USA: Florida, Wekiwa Springs... | reverse complement strand
TCGGCTCCGGTGAACATTACGCACTGGAGGTGCGCGGCGACTCGATGATGGAAGCCGGCATCCTCGACGGCGACATGGCGCTGATCCAGCGCAACGAGAATGCCGATACCGGCGACATCGTGGTGGCCCTGATCGACGAGGAGGAAGCGACCCTGAAGCGCTTCCGCCGCCGTGGCGCTTCGATCGCGCTGGAACCTGCCAACGCCGCCTATGAAGTCCGTATCCTGCCGCCGAACCGCGTGCGCATTCAGGGCAAGCTGATCGGCATTTACCGGAAATATTGAGACCGCTGCCAGCAGCGTAACCTCCTCTCCGCTCTAGGTGGTCGCCCCGCCAACGGATCGGCGTGAAACGTCGTTCGATGACAGGCCCCTGCGGGGACCAGTATCTCTCAGTCGGGATTCCCGCTATCGCAGCAGGAATGACGGAGGAGATATCCGTTTCACTCCGAATGGATTAGGCTCTCATCGGCTCCCTGCTCATCCACCGGCGGCCTCGCATCGACCGGTTGTTGGGAACGGCTGTTACTTCGCGGATTGCGGGAGGTCTCCGTGACAGCGGGCGACCACGGCCGGTCCGCTTCGGCGGAACGGCTAGCGGCCATGCTGTAACCCTGAGCGGTTCTGCTTAACGCAATCCCGCTCTGCCCCTTCACCGTATCGCGATGGAAGACCTGCGCGGCGCAGCCGGACGGCGGTAAATGCGCCGTGACGACGATTTTGGCTTGTTTGCAATCGTCCGCCAACGCCTCGGGGTGGCCCGCCAGCGCGATAAGATCTCCTTCCTTCCCTTCGACCACGCAGCCTGCCGCGTCGCACGCCACACCTTGCGCAAGGCTGGTGTCCGTAATGGCGCGCGGATCGGCATCCGCCGCCAGCCATTCGCGCCACAGGAAAGCATTCTTCGCGGTGTGCATGATGCGCAAGCGGCCATCCTTGCCGCGCACCGCAATGCTCGAAGCATCGCGTGCGATCAGAATGTCCGGCTTCGTTGCCATCGCCGCCCACATCACGCCGCATGCAATCAATCCGATGCCTGCCCAGCGCAACGGCGAACGCAGCAGGCCGAGCACGACGATGCCGCAGCTCATGACGATCAGTGCCCCGATGCCGAAGGCATGAACACGGCCGAACGCGCCCGGCAACGCCGCCACCCACTGTGACACCGCGATCATCCAGTCGATGCCGACACCCATCAGATGCCAGAACAGATTGTCGAAGCCGAACGGAATGGCCGCGATCCCGAGCAAACCCGCGGGCATCACCAGCGCAGACACCACCGGCATGGCGGCGAGATTCGCAATGACGCCGTAAGGCGCGATGCGGTGGAAGTGGAATGCCGCATAGGGCGTGGTTGCAAACCCGGCAATGAACGACGCCATCGCTAGCACCACGAGTTCGCGGCCGCCCCACGCGACGAACCGTCCGAACCGCGTCTCGTCACTCGCCGCGAACCATTGCGGCAGGCCGATTTGCACCAGCACGACGAGGCCGAGCGTCGCGGCAAAAGACATCTGGAAACTAGGGTGCACCAGCGCTTCTGGCGCGACCAGCAACACCAGCATAGCAGCCAGCGCCAGCGTGCGGAACGTGATCGCGCACCGGTCCGCCATCACCGCGACCAATACCAGCGCCGTCATGTAGAAGGAGCGCTGTGTCGCGACCTCCGCCCCCGACAGCAGCAGATAGAACAACGCAGCGATCAGCGCCGCGAGCGCGGCCCATTTCTTGATCGCATAGCGCGTGCTCAACACGGGGCTGAGCGCCAGCAACGCTCGGATCGCGAAGAACGCCACACCCGCGACAACCGCCATGTGATAGCCGGAAATCGACAGCACGTGGCCTAACCCGGAGACGAACAAGGCGTCGTTGTTGGACGTGGAGATCGCATCACGCCGCCCCGTGAGAAGCGCTGTCGCAATCGCGCGCCGGTCGCCACTCAAGACCGTGCGAATGCGCCGGTCCACAGCATCACGCAGGCCCTGCATCCATGCGGCGTAACGAAGCCGCCAGCCTCCCTGTTTCGGCGCCTCTAGCGTCTTGATCGTCCCGAGCGCGAAGCCGGATGCGCCGATCCCCTGAAAGTACATGTCACGCGCGAAATCATAGCTGCCGGGGCGAAGCGGTTGTAGCGGCGGCAACAACCTTGCCTTCAGCGCCACATAAGAACCGACCGCAGGCGCGGTGCCCTTGCGCACCGATAACCTGACCCGCTCCAGTTGAGGCGCACCGCGCGCCTCGATCTTCGCAACCCGCAGCACGAAGCGGTCCGTGCGCTCGCGCTCCTCATGCGTCTCGACAAATCCCTCCAGCATCGCCGCGCCGATGGGTGCCATCAATACCGTGTGCGAGACATATGCGGTCTTCAGCGTCGCAATTGCAAAACCGGCGAGCAGCGCTGCCAGCAACGCGATAACAGGAAACACCGATCGCCGCCGCGCGGCCAACGCCAATACGCACGCCAATCCCGCGACCGGCGCGACCACCGCCGCCACCGGCTCTCGCGACGCCGTGAAATAAAGCGCGATGCCCGCGCCGAACGCGACTGGAATCCACGGCAGCAGGCGGCCGGGACCGGCCTCGGCCGCAATCCAGTTTCGAATCTTTTCGATAGGAAAGATCGATCCGCGTTCGGATAGATCGGGCAAGCGCACATCATCGCGCGGCGGCCATGTAATGGCGCGCCCTGCCCGGGATCGCTCACGGTCTTCGCCCCCGCCCGCCATCGCATCGCTCCGGCATCGCTGAAGCCATGCTAGCGAAGGCGATCAGGCTCCGACACGGGAACGAATGCAGAATCAGCGTTTGCTACGAGAGTGATCTGCAAGGGACGGTCAGGCCGTCATTCTACACTCAATTCGTCATCACCGGGCTTGACCCCGTGATCCTCGTCTCACTTTCAGAAATTCGAAAAGGCGTGGATAGCCGGTCGTAAGCGAGCAACCGCGACGCCGTTCTTCGACGGGCTAGCCCGGCCGTGGCAATGGGAACGCGCTTTACGCACGAGGGATCGAATGTTGGACCTCTCCCGTGTGAAGGGAGCGCTCGCCCGCAAAATGACGAAGCTCACCCCGCCGCCTTGGCGTAGCTGTCGCGCAGACCGACGGTACGATTGAACACCAGCCGTTCCGGCGTGGAGTCCCGGTCGCGGACGAAATAACCTTGCCGCTCGAACTGCACGGCACCATCCGCCGGATCGGTCTTGAACGCAGGCTCGACCATCGCGCCCGGCAGCACTTCCAGCGAATTCGGATTGAGCTGTGCTGCAAAGTTTCCCGCTTCCGGCTGCGGCGTGGCGAACAGGTTGTCGTAGAGCCGCACTTCCGCAGGCACCGCGTGCACAGCACTGACCCAGTGGATCGTCGCCTTCACCTTGCGGCCGTCCGGCGCGTTACCGCCGCGCGTTTCCGGATCGTATGTGCAACGCAGTTCAACCACTTCACCCGCCGCGTTCTTGATGACCTCGCGACAGATGATGAAATAGGCGTAGCGTAGCCGCACCTCGCGCCCCGGCGCAAGACGGAAGAACTTCTTCGGCGGCTCCTCCATGAAGTCGTCCTGCTCGATATAGATCTCGCGGCCGAACGGAATTTTGCGCGTACCCTGCGCCGGATCGTCCGGATGATTGACGGCCTCGAGTTCGTCGACCTGACCTTCGGGATAATTCTCGATCACCACCTTCAGCGGCCGCAGCACCGCCATGCGGCGCGGCGCGGTTTTGTTCAGCGTCTCGCGGATCGCGAAATCGAACATGCCGATATCGACCGTCGAATTCGCCTTGGCCACGCCGATGCGCTTGACGAAATCGCGCAACGCTTCCGGCGGCACACCACGACGCTGCAGGCCCGCGAGCGTTGGCATGCGCGGATCGTCCCAGCCCGACACATGACCGCCGCGCACCAGTTCAGTGAGCACACGCTTGGACAACAGCGTGTAGGTCATATTCAGCCGCGCGAATTCGTACTGGCGCGGATGCGACGGCACCGGAAGGTTGTCGAGGAACCAGTCATACAGCGGCCGGTGATCCTCGAACTCCAGCGTACAGACCGAATGCGTGATGTGCTCGATGGAGTCGGACTGGCCGTGCGCGAAATCATAGCTCGGGTAGATCTTCCACGCCTCGCCCGTGCGCGGATGATGCGCATGCAGGATGCGGTAGATCACCGGGTCACGCAGGTTGATGTTGCCCGAGCCCATGTCGATCTTGGCGCGCAGCACGCGCGTGCCATTCGGAAATTCGCCTGCGCGCATCCGCGCGAACAGATCGAGATTTTCCTCCACGGAACGATCGCGAAACGGGCTGTTCTGCCCGGCTTCCGTCAAGGTGCCGCGAGTCAGCCGCATCTCGGTCGGCGTCTGGTCGTCGACATACGCTTTGCCCGCGCGGATCAGGTCCTGCGCCCAGGCGTAAAGCTGCTCGAAATAATCCGACGCGAAGTGCAGGTGCTCGCCCCAGTCGAAACCGAGCCAGCGCACGTCGCGCTGGATGGCGTCGATGAATTCCTGCTCTTCCTTGGCCGGATTGGTATCGTCGAAGCGCAGATGGCAGCGCCCGCCGAATTCCTCGGCAATGCCGAAATTTAGGCAGATCGACTTAGCATGGCCGAGATGCAGATAGCCGTTGGGTTCCGGCGGAAAGCGCGTCACCACGCCCTTGTGCTTTCCCGAAGCCAGGTCCGCCGCCACAATGTCGCGGATGAAGTCGCGGCCCGCATCCGGCGTCGATTCGTCAGTCATTTGTGCCCTTTCAGTTGGCCCTATGTGCCAAATCCGCGCCGCCGCGCCAAGGGGAGGACGCCTGCTTCAGCAGCCCGCAAAAACGAACTTTTGACCTTCCGGCCTCATTTGAACCCATGATGCCGGGACAGTGTCCCGGCAGTATGATAAAGGCCCGCCAACCATCCCCTCCCGAGAGCGATTGAACCACCTGAAATGACCAAACCCGTCATCACCCGCTTTGCGCCCTCTCCGACCGGCTTTCTCCACATCGGCGGCGGACGTACCGCTCTGTTCAACTGGCTCTATGCCCGCAAGCTGGGCGGCAAGATGCTGCTGCGGATCGAGGATACTGACCGCGAGCGTTCGACCGAGGCCGCGATCCATGCGATCCTCGACGGGCTGAAATGGCTTGGCATCGATTGGGACGGCGAGACGATCTACCAGTTCAGCCGCGCCGGGCGGCATCGCGAGGTGGCCGAACAGCTTCTGGCCGAGGGCAAGGCCTACCGCTGCTACGCGACCCCGGAGGAACTCACCCAGATGCGGGAGGCAGCGCGGGCCGAGGGCCGTGCCGTGCGCTACGATGGCCGCTGGCGCGACCGCGACCCGGCCGAAGCGCCTGCCGGGGCCAAGCCGGTGATCCGCCTCAAGGCACCTCAGACCGGGGAAACCGTGATCGAGGATCAGGTCCAGGGTCGCGTGGTCTGGCAGAACGAAAATCTCGACGACCTGGTGCTGCTGCGTTCCGACGGCACGCCGACCTACATGCTCGCCGTGGTGGTGGACGACCACGACATGGCCGTCACCCACGTCATCCGCGGCGACGATCATCTCATTAATGCTGCGCGCCAGAAGCATATCTACGATGCATTAGGATGGGACGTGCCGACCATGGCGCACATTCCGCTGATCCATGGGCCTGATGGCTCGAAATTGTCCAAGCGCCATGGCGCGCTCGGCGTCGAAGCCTATCGCGCCATGGGATACCTTCCAGCAGCGCTGCGGAATTATCTGGTGCGGCTCGGCTGGAGCCATGGCGATCAGGAAATATTTTCCACTCAGGAAATGATCGATGCCTTCGATCTTGGTTCGATCGGCAGATCGGCCGCGCGCTTCGATTTCGCCAAGCTCGAAAATCTGAACGGCCATTACATCCGCTCCACCGACGATGCCGAACTGGTGAAAAGTTTCGAGGATGTGCTTCAGTTCATCCCACAAGGCCCTGCGTTGCAGGCCAAACTCAACGACACCACGCGTGCGCAACTCCTGCAGGCGATGCCCGGATTGAAGGAGCGCGCCAAGACGCTGATCGAACTGGTCGATAGCGCGAACTACATCTTCGCCGACCAGCCGCTGGCGATGGACGCGAAAGCCTCCGCATTGCTGACGCCGCAGACTCGCTCCCTGATCGGCGAACTCTGCCGCCATCTCACCGAAGTGAAGGAATGGAACGGGGCAACAACCGAGGCGGCGATGCGCGAATACGCCGAGAAGAACAACCTGAAACTCGGAGCCGTCGCCCAGCCGCTACGCGTGGCCCTGACCGGCAGAACCACCTCGCCCGGTATTTTTGAGGTCCTCGCCGTTCTAGGACGTGAAATATCCTTGGCAAGATTGCAGGATCAGGCCCAGTAACCCCTACCAAGACTTAAGGTCACCGTCTTGCAGCGCACATAGCAATACGGTACCCCTTCTGCCGAACATTGAGGGCGAGATTGATCGACTTCGAGATCGCCCATCGCTCACAATCTGTACCAAGAGACATCGGGGGATCCACGATGGATGTGAAGTCCAACTCAAAACAAGCCACGCTGACCGTCGGCGACAAGAGCGTAAACTTGCCCGTCTACAGCGGTTCGGTGGGCCCGGATGTCATCGACATCAGCAAGCTCTACGCCCAGACCGGAATGTTCACTTACGATCCGGGCTTTACCTCCACTGCAAGCTGCCAATCGAAGATCACTTATATCGACGGCGACGCCGGTATTCTTGAGTATCGCGGTTACCCCATCGAACAGCTCGCCGAACAAGGTGACTTCCTCGAAACCTGCTACCTTCTTCTGTACGGAGAGTTGCCGACCAAGGCGCAGAAGGAGGACTTCGATCATCGCGTCACGAACCACACCATGGTGCACGAACAAATGGCGCGTTTCTTCCAGGCGTTCCGCCGCGACGCTCACCCGATGGCGGTGATGGTTGCGTCTGTCGGCGCGCTTGCTGCGTTCTATCACGACTCCACCGACATCAATGATCCGCATCAGCGCATGGTCGCTTCCATGCGCATGATCGCCAAGGTACCGACGCTCGCTGCGATGGCGTTCAAGTACAATGTCGGGCAGCCGTTCATCTATCCGCAGAACGATCTCGACTACGCCTCGAATTTCCTGCGCATGTGCTTCGCGGTGCCGTGCGAGGAGTACAAGATCAATCCGGTGCTCGCCGAAGCACTCGATACGATCTTCATTCTCCATGCCGACCATGAACAGAATGCTTCGACTTCGACCGTGCGTCTCGCCGGTTCGTCGGGTGCCAATCCGTTCGCCTGCATCGCCTCCGGCATTGCCTGTCTGTGGGGGCCAGCCCATGGCGGCGCCAACGAAGCTGCCTTGCAGATGCTGGCCGAGATCGGCAGCGTCGACAAGATTCCGGAATTCATCGAGAAGGTGAAGGACAAGAACTCAAACGTCCGCCTGATGGGCTTCGGCCACCGCGTGTACAAGAACTACGATCCGCGCGCGAAGATCATGCAGCAGATGTGCCACAAGGTGCTGAAGGAAACCGGCCACGCCAACGAGCCGCTGCTTCCGATCGCACTCGAACTGGAAAGAATCGCACTGAGCGATCCGTATTTCATCGACCGCAAACTGTATCCGAACGTCGACTTCTACTCGGGCATCACCCTAAAGGCGATGGGCTTCCCGACTTCGATGTTCACCGTGCTGTTCGCGGTAGCCCGCACCGTCGGCTGGATCAGCCAGTGGAGCGAGATGATCGAGGATCCGGAGCAGAAGATCGGCCGTCCGCGCCAGCTCTTCAACGGCGCCACCAAGCGTGATTACGTGCCGCTCGACAAGCGCAAGTAAATAAGCGCGGCGCTCTACAACGAAACAAAACGGCCGGAACTCTCCGGCCGTTTTTATTTTGCGTTCCGCCGTTCTATTTCCCGCAGCACCACGTCGGCAGCGGCTTCGCTCGGCGAACGAGCGCCTGTGTCCATGATCCGGTCGAGCTTCGCGAAGGCATCGAGTTGACGCTGGCGTTGCGGCGTGTCGTTCAGAATGTCCTTCAACACAGGCGCGAGGTTGCGCGCAGTGCATTCCTCCTGATGAAATTCAGGAATGACATTCTCGCCGATCACGAGATTGGCAAGGATAATCGACGACACGCGCACAACGCGGCGCGCGATCCAGGCCTCCACTGCCGTGCCGCGATAGAGCGTCACCATCGGCACCCCCGCAAGCGCCAGTTCGAGTGTGACCGTGCCCGATTTCGCCAGCGCCCCCCGCGCATTACGGAACGCCGCCTGCTTCTCCGCTTCACCCGTCACGATGCGCGGCCGCACGGGCCATTGCACGACAGCCTCGTTCACCGCATCCCGCAAATGCGGCAAAGTCGGCAGAATCGGTTCGACCGCAATTCCCTGCTCACGCAGCGCTGCCAATGTCTCACCGAACACCGGCATATGGTGGCGTATCTCGCCGCGGCGGCTGCCGGGCAACAGCACGAGCACGGGAGGCGGCGTTTCCCGTCGCTTTTGTTCCTGTGCATCCGGCCGCAACGTATCAAGCCGCTCGATCAACGGATGGCCGATGTAAGTACAAGACGGCCCACCCAGCTTGCGATGCTCCTCCGGCTCGAACGGCAGCACCGCCAAGACGTGATCGACATAGCGCGCCATCACGCGCGCGCGCGCCGGCCGCCAGGCCCAGATTGTCGGCGATACATAATCGACGATGGGGATCGAAGGCGCGAGCTTGCGGACGCGTCTGGCCACGCGATGGGTGAAGTCGGGGCTGTCGATGATCACCAGAATATCGGGCTGCGCCTGAACGACCGCCGCGGCAGCCTCGCGGATGCGCCGCATCAACATCGGCAATTGCCGCGCGATCGCAGCGAAACCGACGATCGCAAGATCGCCGATCGGAAACAGCGAAACGAGCCCCTGCTTCTCCATCTCACGGCCACCGATGCCGGACAACTCAACATCGCTGCCAAGACGATGACGCAACTCTTTCATCAAGGCTGCGCCAAGATGATCGCCGGAAGGCTCGGTCGCGATCAGAAAGATTTTCGGCACGCGCCCCATGACATTCGCCATGGTCATGACTCCAACCCGACGATGAAGATGCCGGTTTTGTCTGCCACTTCGATCATCGCTTGCGGCTCGGCCACGACCGAATGTCCCGCAGTCACCGCAAGGCCGGCAAGGCCGGCCTCCACGATCCCCCGGATCGTCTGCGGTCCGAGTGCGGGAAGATCGAGGCGCAGATCCTGCCCCTGCTTGGGTGCCTTGACGAGAACACCCCGGCCCGGCTTCGTGCGCAATCGTCCGCTCGCACGCAACTCCTGGATCCGTGAAAGCAGCGCATCCGTGCCCGCGATATCCTCGATGCTCACCACATGGCCGTCGATAACAACAGCCGCCTGCCCAACATCAAACGGACTGATCGCCCGCAGCATCTCCCGCCCCTTCGCCGCATCACGCAGGCTCGCGGCGTCAGGTTTCGCATGAGTGATGCAGCCGGATGGCATCAGAAGATCGGGGGCGAGATCGCGCACGCCCAGCACACGAAAGCCGCCGTCCTCGAACACCCGCGCCGTCGCCAACAGAATGTGATTATCGCCGCCGCGCAGGCCTTTCAGAATACGCGGAAGAAGCCGTATCACCGACCAGTCGAAACGCAGTTCGCGCAGCGCGGGCCGCACCAGATTGCCGATGAAGGTGATGTCGGTGCATCCCTCCTTGCGCAGCGCCTTCATGATCGAACCGAACTGGCCGACCGAAAACCAGTGATGACGATAATTTGCGATGCGTTCCGCGTCGCAAAAGCCCTTCAGGCCGATAAGGACCGGCGTGCGCCCGTGCGCGAGCAGACTGTCCGCCAGTGCGAAAGGAAGCACGCCGCCTCCAGCAATCAATCCGACCGGACGTTGAGGATCGGTCTGATTGTCCATCGCCATCCCGTTCAGGATTGGTCGGAAATCGACGGCATGGTCAGTGAACGATGCCTGTCAGCCGCAATGAAATCCAGAATCTCGGCAATCGCGAAATCCGAATCGCGTTCGCCTTGCAATGCCGCCAGCCGTTCGGCGAATACGCCCGGGCCATGAAACAGCTTCTGGTAAAATGCCCGCACGGCTTTCATGCGCGAATGGGTGAACCCGCGCCGCTTCATGCCAATCGCGTTCAAGCCCTCAAGGCGAGCGCGCTGGCCGTTGGCTATCGCATAAGGAATGATGTCGTACGTCACGCCGGACATACCGCCAATCATGACCTGCGAACCGATCCGCGTGAACTGATGGACCGCCGACAGACCGCCGATGAAGACAAAATCACCTATCGTGCAATGACCGCCGAGCGTCGCGGATGTTGCGAAGATCACATCGTTGCCGACGTGACAGTCATGGCCGACATGCGAGTTGTTCATGAAGAAACCGCGATCGCCGACGCTCGTGACACCGCCGCCGGAGACGGTGCCGGTGTTCATCGTCACGCCTTCGCGGATCATGCAGTTATTTCCGATGACCAGCTTGGTCGGCTCGCCGCGATATCCCGTCGATTGCGGCGCCGTGCCGAGCGAGGCGAAAGGATGGACCGTGCAGTTCTCTCCAATGCTCGTCACGCCACTGACATTGACATGCGAGACAAGCGTGGTGCCCGCACCGATCACGGCATGCGGACCGACCACACAGAATGGTCCAACAGTGACGTCGGCGCCGAGAACGGCGCCGGATTCAACGCGCGCGGAAGGATCGATCTTCGCCATGGGCTCAGTCCGCCAGCATGGCGCCGACATCGGCCTCGGCGACCGTGACACCGTTGACCTTGGCATCGCCGTGGAACCACCACATCGCGCGTTTCCGGTTGATCAGCCGCATGTGGTACGAGATCACGTCGCCCGGCCCTGCGGGTTTGCGGAACTTGCAGTTGTCGATAGTGAGAAAATAGACCGCCGTCGGCCGCTCGGTTTCGGTCGACAGCATGCCGATGACGCCTGCAGTTTGCGCCATGCCCTCAATCATCAGCACGCCCGGATAAATCGGCCGGTTCGGGAAATGACCCTGAAAGCACGGCTCGTTCGCGGTGACGTTCTTGATGCCGATGCCGCTGAAATCGTCACGGATATCCACCACCCGGTCGATCAGGAGAAACGGATACCGATGCGGCAGGGTCTTCATGATGGTGGCGATGTCCACCGACTCCAGACGTATTGGCGCCTGCGCTTCCATTATTTTTGTCCTTCTTCATTCGCACCCGGCGACTTCGACTTGCCGCCGTTCAACCCTTCACGGCCGAGCTTCTCGACCTCGAACAGTTCGCGGAAAAATTGCTTGATCGGCTTGGCGGGCGATCCGCCCCACTTCACGTTCGCTGGCACCTCGCCGACGACGCTCGAACGTGCGGCCAGCATCGAGCCCGCGCCGATGGTAGCGTGATCGGAAACGCCCACGCGCGCGCCCAGCACCGCGCCATCGCCAAGCGTCGAACTGCCCGCCACGCCGCTCTGGCTGACGATGATGCAGCGCCGCCCGATGGTGACGTTATGGCCTATCTGCACCAGATTATCGATCTTGGTACCCTCGCCGATCACGGTGTCACGCAGTGCGCCCCGATCGATCGTGGTGCCCGCACCGATCTCGACATCGTTCTGGATTAGCACACGCCCGCGTTGCGGTACTTTCTTGTGGCCATGCGGCCCAGAGACGAAACCGTAGCCGTCCTGTCCGATCCGGCAACCCGGATGAATGATGACGTCGTTGCCAATATAACAGTGCAGGATCGTCACGCCGGGACCGATGCTGCAATTCCGGCCGATCTTGACGCCCGCGCCGATTACCGTGTTTGAGCCGACCACCGTGCCCGCGCCGATCTCGACATCAGGGCCGATCACCGCCAGCGGATCCACGACCACGCCATCCTCGAGCAGCGCATCAGGATGCACGACGGCTGACTCCGCGACCCCCTCATTGCCGAACGAGGATGCGGGGCGCAGCGTGTCGGCATAGAGGACCCGTGCCACTTCGACAAAGGCCCCGTAAGGATTGGCGACGCGCAGCACCGCAATGTGATCTGGCACGTCCGCCTGAAGGCCCGCACCGACGAGACACGCGCCCGCATGCGAGCGGTGCAGTTCATCGCCATATTTGCGCTTGTCGAAAAATGCGAGGTCCGCAGGCCCTGCCTGGTCCAGCGTCGAAGTGCCGGTGACGGTCTGCCCGGCCCGTGCCGGATCGGCCAACTGGGCGCCCGTCAGGGCCGCGATCTCGCCCAGCGTCATGGGCTCCGGCTGCTTGAAAAAGCCCGGTTGCGTCATGCCTGCCGCCTCGCAAAATACTGGCCCTGGAAATCCATAATGGAAGCAGTCCGGAACAAATCATCCATAAAATCAAGCGGCCGGAGGTGATCCGGCCGCTTCAATTTCGGTGAAAACGAGCTGTGTCTCAAGCCCGGATCAGAACGAAGTACCGCCGCCGAACCGGAACTCCTGAACACGGTCGCCGGTGACCTTGCTGATCGGCACGGCATAGTCGAACCGCAGCGGACCGAACGGCGAAGCCCAGATCAGGCCGACACCGACCGAAGAGCGGATCTTCATGCCGTTGGTGTCGCCCAGATTGACAGTCTGTGTCGGATCGGACGGCAGAACGGTGATGCCCTGATAATCCCACAGCGAACCCGCGTCGGCGAACACTGCACCCTTCAGACCCGCTTCCTTCGGCAGGAACCAGAACGGCATCTGCAGTTCGGCCGACACGCCCCAATACTTGGTACCGCCCAACGCATCCTGAGTTGTGCCATACGTCAGATCACGCGGACCGATGCCCATCGGCTCAAAACCACGCACGAGATTCGGGCCCATCTGGAAGTTATCCAGCATACGGACGCCACCGTTGGGATTATTCGCATTCGCAGCGCCGCCACCGCCCCAGCCATTGAGGATACCGGCCTGCGCATGGATCAAGCCGACGACATCCGCGACGATCGGCGTATAGAACTTCACGTCAGCCGTGGACTTCACGTAGCGCACGTCGCCGCCGAGACCCGCGAAATCTTCCGACCAGGTCGCAAGAATACCGGAGGTCGGGTTCTTGTTGTTGTCGAGGGTGTTGTAGGTCAGCGTCGCGCCAGCCGACGAGGTCAGGACCGCGCCGAAAGCCAGTCCAGCCTTGACCGGAATGGAAGCTTCGCCGTCCGAGTAGCAGTTGTTGGTGCTGCTAAACGGACCAGTGTGGGTCGCGCCATCAGTAGACGACGTATTACCTGGGTTGCTAGCTAGGTAAGCAGGTGTCGGATAATAGCCGGCTGTGCCGAAGCCGTTGTTACAGTTCGTGTACCATGACGGCAGCTCGATCTTCTGCTGCGAAATCGAGTAACGTACCTGCAACGACAGGTCTTCGCGCAGCTGGAAGCCGAGACGCGGGCTGAAGCCGAACGTCTTCGACGTGTACGAGATGTAGCTGTTCGGCAATTGCTCGCGCTGATAGAGGTCGAGACCCAGCGCGACGCGGTAGCCGAGCAGGAACGGCTCAACGAACGACAGCGTATAGCCGCGCGCATACTGGCCGTACTGCACCGACGCCTTGGCGTACAGACCACGGCCCAGCAGGTTACGTTCGGACACGCTGACTTCGGCGAGCGCGCCGTCGGCGGTCGAGTAACCACCCGACACCGAGAAGTCACCGGTCGATTTCTCTTCGACATCGACATTGACGATGACGCGGTCCGGCGAAGAGCCCGGCTCCTGCGTGATCTTCACTTCCTTGAAGTAGTCGAGGTTCTTCAGGCGGCGCTCGGCGCGGTCGATCAACGCACGGTTGTAGGCGTCGCCTTCTCCGAGATCGAATTCGCGACGAAGCACGTAGTCGCGCGTACGCGTATTGCCGCGAATGTTGATGCGCTCGATGTAGACGCGAGGTCCTTCCGTCACCTCGAAAACGATCGAGACGGTATGGTTCTCGGCATTGCGGTCACCGCGCGGCTTGACCTGGGCGAACGCATACCCACGGCGCGAGGTATCGACGGACATGTCCTCGACCGACTTTTCGACCGCCTCGACGTTATAGACGGAGCCGACGTTCACGCGCGACAGACCGCGCAAGGCGTTCGCATCGAACGAAGGAATCGTCGAATTGAAGCTGATCGAACCGACGCGGTACTTCTGGCCTTCCTCGATCTTGAAGGTGACGATGAATCCCTTCACCGAAGGATCGTATTCGGTCAGCGCCGCAACGACCTGCACATCGGCAAAACCGTTCTTGAGATAGAAGCGGCGAATGAGATCACGGTCGGCCTCCACACGGTCGGCGTCATAGACGTCGCCGGAGGTGAGGAAGGACAGGAAGTTGGATTCGCGGGTCTTGATGATGTCGCGCAGGCGATAGCTCGAAAACGCGTTGTTGCCGACGAAATTGATCGCCTGCACACCGGTCTTCTTGCCTTCCTGAATAACGAAGATCAGATCGACGCGATTGTTCGGTTGCTCGATATATTCCGGCGTCACCGTCACGTCGTAACGGCCGGCGTGGCGGTAGATTTCAATGATGCGCTGGGTATCGGACTGCACCATCGCGCGCGACAGCGTGCCGCGCGGCTTCGACTGCACCTCGGCGGAGAGCTGCTCGTCCTTGATCTTCTTGTTGCCTTCGAACACGACGCGGCCGAGCACGGAGTTTTCGGACACCACGACCACGATGCGGCCGCCGCGATGATCGATTCGAACGTCGGAGAACAGGCCGGTGTTGATCAGCGCCTTGAGACCGTCATCGATGGCGGCGTTGTCGAGGCGGCCACTCGGGCCCGGCTTGAAGTAGGAACGAATCGTATCGGCTTCGATACGGCGGTTCCCCTCAACCCCAATGGAGGAAACCGTCTGGGCATAAGCCGCGGTCACACTGAAACCAACGGCAGCCACTGTCGCAGCAGGTGCAGCAAATAGAACCAGCGCGGCAGCCAAGCCGCCCCGCAAACCCCGCAAACCAACCATCATGCGCCAGGCGCCCTTATCATTCCAAAGCCGACCCTCGGAGAGAGTCGGGAGATTCCCCAAAACATTGCCCGCTTGTAGCCAATTTTGACACCCGGGCAAACGTCCTTTTGCATCGAAAATGTAAAATCCCACCAAGACGTTGCCTATCGGCCACGAGTCGTAAAACCGTTACGATCCAGCCAGATGCAGGATGTCGTTATAAGTGGCGAACACCATCAGCATCAGCACCAGAGCAAGCCCTACCCGGAACCCCATTTCCTGCGACCTTTCGGACAGCGGACGGCCCCGGACCGCCTCCACCGCATAGAACAAAAGGTGACCGCCATCGAGCATGGGAACCGGAAACAGGTTCAAAAGGCCGATCGAGACCGACAGCACGGCCGTCAGGTGGACCAGCGCCGCAAGACCGATGGTCGCTACCTGCCCTGAAATCTGGGCGATCCGGATCGGACCGCCGAGCTGATCGGTGCTGGCGCGCCGGGTGAAAATGTCGCCGATGTAGAGAATTGTG
>Ga0153956_1002099_pt1 | contig 15438 bp, 13 predicted proteins | sample TSFL040MetaG_FD_104704 | JGI IMG/M metagenome (GOLD analysis project Ga0153956, IMG submission 104704) | Attine ant fungus gardens microbial communities from Florida, USA - TSFL040 MetaG | ecosystem: Host-associated > Fungi > Mycelium > Unclassified | place: USA: Florida, Wekiwa Springs... | reverse complement strand
TTGCGGCGACCTTTGATGCGAACTTCGGAATTAAAGGGACACTGGCAAGTTTATGATTCTCGTGTGGTTCAGGTTCGGAAGTCCGCTTCACCGACTCGCTGCGATAGTGTGGCGGACTTCTGAACCACCACACTAGTAGGTGACCTCTTTGCCGCTCATGACATCGATGTGCTTGTTGCCGAGAACTTCCTTCGGTCCGGTGCCGTAGGCGAAATTCGGGGACGGCGTCTGATAGCCCGCCGGCGGCTGCGTGAGCGTTTCCCGATCCGGCTCGCCGGTGAACGGCGCGGTCTGCGATTTGTTGCCGCTGCCAAACAGTTCGCTGAGCTTGCCGGTAAAGCCGAGCTGCGAGGGGCTGAGCGACGGATTATCGATCGGCACCGGGGTCGGCTTGTCGTTGCTCGCACGCCGCGTGCTGCCGCCCGGCGCGAGCTTGCTCGGCAGAATCGATTGCCCGGCCTCCCAAGGCAACGGCTTGCGCTGCTTGTTGGCGGCGATCGCCTCCTTGCGGCGCTGCACGTCAGGATCCTTCGGCCAGTTTGGGTCTTTGGCCTCGGCTGCGGCGCCGCCCGGCGGCGGCAGATCGATCTTGGGCGGAATCACCAGCGGCGACCGTTCGCGGTATTCGATGCCCTTTTTTTCCCCATTGGTGGCGCCGATGCCGGTCATGAGGTTGTGAATGATCTTCTCTTCGAAGGTCTGGTCGTTGCTGCCGTCCTCATCGTCCTGGGCACGGGCCACGCCGGAGGACAGAACGACGGCGATGGCGGCAAGGCGAAGGCCCCGCACCAGCGGTCCCGAAGCGTTGAGCACGTCCCAACCGTTCTGTCCGGTCTTGCGCATCGCATTCATCCTGTTCAATTTTTTCGGCGGCCACGGCCGAGGGGCCCCACCATTCCGCGCTAGCCCGTATCGTCCGGGATCAGGGCGCTTTTGCGGCGGGTGTCCCGAAGAAGGAGTCATACAGCAGGGCTATCACCCCGGCAACAATCGCCACGTCCGCAAGGTTAAACACATACCAGTTGAAGGTTTTCCCGGCGATCTGGATGTGGAACAGGGCAAAATCCACCACCGCGCCATAGGCCAGCCGGTCGATGGCATTGCCGATGGCGCCACCGATGATGAAGCCCAGTGCGATCGTCGCCATGCGCGTCTGCGAGCGGGCCATCCAGACCGCCAGCAGAACGACCGCCACGGCCTTGAACGCCAGCAGGATCGCCGCGCCGAGCGGGCCATCGTTCTGGAACCAGCCGTAGCTGATGCCGGTGTTCCAGGCGAGCACGAGGTCGAAGAACGGCGTGACCCTGACCGCGCCGTGACGACCGATGTCGAACACGAACAGCAGCCAGAGCTTGAATGCCTGGTCGGCAATCAGCGCCGCGGCGGCTGCGATGACACCGGAGCGCACCGCGGGAGTCACACGGTCACTCCCAGCGCCTTCCATTCCCGCAAGGCCTGCGCGTCGCGCGGCGACACGTCGGGATACTGCTTGTCCTCGCCGACGGTCGGCAGGATTTTCCACGACCGGGCGCACTTGGTGCCAACGGCTTTTTCCACCACCACGGCCACGCCGGGGATGTTCGGCAGTCGGAACGCGCTCGGCGGCGCATCGCCCTCGCGCACTTCATAGTTCGAGGTGATGCAGACCTCGGCGAGATCGACATCGAACAGGGTCGCGAGCATCGCGCGGTCGGCGACGTAGACGATCGGCGAGGCTTCGAGCGAGGAGCCGATGCGCTTGGCCGCGCGCTCGACCTCGAGTGCCCCGGTGACCACGCTTCGCACCGCGCGGATGGTTTCCCACTTCGCGGCGAGGTCGTCGTTGCGGAACGACGCGAAGTCGTCCGGGAACTGCGTGAGATGCACCGACGGCTCCGCGTCCGGCCTGTACTGCCGCCATGCCTCCTCGGTCGTGAACGACAGCACCGGCGCCAGCCATTTCAAAATGGAATCGCAGAGCATGTCGATGACGGTCAGTGCGGCCTTTCGCGCCGTCGACGACGGCGGATCGCAGTAGAGCATGTCCTTCCGGATATCGAAGTAGAACGCCGACAGCTCCGTGTTCATGAAGGCCGAAAGACTCGCGACCACGGTCTTGTAGTCGAATTCCGCATAGGCCTTGCGCACCACGGCGCTCTGCGCGGCGAGCTGGTGCAGCATCAGCCGTTCCAGCTCGGGCATCCGGGCGAACGGGACCGCATCGCCCTGCTTGAAGTGATGCAGCGTGCCGAGCATCCAGCGGATGGTGTTGCGCAGCTTGCGATAGGTCTCGATGGTGTTCTTCAGAATTTCCGGGCCGATGCGCTGGTCGTCGGCATAATCCGTGGCGCAAACCCACAGCCGCAGGATATCGGCGCCGGACTCCTTGATGACCTTCTGCGGCTCGACCGTGTTGCCGAGCGATTTCGACATCTTGCGGCCGTTCTCGTCGAGCGTGAAGCCGTGGGTCAGCACCACGTCGTAGGGCGCGCGGCCGCGGGTGCCGCAGCTTTCCAGCAGCGACGAATGGAACCAGCCGCGATGCTGGTCCGAACCTTCGAGATACATCACGGAGTCCTGACCGCCATCGACCTTCCGTTTGATGCCGGCGAGGCCGGGGAAGTGCACGGAGTCTTCCAGCACGAACGCATGCGTCGAGCCTGAATCGAACCAGACGTCGAGAATGTCGTCGACCTTGCTCCAGCCCTCATTGGCGCGCGATCCGAGAAAGCGTTCGCGTGCACCTTCGGCGTACCACGCGTCGGCGCCTTCCTTTTCAAATGCGTCGGCGATGCGCTCGTTGACGGCGTCGTCGATCAGGATCTCGGCGGAGCCGTCGCCTTTTTCGCGCATGAACACCGCGATCGGCACGCCCCAGGCACGCTGGCGCGAGATCACCCAGTCCGGCCGGTTGGCGATCATGCCGTTGATGCGGTTCTGGCCGGCCGGCGGCACCCATTGGGTGACGCCGATCGCATGCAAGGCGCGGGCGCGGAGGCTTTCCACCCTCCCCTCGAGGGGGAGGGTCGACGCCGTAGGCGTCGGGGTGGGGTGATTGATTGTCTCCTCACCCCCTCCCGCCGCTGCGCGGCGACCTCCCCCCTCCAGGGGGAGGTGGAAGGGACGATCCATCGCGATGAACCATTGCGGCGTGTTGCGGAAGATCACCGGCTTCTTCGAGCGCCACGAGTGCGGGTATTGATGCTTGAGCCGGCCGCGCGCGAGCAGCATGCCGCGTTCGATCAACGCCTTGATGACGGACTCGTTGGCGTCACCCTTGTTGCCCTTGTCGTCGATGACGCGCCTGCCCGTAAAGCCCGGCGCCTGCGCGGTGAGCGCGCCGTTTTCGTCGACGGCGTAGGGGATCGCCGGATTGATGCCGCGCGACTCGAGTTCGCGTGCATTTGCCGTCCAGATGTCGAAGTCCTCGCGGCCGTGGCCCGGCGCGGTGTGAACGAAACCGGTGCCGGTGTCGTCGGTGACATGATCGCCGGGGAGCAGAGGGACCGTGAATTCATAGCCACCCTCGAGCCCCTTCAACGGGTGAGCGCATTCCACCGCGTCGAGCGTGTCGGCCGGGATGTCGCGTACCTTTTCATAGGCCGTGACGCGCGCCTGCTTGAACACATCCGCGGCCAGCTTGTCCGCGAGAATCAGCAGATCGCCGGTCTTCGCCCAGTTGTCGGCCGGCGCGTCGGTGACCTTGTAGAGTCCATAAACGATCTTCGGCGAGAAACTGATCGCGCGATTGCCGGGCATGGTCCAGGGCGTCGTGGTCCAGATCACGACGCAAGCCTTGGCGAGGATGCCGTGCGCGGGCGAGGTGACCGGAAACTTCACCCATACCGTGTCGGACTGGTAGTCCTCGTACTCGACCTCGGCTTCGGCCAGCGCGGTCTTTTCGACGACGCTCCACATCACGGGCTTGGAGCCGCGGTACAGCGTGCCGTTGGCGGCGAACTTCATCAGTTCGCGCGCGATCTGCGCCTCGGCGGGATAGCTCATGGTCGCGTAGGGGTGGTCCCAGTCGCCGACGATGCCGAGCCGCTTGAATTCCTCGCGCTGCACGTTGAGCCAGTGCGTCGCGTAGGCGCGGCATTCCTTGCGGAACGCGACCATCGCGGCCGAGTCCTTGAAATTCGGCTTCGCCTTGCCCTTGGAGCGATAGTTCTCTTCCTCGATCTTCCATTCGATCGGCAGGCCGTGGCAGTCCCAGCCCGGCACATAGTTGGAGTCGTGTCCGAGCATCTGCTGGCTCTTGGTCACCACGTCCTTCAGGATCTTGTTGAGTGCATGGCCGATATGGATGTTGCCGTTGGCGTAGGGCGGCCCGTCATGCAGCACGAATTTAGGCCGCGCTTTCGCGCTCTGCCGCAGTTTCCCGTAGAGGTCGATATCGTTCCAGCGTGCCAGAATCTCCGGCTCGCGCTGCGGCAGGCCGGCGCGCATCGGAAACTCCGTCTGCGGCAGGTAGAGCGTCTTGGAATAATCAGGGGCGGCGGCGGTCTGGGGCTTCTCGGACATGAATGCTCTGGCTTGGCTCAAAGGTGGCGCGGAAACGCGGGATCGCGGATGAATTCAGACAGCTCCCGGTCTTGCGCCCAGGCCAAAGCTCAGGCGGAAGCCGGGCTGCTAATCCGTATGGTGCGCCGCGCAAACATGATCTTTCCTTAGCAGGCAGCCGGGGAAATCGCAAAGTGCTGGATTGGGGCCGCACGGCGGCGATTCAGGCGCTCGTGGCGATGCGGCGGGCCGGATTTCCGGCGACCGTCGCGCCCGCGCCCACATCCCGCGTCACGACGCTGCCGGCTCCGATGACGGCGCCATCGCCGATTGTCACATGAACCGCATCGGGAATGACGCAGTTGAAATTGAGAAACACACCGTCACCCGGGAAAATATCGGCGCCGAAATCGCGGAAGAACGGCGGCCGGATTGCCACATCCTTGCCGACGCGGCCGAAATGCGCCGACAAAAGTGCGTGCCGTTCTGCGACCGGCAGCGTTGTCGCGCGCGAGCCACGCCTTGTTGGCGCGCTGCGCGGCCTGAATCTCCGGATCGCCGGGGCGATAGAAGTTCGCCCGCGAGCATCTTCTGCTTTTCGGTTCTGGTCAGCCGATCGTTCCGAGTTTCGGAAACGCGCCCGGCGCGGCGGCCAGTGCCGCGCGGGCCTTCGCGCTGTCGTTGTCCATCTGTCGTATCAGCGCGTCGATACTGTCGAATTTAAGTTCGTCGCGAATAAAGCCGATGAAAGCGACATCGAGCGGTGTCCCGTAGAGGTCACCCTTGAAGTCGAACAGGAAGACCTCCAGCAGCGGCGCGCCGTTGTCGAAGGTCGGGCGGCGGCCGAAGCTCGCGACGCCGTCGAAGCGTTCCGCTCCGCGCCCGACGCGCACCGCGTAGATGCCGTGTTTGAGGCCGCAATCCTTGTCGAGGCGGATATTGGCGGTGGGATAGCCGAGGTCGCGGCCGCGCTTCTCGCCGTGGATCACCTCTCCGGTGACGAACCACGGCCCGCCGAGCATGGTGGTGGCATCGGCGACCTGACCTTCCGCCAGCGCCATCCGGATCGCGCTGGAGGACACCGGGCGCTCGTCGATATCGATATGCGGCTGCACGTCGACCTCGATGCCGAGCCGTGGCGCCTCGTTCACCAGCAGGCTGGGCGAGCCGACCCGTCCCTTGCCGAAGTGGAAGTCGTAGCCGACGGCGATGCCGCTGACGCCGAGCCGCGCGATCAGATCATGGTGAATGAAATCTTGCGCCGTGGTGCCGGCGCGCGCGGCGTCGAAGGTCATGACCACGGCGCCCGCGAGGCCCGTGCCAGCCAGCAGCCGCAGCTTGCCGGCTTCGTCCGTGAGCCGGAATTGCGGCGTGTTCGGGCTGAAGAATTTTCGCGGATGCGGCTCGAAAGTGACCGCGAAAGCGGGCTGGCGGTGGGTGCGCGACATCTCGAGCGCGGCCGCGATGACGGCGCGATGGCCGAGATGCACGCCGTCGAAGTTGCCCATCGCCACGACCGACCCCTTGGGCATCGCGGCTGCGGGGGTGGTATCGCGGATAACTGTGAATTCAGAGGCCATTACGCGGGTTCATATGACGATTTCAATGGCGGGACCGTGACGCGGCGGCTGGATCGAAGTCAAGCGGGGTGGTTGGCCCGCCGGTCGCCGCTGGCGCGGATACGCCATGCGATTTCCGCCGGTTGGCGGGTTAACGGGCTGTTTAACGCCTGATGCTAGGTATCGGAGCAGACCCGACGGGCTCGGCCCAGGGCCGGCCTGTCCCAACAGGTCTGTTTGGTATTTTTCGCACGCATAGAATGTGGTGCGCAGGGGAGCAGAAGATGGCGGTTGATTTGTCGATGTCGGTCCTGGTGGTGGATGACTACAACACCATGATCCGGATCATCCGGAATCTTCTCAAGCAGCTCGGATTCGAAAATATCGACGATGCCAGCGACGGTTCGGCGGCGCTGAACAAGATGCGCGGCAAGAAATACGGCCTGGTGATCTCCGACTGGAACATGGAGCCGATGACCGGCTACGACCTGCTCAAGGAAGTTCGCGCGGACCCGAACCTCGCCACCACGCCGTTCATCATGATCACGGCGGAATCCAAGACCGAGAACGTCATCGCCGCCAAGAAGGCCGGCGTGAACAACTATATCGTCAAGCCGTTCAACGCGGCGACGCTGAAGACCAAGATCGAGGCGGTCTTCCCGGACAACGTGCCGGCGTAACGCCCGATCGGGTCGCTTTCATTTCTGCATTCGCAAGGGCCGGACCCGCTCCGGCCCTTTGCATGTTCGGGGCTACCACTTCAGGTCGCGCATCAAGGCCAGCGGCGGACGGCCGAACAGTTCCTTGACCGAGGCCGGGTCGAGCTGGTCGATGCCGGCGAATTCCTCGGAATGGATGCCGCGCGTCAGGAACAACAGATCGAGGCCGAAGGCATGCGCGCCGGCAAGGTCGGTCCGCACGGAATCGCCGATCGCCAGCACCTGGTTCAGCGGCGTGTCCTTGCCGCGGCATTTATGCGCCAGCGCCATCGCGCGTTCGTAGATCGGCCGGTGCGGCTTGCCATAGAAAATCACGTCGCCGCCGAGTTCGCGATAAAGCTCCGCGATGGCGCCCGCGCAATAGATCAGCCGGTCGCCGCGCTCGACCACGATATCGGGATTGGCGCAGATCAGCGTGAGATTGCGTTCGCGCGCCTGCATCATCATGGCGCGGTAATCCTCCGCGGATTCGGTCTCGTCGTCGAACGGGCCGGTGCAGATGATGTAGTCGGCGCGCTCCAGCGGCGCGAACACCGGATCGAGGCCGCGATGGATCGAGTTGTCGCGCTCGGGCCCGAGCCAGTAGATCGCCTTGGCCGGATGGTCGGCGACGTAGTTGCGCGTCAGGTCGCCGGAGGAAACGATGGCGTCGTAGGTATCGTCGGGAACGCCGAGCTTGCGCAATTGCCGCTGCACGGAATCGGCGGGACGCGGCGCGTTGGTGATGAGCACGACGGTGCCGCCCTGGGTGCGGAACGCCTTCAGCGCGGCGCAGGCGTCGGGGAACGATTCGAGTCCATTGTGGACGACACCCCAGATGTCGCTGAGGATGACATCCCGGCCGGCCGCCAGGTCGCGCAGTTGATCGATGAAACGAAGGGTCGTCATTACTGTTGAGTGCTTTCAGATGGAGTTGCCGGCACGCCGCGCCAGCGCGGCGTTGCCGATCATGCGGGATGGCTCGGGCTTGACCGGATCGGCGTTGCGTGCGCCGATCGCGGCGGCTTTGGACGGATCCGTCCGGGCGGTTTTCGATGCGCCGGCCGCATCCGGCTTCTCGGCGCCGCTGCCGGCGACGTCCGGACGCAGGGGACGCGGGGCCGCGAACAGGAAGCCCTGCCCGAAGCGGACGTCGAAGTCGAGCAAATCCACCACCGCCCGCTCGCCCTCGATGCGCTCCGCGATCAGGTCGATGCCGAAACGGCCGAGCAGATCGGAAATGTCGGCCGGGTGGATATCGGAGGCCGGCGTCTGCTTCGGATCGAGCAGGAGCGCGGCGGGAACCTTGATGAAGCGGACACCGCGATCGGCCAGTTCGCGCGGCTCGATGCGCAGATCCTTCACATGGTCGATGGAGAAGCGATAGCCGCGCTGCGCCAGCGCGGCGAGGTGCTCGCTCGCGTTGGGGCTGAGGCTGCGCAGCGTGCCGTGCTTGAATTCGAGCACCAGCGACGGCGCCAGCGCGCGATTGGCTTCGAGAAAATCGAGGCTCTGCGCGAACGTCGAGGGGTTGCCGAGCGTCGCGGCGGAGACGTTGCAGAATACGCCGACATCCTTGTTGCGCACCTGAAGCCGCCGCAGCACCTGGACGCAGCGGAGCATCACCATGTTGTCGAGCCGTCCCATCAGGCCGGCCGCTTCCGCCGTGGCGATGAAGTCGTCGGCGGCGAGGATTTCTCCGCTGGCGTCGCGCAGCCGGGTCACGGCCTCGTAGTAGCGCACCTTGCGCTGCGGCAGCGTGACGATCGGCTGCAGGAAGATATCGATGCTGTTGCCCTCGATGGCGTTCCTGACCGCGGTCAGGATCTCCGCGTCGCCGCGAGCGGTCGCCGGAGCCGCCGCAGCCGGCTGAGCGGCGGGAGTTGCCGGGCGAGCCGCGGCGGGAGCCGGCGGGGTCTCCTGTGCCGGTTCGGGTGTTGGCGCTGCCGCGGCTGAAGACAGCGACGCGAGGGTGTCCTCGTGGGTCGCCACCGACGACGCAAGCTGCTTCACCAGACCGCCGAGTTCGTTGATTTCGCCCAGCACCGACTGGATACGATCCTGTCCGGCGGAGTTCGCCGATACGATCTTGCCTTCGGCGGCTGCGAGGCGGCGTCCGAATTCGGCGACCTGGCGGGCGAGATCGGCGGTGCCGCGCGACAGGTCGGCGATCTGGCCGCCGACGTCGCTGCGGTCGCGCATCCGCATCGATACCGCGTTGTAGAGAATGAGGAAGGTCAGGGCGGCCAGCGCCACCATCGCGGCTTCCGACGCGTGCATCCCCGCCATCGAATAGAGCACGAGACCGAGCGATGCCGAGATCAGCACCATGCAGACGGCGACGAAAATCGTGGAAATGCGAATCATCTCGCGCGAAGGTTCCCAGACGTGAAGCGATCCCGCAACGGACGCTGCCAGTTCGTCACATTACCTAGTGTGGTGGTTCAGAAGTCCGCCACACTATCGCGGCGAGTCGGTGAAGCGGACTTCTGAACCTGAACCACACGAGAATCATAAACTTGTCAGTGTCCCTTTAATTCCGAAGTTCGCATCAAAGGTCGCCGCAAGGACATGCGAACTTCGGAATTAAAGGGACACTAGCACCATCCGTGATTCGGCGGACAAGTCTTGTGGACTTGTCCGCCGGGAAGATACGCCGGACGGCTCAGGCGACGGCGCGGATCACCTTGCGGACCTTTTCGATGATCTCGCCGATCTGGTCCTCGCTGACGATCAGGGGCGGGGTCAGCGCCAGCGTATCGCCGGAGATGCGCAGCATCAGGTCGTTGTCGTGGAACGCGCTTTGCAGTGCGGCAAAGCCGCGGTCGCCGGGGCCGTTCTTGTTCGGGCTGAGGTCGATGCCGGCGGTGATCCCGACGGTGCGGATGTCCACCACGTTCGGCTCGTTGCACAGGCTCATCACGGCTTCGGCGAATTTCGGTTCCAGCTTGTTGGCCCGCTCGAACAGCTTTTCGTCGCGGTAGATGTCGAGGGTGGCGAGGCCGGCGGCGACGGCCAGCGGGTGCGCCGAATAGGTATAGCCGTGAAACAGTTCGACGGCGTTCGCGGGGCCGGTCATGAAGGTATCGTGGACGGTATCGCGCACCAGCACGCCGCCCATCGGCGCCGCGCCGTTGGTGACGCCTTTCGCAAACGTCAGCATGTCCGGCAGCACGCCGTAGCGCTCCGCCGCGAAGGCGAAGCCAAGCCGGCCGTAGCCGGTGATGACCTCGTCGAAGATCAGCAGGATGCCGTGCTTCTGGGTGATCTCGCGCAGCCGCTTGAGGTAGTTCTTCGGCGCGGGCAGGACGCCGGTCGATCCGGCCATCGGCTCGACGATGACGGCGGCGATGGTGTTGGCGCCGTGCAGGTTGACGAGCCGCTCGAGGTCGTCGGCGAAATGTGCGCCATACTCCGGCTCGCCGACGCTGAAGGCCTGCTTGTCGCGGTCATAGGTCGCGGGCAGGTGGTCGACGCCCGCGAGCAGGGTGCCGAACATCTTGCGGTTGTTGACCATGCCGCCGACCGAGGTGCCGCCGAAGCCGACCCCGTGATAGCCGCGCTCGCGGCCGATCAGGCGGGTACGGCCGCCCTGGCCGTTGGTCTGGTGATAGGCGAGCGCGATCTTCAGCGCGGTGTCCGCGGCCTCCGATCCCGAATTGCAGAAGAATACGTGATCGAGCCCCTTGGGCGCGAGATCGGCGATGCGGCTTGCAAGCTCGAACGCCTGCGGAATGCCGAACTGGAACGGCGGCGCGTAGTCCAGCGTCTCGGCCTGCTTGGCGATCGCGGACGCGATCTGGGCGCGGCCATGGCCCGCATTGCTGCACCACATGCCGGCGGCGCCGTCGATGATCTTTCGGCCGTCGGTGGTGAAGTAGTGCATGTCCTTGGCGCCGGCGAGCAGCCGCGGTGCCTTCTTGAAGGCGCGGTTGCCGGTGAACGGCATCCAGAACGCGGCGAGATCGTTCGGCACGTTGACGGCGGGGCGGGCTGGGCTCTTGTCTAACATCGGATCCCTCATGATGGTTCTGGCGCATCGCAGGCGATCGGCGCATGGCGGGTTCGTTCAGCGTAGAACCTTTTCCACGCGAGTGGAATTCGGTTTGCGCCGCTGACGCGCCGTCCTCGCAAATCGGGGATCACAAATTGCATGGCGCGGACAGTCGCGCCTTGTCCCGCGCCGACGCCGCGTTTCCGGTCGCGGCCGGTAAATATACACTACCTGTAGTGTGTTTCGATATTCACATGCACTTAATAGTTGTGTGGCTGGATACGCCGCATGACGCGATTGGAAAAAACTCTTCGCATCCTTCTGCGCTGCCGCCGCGGGGCCTCCGCGGTTGAGTTCGCGATGCTGCTGCCGCTCTTTCTCGCCCTGGTGTTCGGCATCGTCGTGTTCGGCGCCTATCTCACCATGGTGCACGGCGTGCAGCAGCTCGCGGCGGAAGCCGCGCGCTCCTCCGTCGCGGGCCTGAGCGAGACCGAACGCGTGAGCCTCGCCGAGAACTACGTCGCTGCGAATGTCGCTGCGTATCCGCTGCTCGAACCCGATCGTCTCACGGTGAGCGCGGCGACATCGGGCAGCGACGTCTTTGTCGTCACCGTCAACTACGACGCGTCCGGCAGCTTCATTTACGCGCTGCCGTTCGTGCCGGCGCCGCCGCCGGCCATTGTGCGCTCGGCCGCGATTCCGTTCGGCGGCTTTTGAGGGAGGCTTGCGATGAAAAACCTGCTTCGGCGTTTTGCACGGGATACGCGCGGCAATTTCGCGATCATGGGCGCGGGATGCATGGTGCTGGTGCTCGGCTGCGCCGCGCTCGGCATCGATGTCGGCTCGATCTATGCCGACCGCCGCAAGTCGCAGAGCGTCGCCGACCTCGCGGCCATCGTTGCAGCCGGCAATCCCGGCAATGCCGCCAGCGCGGCAAGCGCGACCGTGACCGCCAACGGCTACCCGGCGAGCATTCTGGTCTCGGTCGTGCCGGGCACCTATACGCCGAACGCGGCGCTTGCGCCGCAGGCGCGCTTCGTGACGCCGGCCGTCGGCACGGCCAATGCGGCGCGGGTGACGCTGAAGACGCAAACGCCGCTGTATTTCGCGCGCATGTTCGCCGGCGGCAGCAGCCATTTCGTCATCACCAGCACGGCGACGGCGGCCGGCACCGCGCTCGCTTCCTTCGCGATCGGTTCGCGGCTGGTGTCCCTCAATAGGGGGCTCGTCAACGCGTTGCTCGGCGGCATGCTCGGCACCACGCTGTCATTGTCGGCGATGGACTATTCCGCGCTTGTTTCGGCGCGGATCGACGCCTTCGACTTCCTGACCGCGCTGGCGGCGCGGGTGAACCTGACCGGCGTGACCTACAGCGATGTGCTGAACGGCAATATCAAGCTGCCGGACATCGTCGCCGCGATGCTGACGGCGCAGCAGGCGGCGAACGGCTCCGTCGGCGCGACCACGGCCCTGCAGAACGTGTCGCTGGCGGTCGCGGGTCTCACCACGAAGATCATGCCGGGATCCCTGATCGACGCGGGGCCTTACGCGAACATGGTCGTCGGTGCGAAACCGAAGGTCGGCGTCAGCCTGTCGCTGTTTGATCTGTTGTCGGCGGCGGGAGCGGTCGCCAACGGCGGCAGCCAGATCGCGGCCTCCGTCAATCTCGGTCTGCCCGGGATCGCCGCGGTGTCGCTGACGGCGACTGTCGGCGAACGTCCGCAAGGAGCAAGCTGGGTCGCGGTCGGCGCGCAGGGCGCGAGCGTGCATACCGCGCAGACCCGCGTGCTGGTGTCGATCAAGCTGCTCGGCAGCGGTGGCGTCTCCGCGGTCGATCTGCCGCTTTACGTCGAAGTCGCCTCGGGAACCGCGACGCTCGACGCGGTCAGTTGCGGGCGTCCCGACGTCAGCACGTCGAGTGTCACGCTCGGCGTGACGCCGGGCATCGTCGACGCCTGGATCGGCAATGTCTCGGCGGCGGACATGACCAACTTCACCGCAAAACCCGGTCCGGGCGCGGCGACCCTGGTCGATCTCGGCGCGATCACCGTGACCGGCCGCGCCCACGCGGGCATGGGCAACACCACGCCGACCGCGGTTGCGTTCAGCTATTCCGATATTTCCGCGCAGACGAAAAAAACCGTGACCGCCACCGACTTCACCTCGTCGCTGACCGGAAGCCTGCTCGGCGACCTTGCGCTCCAAATCAACGTCGGGCCGCTCGGCCTGCCGATTCCCGGCCTCGGCGGCACCGTCACGGGCATCATCGGCGGCGCCACGGCCTCGGTCGATCAGGTGCTGGCCTCCGTGCTGGCGGCGCTCGGCGTCGGCATCGGGCAAGCGGATGTCTGGGTCTCCGGCATCCGCTGCGACGGCGCGGTGCTGGTGAACTGAATTGTTTCCCTCCCCCTTGTGGGGAGGGTCGGCCGGGCCCAAGCGATGCGAAGCATTGCTTGGAAGCGGAGGCCGGGTTGGGGCGTTTTAATTTCACCCCACCCGCCTTCGCTTCGCTCAGGCACCCGCCCCATCGAGGGGAGGGATGAACGCCGCCTTGCCCGCCTGCGCCATGGCTGATAACCCGATGTTGATTTTTGTAGATGGCAAAAATCTACAGAGACAGCAGCGAGCGCCATGTCCGACAAGAAACCGAAAAAGCCGCAAAAACTCCGCGCCCGGCTGCCGCGCGGGCTGGAAGATCGCGGTCCCGCCGCCATCGCCGCCACGCGCGCGATGACGGATAAAATCCGCGCGGTCTACGAGCGCTACGGATTCGAGCCGGTGGAAACGCCCGCTTTTGAATATACCGACGCGCTCGGCAAATTTTTGCCCGATCAGGATCGGCCGAACGAGGGCGTGTTCTCGTTCCAGGACGACGACGAGCAGTGGATCAGCCTGCGCTACGATCTCACCGCGCCGCTGGCGCGCTACGTCGCGGAGAATTTCCAGAACCTCGCGCTGCCCTATCGCAGCTATCGCGCGGGCTACGTGTTCCGCAACGAGAAGCCCGGTCCGGGACGTTTTCGCCAGTTCATGCAGTTCGATGCCGATACGGTCGGCTCGGCGTCGCCCGCCGCCGACGCCGAGATGTGCATGATGGCCGCCGATACGATGGAGGCGCTCGGCATCCCGCGCGGGCAGTATGTGGTGAAGGTCAACAACCGCAAGGTTCTCGACGGCGTGCTGGAGTCGATCGGCCTCGGCGGCGATGACAATGCGGGGCGTCGGCTCACGGTGCTGCGGGCGATCGACAAGCTGGACAAGTTCGGTCCTGAAGGTGTGCGGCTGCTTCTCGGTGACGGCCGCAAGGATGAGAGCGGCGACTTTACCAAGGGCGCGCAACTGAACGGCGACGCCATCGAGAAAGTCATTGCATTCACCGACGGCAAACCGTCCAGCGAGTCGGAATTATCACGACAGGGCACGAGCGAACTCGATCAGATTGCCACGCTGGTACGTGCCGGTGGTTACGGCGAAGACCGCATCCGCATCGATCCCTCCGTCGTGCGCGGGCTCGAATACTACACCGGTCCGGTCTACGAGGTCGAACTGCTGCTCGAGACGAAAGACGAAAAGGGCCGCCCCGTGCGCTTCGGTTCGGTCGGCGGCGGCGGACGCTATGACGGCCTGGTGTCGCGTTTCCGCGGCGAGCCGGTGCCGGCGACCGGCTTTTCCATCGGCGTGTCGCGTCTGCAGGCGGCGCTCACGATGCTCGGCCAGCTCGACACCAGGCCGCGGGCGGGCCCGGTGGTCGTCACCGTGTTCGGCGGCGAGATCGCGGGTTATCAGAAGTTCGTGGCGGACCTGCGCAACGCGGGAATCCGCGCCGAACTGTATCTCGGCAACCCGAAACATTCGCTCGGCCAGCAGATGAAATACGCCGACAAGCGCAATGCACCGTGCGCGATCATTCAAGGGTCCGACGAGAAGGCCGGCGGCAAGGTCCAGATCAAGGATCTGATCGCCGGCGCCGGGCTGACCTCGATCGAGGACCGCGCGGAGTATCTGAGGAAGCAGGCCGAGGCGCAAATCGAGATTGACGAGACAAAACTCGTCGAAGCCGTGCGCGGGATTCTCGATAAGCACGGGGTGACGTGGAATTGAGCGTCATGGCGAGGCGGCGCTCTTGCGCCGTCTCGAACCATGATGACAATGCAGCGTCCTTCGAGACGCGGCGAAGACGCCGCTCCTCAGGATGACGTTCGCGTTTTCGGAAGTCCAGAAGCAGCAAGAGCAAAGAGAGAGAACACAATGCCCGAGATCACCGTGAGCATGGCCGAAGGCCGCAGCGACGAACAGAAGGCCGGCATGATGCGCGACATCACCCAGGCGCTGGTGAAGAACCTCGGCGTCGATGCCGACGCGGTCGTGATCCAGATCAACGAGGCGCCGCTCAAGCACAAGATGAAGGGCGGCAAGACGTTCGTGGAACGCGCGGCGGCGGCGAAGAAGTAAGAGGCGATTCGCCATCCTGAGGTGCGAGCCTCGCGATGCTTTTGCATCGCGCTGGCGAGCCTCGACGGACGGCGGCCGCCAGATGCAGTCATCCTTCGAGACGCGCGCCCAAGGGCGCGTTCCTCGGGATGACGCTAGTGTCCCGATTCCGAAGTTCGCATGTCCTTGCGGCGACCTTTGATGCGAACTTCGGAATTAAAGGGACACTGGCAAGTTTATGATTCTCGTGTGGTTCAGGTTCAGAAGTCCGCTT
>Ga0153956_1002098_pt1 | contig 15442 bp, 15 predicted proteins | sample TSFL040MetaG_FD_104704 | JGI IMG/M metagenome (GOLD analysis project Ga0153956, IMG submission 104704) | Attine ant fungus gardens microbial communities from Florida, USA - TSFL040 MetaG | ecosystem: Host-associated > Fungi > Mycelium > Unclassified | place: USA: Florida, Wekiwa Springs... | reverse complement strand
AGGCGTTGGTCCCACCGAAACCGAAGGAGTTCGAAAGCACCGTGTTGATTTCGCGCTTGCGCGCGGTGTGCGGCACGAGGTCGATCGGCGTCTCGACCGAAGGATTGTCGAGATTGATCGTCGGCGGCGCGACCTGATCGCGAATCGCGAGCACCGAGAAGATCGCCTCGACCGAACCCGCCGCGCCGAGCAGGTGCCCGATCTCGGATTTCGTCGAAGACATCGAGATTTTGGCGGCGGCATTGCCGACGACGCGCTCGACCGCGCCAAGCTCGATCGTGTCGGCCATGGTCGAAGTGCCGTGCGCGTTGATGTAGTCGATCTCGGCGGGCGAAATGCCGGCGCGCTTGATCGCCATCGTCATGCAGCGGAACGCGCCGTTGCCGTCCTCGGACGGCGCGGTGATGTGGAAGGCGTCGCCCGAAAGGCCGTAGCCGATCAGCTCGGCATAGATTTTCGCGCCGCGCGCTTTCGCGTGCTCGTATTCCTCGAGCACCACGACGCCCGCGCCCTCGCCCATCAAAAAGCCGTCGCGATCCTTGTCGTAGGGACGCGACGCTTTTTCCGGCGTGTCGTTGTACGAAGTCGAGAGCGCCTTGCAGGCGGAAAAGCCCGCGATCGAAAGACGGTTGATCGGCGATTCCGTTCCGCCCGCGACCATCACGTCGGCGTCCCCGAGCGCGATCAGCCGGCCCGCGTCGCCGATCGCATGCGCGCCGGTCGAGCAGGCCGTCACCACCGCGTGGTTCGGGCCCTTGAGGCCATGCATGATGGAAATGTAACCGGACGCGAGATTGATGAGGCGGCCGGGAATAAAGAACGGAGAAATCCGGCGCGGACCCTTTTCCTTGAGGATCAGCGCCGCTTCCGCGATTCCCTCGATGCCGCCGATGCCGGAGCCGACCAGAACGCCGGTGCGGTCCTGCTCCTCTTCGCTCTTCGGCGCCCAGCCCGCGTCCTGCAAGGCCTGCGTTGCCGCCGCGACGGCATAGATAATGAAGTCGTCGACCTTGCGCTGCTCTTTCGGCTCCATCCACTGGTCGGCGTTGAACGTGCCGCTGGTGCCGTCGCCGCGCTTGATCTGCGAGGCGATCTTGCAGGGGAGATCCGAAACGTCGAACTTCTCGATCCTGCCCGCGCTGCTCTTGCCCGCGAGGATGTTTTGCCACGTCGTATCGACGCCCGTGCCCAGGGGCGTGACCATTCCAAGGCCGGTGACAACGACGCGACGCATGCAAATCTCCGGAAGCGAACCCGGGCCTGAAAACCCTTGGGCCTAAAAATCAAACTTCCCTGACCGGGCCTTTCATGGCCCGATCAAGGAAATCGTGCAAGACCGCTGATAACGCTTGAGAATAACCGCCGTTAGGCGGCGTTCTTTTCGAGGAACTTCACGGCATCCCCGACGGTCAGAATGGTTTCCGCCGCATCGTCGGGAATTTCGCAGCCGAATTCTTCTTCGAACGCCATGACGAGCTCGACGGTATCGAGACTGTCGGCGCCGAGATCGTCGATGAAGCTGGCCTTGTCGGTCACCTTCTCGGGGTCGACCCCAAGGTGCTCTACGACGATTTTCTTTACGCGCTCAGGAATATCACTCATCGCATTACCCTTGTCGGTCCCAGATTTTTGTTATGCCCCCACGAGGCGGTGTCGGTTGTTACCATAGCTCATTTGGCTTGACTAGCGTTCCAGCGGCAGCCCACAGGAACGAAAAAGCGTTTTAGATCATCGCCATACCGCCATTCACGTGAATCGTGGTGCCGGTTACATAAGAGGCTTCGTCCGACGCCAGATAGACGACGGCGGCGGCGATGTCATCGGCCGTGCCCAGGCGGTTCGCGGGCACCCGCGACAGGATCGCCTCGCGCTGCTTGTCGTTCAATTTGTCGGTCATCGGGGTCGCGATGAAGCCCGGCGCCACCGAATTCGCGGTCACGCCGCGCTTGGCGTACTCGGCGGCGATCGACTTCATCATGCCGATCATGCCTGCCTTGGCGGCGACGTAGTTGCCCTGCCCCGGATTGCCGGTCACGCCGACCACAGAGCTGATGCCGATGACGCGGCCGAAGCGGCGGCGCATCATCGTCGTCACCGCCTTGCGGGCAAGCCGGAAGGTCGCGGTGAGATTGACGTTGATGACGCTGTCCCAGTCCTCGTCCTTGAGCGCGACGAAGAGATTGTCCTTGGTGATGCCGGCGTTGCACACGAGGATGTCGAGCTTTTCCATCGCCTTCTCGACATCGGGCACGAGCGCCTCGACCTGATCGGATTTCGAGAGATCGCACTGGAACACATGCACGCGCGATCCGAGTTCGGAAGCGAGCTTGTCGAGCGCCTCGCGGCGGGTGCCGGAGATCGCCACGGCCGCGCCCTGTTTGTGCAGCGCGCGCGCGATGCCGCCGCCGATGCCGCCGGAAGCGCCGGTCACGAGCGCGGTCTTGCCTGTCAGGTCGAACATCGCGTTCCTCGCTCTCTCTATTTCTGTATCTCTGTGCTTCAAGCCTTCTGTGCTTTAAGCCTTGGCCTTGTAGGCCGCAACGTCTTCGGCGGTGCCGACGTTCTGCGCCGCGACTTCCTTGTTGATGCGCTTCATCAGGCCCGAGAGCACCCTGCCGGTGCCGGCCTCGACGACCTTCGTCACGCCGCTCACCGCAAGATAGCCGATCGACTCGCGCCAGCGGACGGTGCCCGTCACCTGCGCGACGAGAAGCTTCACGATCTCCTGCGGATCGGTCACCGGCTGCGCGGTGAAGTTGGCGATCACCGGAATCCTCGGCGCGCTCACTTTCGCTTCGGAAAGCGCCTTCGCCATCACATCGGCGGCGGGCTGCATCAGCTTGCAATGGAAGGGTGCGGACACCTGCAGCATCATCGCGCGCGAGCCCTTGCCCTTGGCGATCTCGACCGCGCGTTCGACCGCCGCCTTGTTGCCGGAGACGACGATCTGGCCCGGCGCGTTGTCGTTCGCGACGTCGCAGACCTCGCCCTGCGCGGCCTCCAAAGCGACCGCCTTCACAACATCGGGCTCAAGACCCATCAACGCGGCCATGGCGCCGACGCCGACCGGCACCGCCTGCTGCATCGCCTTGCCGCGCGCGCGCACGAGTTTCACCGCTTCGGACAGCGAGAGGCTGCCGGCCACCGCGTGCGCGGCGTATTCGCCGAGCGAGTGTCCGGCGACGAAGGCGATATCGCGCGCGACATCGAGCCCCGCCTCCGCTTCCAGCACGCGCACCGCGGCAACGGCCGTCGCGACCAGCGCGGGCTGGGTGTTTTCCGTCAGCGTGAGCCGGTCGGCGGGCCCTTCCCACATGATGGCGGTGAGCTTTTCGCCCAGCGCCGCATCGGCTTCGGCGAAAACCTTGCGGGCAGCCTCGAAGTTGTCCGCGAGGCTCTTGCCCATACCAACGGCCTGGCTGCCCTGGCCGGGAAATACGAAAGCGGTTGTCACGATGGAATCCCTGAAAAGGTGCGCTGAAAAGCCACGCCCGCGCCATGCCTGTCAAGCGAAGCCGGAACAAATCCCAACAAAATGGCCGTTTTTCCGGGCGAAAGGCGGGTTGTCTGCGCGAAAATATCGCGTATAAACGCGGCCTTCGCTGGCTTTCGGCCGAGGGCTGAACGGATGGCCGCCCCCTCCCAGGAGGAATGGCGGCAGGGCTTTTGCCCGGCATCCCGTGTCCTCGCCTTCGAGAAGTTTTCGAGCCTTTCCCGAGGCTCGAAGGGCTCGGCGCCGAAACCGCGATCGAACAGGAAAGGACTCCGAATGCCTCTTTACGAGCATGTATTTCTCGCGCGTCAGGAAATGACCGCGCAGCAGGTCGAAGAACTCACCAACCAGTACAAGGGCGTGATCGAGCAGAACGGCGGCAAGATCGTCGGCGAGCCCGAATACTGGGGCGTGAAGTCCCTCACCTTCCGCATCAAAAAGAACCGCAAGGCGCACTTCTCCATGCTTCGCCTCGATACGCCGCCGGCCGCCGTGCAGGAGGTCGAGCGTCTCCAGGGCATCAGCGAAGATATCATCCGTTTCATGACCGTCCGCGTCGAAGCGCACGACGAAGGCCCGTCGGTGATGCTGCAGAAGCGGGATCGCGACGAGCGCCGCGGACGCCGCGACCGTGACGACGGCGACTACGAACCCACATCTTCTTCCGCCAGCGAGGAGGCCGCACAATGAGCCGTTCCGCCCCTTCCTCGTCCGCCGGCGGCGGACGCCGCCCCTTCTTTCGCCGCCGCAAGACCTGCCCGTTCACCGGGTCGAACGCGCCGAAGATCGACTACAAGGACGTGAAGCTCCTGCAGCGCTACATTTCCGAGCGCGGCAAGATCGTGCCGAGCCGCATCACCGCCGTGTCGGCGGCGAAGCAGCGCGAACTCGCCGTCGCCATCAAGCGGGCGCGGTTCCTCGGCCTGCTGCCTTACGTCATTCGCTGATTATCCGCCGGGGCGGCTCGCCGTCCCGGCTACATTCTTCGTAAGCCGCCGGACTGGTCCGGCGGCGATGGTTGGGGCGGAAGCCTCTAACCGCTGCAAGCGGGACAGCTGACGATGCAAATTCTACTCATCGGCCTCGGGGCCGGAATCGTCTCGGCGCTTTTGTTCGTGGCTCTCGCCTCGGGCTCCGCGCTGTCGATCGCGCTGTTCTATCTCGCCCCTCTTCCCATCATGCTCGCCGGTCTCGGCTGGAGTCATGTCGCCGCGCTCATAGCCGCCCTCGTGGCCGCCGGCGGACTCGGCATCGGCGCGGGCTTCTGGTTCTCCTGCGCGTTTCTCGGCAGCATCGGCATTCCCGCCTATGCGCTTTCCTATCTCACGATGCTCGCGCGACCGGCTTCGAACGGCGATTACGAGTGGTATCCGGTCGGGCGCGTCGTGCTCGCCGCCGCCATTCTCGCCGCCGCCGCGATCGCGCTGACCGTCCCGGTCTTCGGCTTCGACCTCGACAGCTACCGTGCCGCGTTGCGCGAGGTCTTCGAGCGCGTGCTTCGCTTGCAGTTCAACATTGCCGAAGGCCAGCCGCTGCGTTTCCCGAACGGCGCCGATGGCGCGCGGATGGCCGAGATTCTCGCGATCGTGATGCCGCCGCTTGCCGCCGCGATCTCGATGCTGACGCAGCTCGCGAACCTTTACATCGCCGGCAGGATCGCGCGCGCTTCCGGCCGGCTCAACCGCCCTTGGCCGGATCTTTCGCTGCTTTCGTTTCCGCACGCGACGCCCTTCCTGCTGCTCGGCGCATTCGCGCTGTCGTTCCTGCATTCGATCCTCGGCCTCGTCGGCGGCGTGCTCTCGGCCTGCCTGTTCGTGAGCTACGCGCTCCTGGGGCTCGCGGTCGTGCATCACGTTTCGCGCGCAAGCTCGATGCGGGGCCTGATCCTCGGCATCGTGTGGGCGCTTCTGGTCGTGCTCGGCTGGCCGATCGCGTTCCTCGCGCTGATCGGACTTGCCGACGGCATCCTGAATTTCCGCGGCCGCTTCGGGCCGCCCAATTCCAACCTCACCAACCGAACCTGATTTCGAACAAGGAGAATACCCATGCAAGTCATCCTCATTGAACGCGTCGCCAAGCTTGGACAGATCGGCGACGTCGTGCGCGTCCGCTCCGGTTACGCCCGCAACTTCCTGCTGCCGCAGGGCAAGGCGCTGCGCGCGACCAAGGAGAACAAGGAAAAGTTCGAGACGATGAAGTCCGAACTCGTCGCGAAGAACGCCGAGAAGAAGACGGGCGCCGAAGGACTCGCCCACAAGCTCAACGGCCAGAGCTTCGTGCTCGTTCGCCAGGCCGGCGAGACCGGCCAGCTCTACGGCTCGGTCACCGCCCGCGACATCGCGCAGGCGCTCGCCGACGGCGGCTTCAATGTCGCGCGCCAGCACATCGTCCTGAACACCCCCATCAAGGGCATCGGCCTCCACGCGGTGCCGGTGGAGCTGCATCCGGAAGTCGAAGTGAAGGTCACCGTCAACGTCGCGCGCAGCGAGGAAGAAGCCAAGCGCCAGGCGGCGGGCGAGGATCTCACGATGGCGCGGACGGACGAAGAGGAAGCCCGGGCCGAAGCCAAGATCGAAGCGGAAGGTTACTTCGAGAAGGCGCCGGAAGCCGCCGAAGACGAGCAGGCCAAGCAGTAGGTCCGATACCGGGCACAACGCCTCATTGCGCCGCCGCCGGATACCCGGTGGCGGCGTTTTTTATCCGGACAACCCTGAAGAAGCAGCATTGTCCACGTTTGGCACAGCCCGCGCGCTAATATTTAAGAGAATGTTTCGCGAATCCCCGAAAGTAAGGTTGCTGCAAAATATCGCAGGATTTCGATGATTGTTTTAATTTTTAGGCAATGGGTTCGGAATTAATAAGCAGGCATCAGGAAGTGCTGCGATGGACGAAAAAAGACAGACACAGCGTCACCGGACCCTGAAGGCCGGGAAGATCATCTTCAACCGCGGCTTGTTCGCCGTCGATTGCACGGTGAAGAACATTTCCGATGCCGGCGCTTGCCTGGTGACGAAGACGACTTCCCTCCCCGACAAGTTCGAGCTTTCGATTCCCATCGACCACTTCAAACGCAATTGCGAAGTCGCGTGGAAGACGACCGACAAGGTCGGCGTCAAATTCGTCGAAGCGGCCTGAACGACTTCAGTCTTTCTACAACCGCGCAAAGGACTTTTCCGCCGGCGCATAACGCGGTCCGGGTGCTTTTCCCGATCGCGTAATTCGCCGCGCGAATGAGCGCGCGGATTTTCTACAACCACTGACTTGCGCGGACGATTTCGGTTTTCCGCAGCGCGCAATGCCGCTTTGCATGGAACTAATACTACGCCGCTGCATTAGAACAGCGATTAGTAGGGGTAACCGGGACGTTATTGCCGACGAACTGCCCGTTTGCTTAAATTCCGGGTGTGCAGGACGCGAGGTGGCGTCATGAACCGTTTTTTGGACTACTGGTTCGAATACGTTCTGAAAAGACTTTTCCCGCGGGGGACGCTGACGGTTTCCCCTGGCCCGGGACGCTCTTTTACGGTCGGCGACGGCACCGGCAAGCCGCTCGAAATCGCCTTCGACAATTCATGGGTGCTGCTCGGCATTCTCGCCGACCCCGACCTGCGCGCAGGCGAAGCCTATATGGACGGATCTTTCCGCGTGACGAAGGGAACGCTGGCGGAATTTTTCGACCTCATGGCGTCGCAGAACGAGCACCTGACCCTGATCACATGGTTCTCCGTCGTTCTCGAAGTCCTCCGCTACCTCGTCCGGCGCATCCTGCAATTCAATCCGCGCGGGCGCGCGCGCAAGAACGTGCACCGGCACTACGACCTCGACGCGAAGCTCTATTCCCTCTTCCTCGACGCGGACAAGCAATACTCCTGCGCCTATTTCGAGAACGACAGGCAGAATCTCGACGACGCGCAGCTTGCCAAGAAGCGCCACATCGCGGCGAAGCTTCTGATGGACCGGAAGAAGAACCTGCGCGTGCTCGACATCGGCTCCGGCTGGGGCGGGCTCGGCATCTACCTCGCGGAAGTCGCGGGCGCAAAGCACGTGACCGGCGTGACGCTTTCCGACGAGCAGCTCGCGATCTCCAACAGCCGCGCCGCCGAACAGGGATTGGCAGGCCGGGTGGAATTCCGGCTGCAGGATTACCGCGACATCGACGAGACGTTCGACCGCATCGTCTCGGTCGGCATGTTCGAGCATGTCGGCGTGAACCACTACCGCACGTTCTTCCGCCATACCCGCGAGATGCTGAACGAGGACGGCATCGGCGTGCTGCACTTCATCGGGCGCTCGCACGGCCCCTCCACCACCAGCGCCTGGATTCGCAGATACATTTTCCCGGGCGGCTATATCCCCGCCCTGTCGGAAGTCATGCCGGCGATCGAGCATTCGGGGCTGGTCGTCACCGACATCGAGGTCCTGCGGCTGCACTACGCCGACACGCTGAAAGCATGGCGCGAGCGGTTCCTCGCCCGCCGCGAGGAAGCCGCGGCGCTTTATGACGAGCGCTTCTGCAGAATGTGGGAATTCTACCTCGTGTGTTCGGAAATGGCGTTCCGCCATCAGGGGTTGATGGTGCTGCACATCCAGTTCGCCCGCAGACAGGACGCGGTGCCCCTCACACGCGACTATATCGGCGCGGCGGAAACCCGCCTGCGGCTTGCCGAACGCGGCAACAAGCCGAAACTGCGGCTTGCGGGCGAATAACGCCCGCCGATTTGTTCCCAAATTGCCGCCGTCAAGTGCGATCATCACGTTGCAGCGTGATTCGTTCGCGCGTGTGGATATGACTCAAAGCTGGATTCGCCGGTGGATTAGAGTCTTTCGCGCGCGCTCGAAACTGCTAAGCAAACCGAAGCGACTGAAATCAAACGACTGACTTGCCATGGCCCTCGAACTGACGGTCCGGAAACCTGTCCCGGAGCCCGATCCCAATTACCGTCAGGCACCGCACAACATCGAGGCGGAGCAGGCGCTTCTCGGCGCGATCCTCGTCAACAACGAGGCGTTCTATCGCGTCTCGGACTTCCTCGACCCGAAGCATTTCTTCGAGCCGATCCATCAGAAGATCTACGAGGTCACGGCGGGCATCATCCGGGCGGGGAAAGTGGCGACGCCCGTTACCCTCAAGACCTTCCTGCCGCCGGATGCCGATGTCGCCGGCATGACGGTGCCGGTCTATCTCGCCCGTCTCGCGGCGGAAGCCACCACCGTCATCAACGCCGCCGATTACGGCCGGACGATCTACGACCTTTCCACCCGCCGCGACCTCATCCGCATCGGCGAGGACATGGTGAACCTCGCCTATGACGCGCCGGTCGATTTCGCGCCGCACGTCCAGATCGACGACGCCGAGCGCCGGCTGTACGAGCTGGCCGAAACGGGCCGCTACGACGGCGGCTTCCTGAAGTTCTCCGACGCGCTGAAGGACGCCGTCGATCTCGCCAGCAAGGCCTATCAGCGCGACGGACACCTCTCCGGGGTTGCCACCGGCCTCACCGATCTCGACCTTCTGATGGGCGGCCTGCAGAAATCCGACCTCATCATCATCGCGGGCCGCCCGGCCATGGGCAAAACGGCGCTCGCCACCAACATCGCCTACACCATCGCCGCCGACTATCGCGGCCAGGCATTGCCGGACGGCACGATCGAAACGGTCACCGGCGGCATCGTCGGCTTCTTCTCGCTCGAAATGAGCGCCGAGCAGCTCGCGACCCGTATCCTCTCCGAGCAGACGGAAATCCCGTCCTCCAAGGTGCGGCGCGGCGACATCTCGGAAGAGGATTTCTCGAAACTCGCCGCCGCCGCGCAGACGATGCAGACGATCCCGCTGTTCATCGACGACACCGGCGGCCTTTCGATCGCGCAGCTGACCGCCCGCGCGCGCCGCCTGAAGCGCCAGCGCGGGCTCGACCTGATGATCGTGGACTATCTGCAACTGCTCAGCGGCTCCTCGCGCCGCGCCTCGGAAGGCCGCGTGCAGGAAGTCACCGAGATCACCACCGGCCTCAAGGCGCTGGCGAAGGAACTGGAGATTCCGATCATCGCGCTCTCGCAGCTTTCGCGTCAGGTCGAGGCGCGCGACGACAAGCGCCCGCAACTCGCGGACCTGCGCGAATCGGGCTCGATCGAGCAGGACGCCGACGTGGTGATGTTCGTCTATCGCGAGGAATACTACCTGAAGAACCGCGAGCCGCGCGAAGGCTCCGAAGAGTGGTTCAAGTGGGAAACCGAGATGAAGATGGCCGAGAACCGCGCCGAGCTCATCATCGGCAAGCAGCGCCACGGCCCGACCGGCACGGTGAAGACGGTGTTCGAGCCGCAGTTCACCCGCTTCGGCAATCTCGCGCAGGAAGACCGGCTGCCCGACATCCGCGGCTAGTGACGGTTGCGCGGCTGACGCCGCTTGAAATACTGCACCTCGCGCTCGTGCTTCTCGGCCGCCTTGCGGCTCGCGAATGTTCCGAGATTGCGCCGCCTGCCCGTTTTGGGGTTCTTCCTGCGCGAATAGAGCCGGTATTTTCCCGAAGCGAGCTTGCGGATCATCGCGGCCTCCACGTCCTTCTCTCAAGTCCTTCCCTGGAGTCCAATCTCTTTGATTCAGCCTGATCGGGATTAAGCCTGATTTGCGCCATTTCCCTCGCGCACGAATAACATGGAGAATGGCGGAAAGTTCGATCGGATTCGTCATGGGCGACGCAGCGAGCCTGCAACTGGAAGAAGACGAGGCCACCTTCGTCACCGAGCGCGGCGCGGGCGGCGTGCTGACGATCGACCTTGCCGCGATCGTCGCGAACTGGCGCGACTGCGGCAAGCGCGCGGGCGGCGCCGAATGCGCCGCCGTCGTCAAGGCCGACGCCTATGGGCTCGGGATCGAGCCCGTCGCGCTGGCGCTGGCGAAAGCCGGATGCAGAACCTTCTTCGTCGCGCTGCTCGACGAGGCGCTGCGCGTCTCCAGCGTCGCGCCGCAATGCACGGTTTACGCGCTCAACGGATTCAATCCCGGCACGGCCTCCGCCTTTCAGGATATCGACGCGCGGCCCGTCCTCGGCTCGCTCGACGAGATCGAGGAGTGGGACGCCTACGCGAAGAAAACCGGACAACTCCTTCCCGCCGCGATCCATATCGACACCGGCATGTCCCGGCACGGGCTGACGGCCGACGAGGCGCACCGCGCCGCCAAAAAACTGAAAGATTTCTCGTTCAAGGTCGCGCTTGTGATGAGTCATCTCGCGCGCGCCGACGAAGTGAACCACGAGATGACCGCCGCCCAGACGGCGAGATTCCGGGAATTGGCCGCGATGTTTCCGGGCGTGCCCGCCTCGCTCGCCAATTCCGCCGGCCTGCTCGCCCATCCCGATACGCACCTCGATCTGGTGCGGCCGGGGATCGCGCTCTATGGCGGCGACGCGCTGATCGACGGCGCCAACCCCATGAAACCGGCCGTCCGTCTCGACGTTCATATCCTGCAGGTCCGTCACGCGAAGAAAGGCGACACCGTGGGTTACGGCGGCGAATTCACGCTTCCGCGCAACTCCCGCCTCGCGGTGCTCTCCGCGGGCTACGCAGACGGCATCCCGCGCGCGTCTGGCACGACCGATACGAAGCGCGGCATCGAAGCCGTGATCGCGGGCCGCCGCTGCCCCGTCGTCGGACGCGTCTCGATGGATCTCTGCGTCGCCGACGTCACGGAAATCCCGGAAGACCGGATCAGGCGCGGCGACATGGCGCGGCTGCTGGGCGAAGGCGTCACGGTTGACGATCTCGCCTCCCCATCGGGTACAATCGGCTACGAAATCCTGACGCGGCTCGGACGGCGATATCGCCGCGTATATGAAGGTGGATGATGGCAGGCACGGAATGGGTGATCGCGCAGGAACTGCAGCCGAAGGTTTCGGACTACGGCTATGACCTCCACCGCGCGCTCAATTCCGTGGTCGGCGTGCGGGCGCTGGTCCCCGAAGACGCTTCCACGGCGGACGCGCTCGGCACCGAGCGCATGGGGCACGGAGTCCTGATCGGCGAGCGCGGCCTCATCCTCACCATCGGCTATCTCGTCACCGAAGCGAACGAAGTCTGGCTGAAGCTGTCGGACGGGCGTTCGGTGCCCGGACACGTGCTCGCCTTCGACCAGGAGACGGGCTTCGGGCTGATCCAGCCGCTGACGAAACTCGGCTTCCCCGGCCTCGATTTCGGCGTGTCGGCGAAAACGCAGGCGGGCGATCGCGTGGTGGTCGCCGGCGCCGGCGGGCGGGCGCATTCGGTCGCCGCGCGCATCATCTCGAAACAGCAATTCGCCGGGTACTGGGAATACTATCTGGACGAAGCCATCTTCACCGCGCCCTTCCATCCGAACTGGGGCGGCACCGCGATGATCGGCGCGCAGGGCGAGCTTCTGGGCATCGGCTCGCTGCAACTGGAGCGCGCGCGCGAAGGCGCGAAAGCCGAGCCGATCAACATGATCGTGCCGATCGATCTCCTGAAACCCGTGCTCGACGATCTCGTGAAGACCGGACACGCCAACCGGCCGGTGCGGCCGTGGCTCGGCCTGTATTCGACCGAGATCGACGACCACATCGTGATCGCCGGCGTCGCGAAACGGGGCCCCGCGCGGCGGGCGGAACTGAAAATCGGCGATATCGTGCTGGCGGTCGACAATCACGAAGTGCGGGAGCTGGCGGATTTCTATCACCGCGTATGGGCGCTCGGCGCGGCAGGCGTGAACGTGCCGCTCACCATCCACCGCGAGGGCGACACCTTCGACGTCACGATCCGCTCGGGCGAGCGTTCGCAGTTCCTGAAGCAGCCGAATTTGCATTAAAGGCGGACCAAAAGCCGCCCAAGGCCGCGTGGTTGAGCCATTTGGGGCCCGCACAGCGAAATAGCGCGGTATTTTGGCATTGTGACAGTACGCCACGTTCCTAAACCCGCCTTTCTATGCTTTTCTTCGTCTTTAGTAGCAGGCGAGCCGTGGTTTGCGGCTTGAAGGCATCGATAACTCCCTCCTCTGAAGCCCCGTGCCAGCGGGGCTTTTTTTCTTTTTTCGGCCGGGGATACCCGCCGCCACCGGGCGGCGGGGAGCGTGCTAGCGTTCGGGAAACGAATCTCTACATCCGCACCAACGTTTCCGAACGCGCATGGCCAAATCCCACACCAACTTCGTCTGCCAGAACTGCGGCGCGGTCTATCCGCGCTGGGCGGGAAAGTGCGAGGCCTGCGGCGAATGGAATACGATCGCCGAGGAAGGCGGCGGCAACGACTCGATTCCGGCGGCGCTGCGCACCAAGCGCAAGGGCCGCGCCTTCACGCTCGAGCCGCTTGAAGGCAAGAGCGAGGAAGCGCCGCGAACCGCTTCCGGCATCAAGGAATTCGACCGCGTCACCGGCGGCGGCTTCGTCAAGGGATCGATCCTGCTGCTCGGCGGCGATCCCGGCATCGGCAAATCGACGCTGCTGATCGAGGCGGCGGCGGCGCTGACGAAAAAAAACAGGCGCGTCGTCTATGTTTCCGGCGAAGAAGCGATCGCGCAGGTGCGGATGCGCGCCGACCGGCTCGGACTCGGCAAAGCCAAAGTCGAACTCGCGGCGGAAACCAATGTCGAGGACATCCTCGCGACGCTGAAGGATTCGCAAACGCCCGCCCTCGTCGTCGTCGACTCGATCCAGACGCTGTGGACCGAAACCGTCGACAGCGCGCCCGGCACGGTGACGCAGGTCCGCGCCTCGACGCAGGCGATGCTGCGCTACGCCAAGCGCTCGGGCGCCGCCGTCGTGCTGATCGGCCATGTCACCAAGGACGGCCAGATCGCGGGGCCGCGCGTCGTCGAGCACATGGTGGACGCCGTGCTGCATTTCGAGGGCGACAACGCCCATCAGTTTCGCATCCTGCGCGCGCTGAAGAACCGCTTCGGGCCGACCGACGAGATCGGCGTGTTCGAGATGACCGGCGAAGGCCTGCGCGAAATCGAAAATCCGTCGGCGCTTTTCCTCTCCGACCGCGATCTCGGCTCGCCGGGCACCGCCGTGTTCGCCGGGATCGAGGGCACGCGGCCTTTGCTCGTGGAAATTCAGGCGCTTGTGGCGCCGACTTCGCTCGGCACGCCAAGACGCGCGGCGGTCGGCGTCGACCAGAGCCGCCTGTCGATGATCCTCGCCGTGCTGGAGGCGCGTTGCGGCGTTCGCTTGTCGGGCCATGACGTCTACATCAACGTCGCGGGCGGCCTGCGCATCCTGGAACCGGCGGCGGATCTTGCGGTCGCGGCCGCCCTCGTTTCCTCGCTCTCGAACGCGTCGCTTCCCGCCGACGCCGTCTATTTCGGCGAGGTCAGCCTCACCGGCGCGGTACGCGCCGTTCCGCAGGCGGCGGCGCGCCTCAAGGAGGCCGGAAAACTCGGTTTCGCCCGCGCCGTCATTCCGGAAGCCGGAAAAAACGAGGCCGGCGAAGGCTTGCAGATCAACAGCGTTGCGGCGCTTACGGCTTTGGTCGCGGAAATCGCGGCCCGCAGTCCGCGTGCGCCAAGACGGGCTGTGGGCGGCGCAGAAGACGGGTGACGGCGGGCGTTTCGCCCGCTATACCCTCGCCGCTGACCGAAGGTTTCCTTCCGGTCAAACCGCCATAATTCGAGGCCACCGGATAGCATGCCTTTTTCCCTGCTCGACATCGCTCTGATCGCAGTGATGCTGATCTCAGGCGTTCTCGCCATGGTCCGCGGCTTCATGCGGGAAGTGCTGTCGATCGCCTCCTGGGCGCTTGCCGCCTTCGTCACGCTCTACGGCTACTCGAAAGCGGTCCCGATCGCGAAGGAGTACATCCCGAACGAACTGATCGCGACGGCGGTCGCCGTCGGCGGCCTCTTCCTCGGCACGCTGCTCGTCGTTTCGTTGTTTACGGTTAAAATCTCCGACATGATCCTGGACAGCCGCGTCGGCGCGCTCGACCGCTCGCTCGGCTTCCTGTTCGGCCTCGGCCGCGGCCTCATCATCATGGTCGTGGCCTATCTTTTCCTCGTCTGGCTGGTCCCGGCCAAGGCGCAGCCCTCCTGGGTGCAGAACGCGCGTTCCCGCGGGGTTCTGCAGGGGACGGGCGACTGGCTGCTGTCGGTCTTGCCGGACGACCCCGAAGGGACCATCTTGAAGAAGCTGAAGCGGCCCAAGGACGGCAGCGGAGAAGAACCCGCCGCCCCGGCCGACACGCCTGCTCCCGCTGCGCCGGGGCAGCGTTCCAGTCTGGGGAGCCCTGCGCGGGTGGCGGGTGGTACGAGTGCCGAATCCAGCTATAAGCGTGGCGATCGCCAGGGCTTTGACCAACTGATCGAGAGCACCAGCGGCTCGCCGCGCTAGCCGATGGCGGAGGACGACATGAGCACAGCCGAACACCAGATCTGGTCCGGCTCGGATTGCGATTCCACCGACGACAAATTCGGCGACGACCGCCTCCGCGAGGAATGCGGCGTCTTCGGCATCTTCAACCATGAGGACGCCGCCGCCATCACCGCCCTCGGCCTCCACGCCCTGCAGCATCGCGGGCAGGAAGCCGCCGGCATCGTCAGCTTCGACGGCAAGTATTTCCACTCCGAGCGCCGCCTCGGCCTCGTCGGCGACAACTTCTCCCGCCGCGAGGTGATCGACCGCCTCCCCGGCCGCCAAGCCGTCGGCCATACGCGCTATTCCACCACCGGCGCCACGCTGCTGCGCAACGTGCAGCCCCTGTTCGCCGAACTCGACGGCGGCGGCTTCGCCCTCGCCCATAACGGCAACCTGACGAACGGCCTGACGGTGCGCCGCCAGCTCGTGCGCGACGGCGCGATCATGCAGTCCACCACCGACACCGAGGTGATCAACCACCTGATCGCCCGTTCTACCTACTCGACAGTGGTCGACCGCATCATCGACGCGCTGGGCAAGGTCAAGGGTGCCTACTCGCTTCTGATGCTGACTGGCGAGGCGCTCT
>Ga0153956_1002096_pt1 | contig 15449 bp, 12 predicted proteins | sample TSFL040MetaG_FD_104704 | JGI IMG/M metagenome (GOLD analysis project Ga0153956, IMG submission 104704) | Attine ant fungus gardens microbial communities from Florida, USA - TSFL040 MetaG | ecosystem: Host-associated > Fungi > Mycelium > Unclassified | place: USA: Florida, Wekiwa Springs... | reverse complement strand
GAGGGAAGGCGGGTTCACCGCATCAGGCTACCGATAGGCTGACGCCATGAGCAGGCCGAACGCGCAGTCCATGAAACCCGCCACGGCGGCCAAGAAGCTGGACGTGTACCTGCCCGCGACGCCGGCGGAGTTCCAAGCGAACCCGATCACCCGCGGCGAGCTCGCTGCCTTGCACGCCGACCCGCCGCAGTGGCTGAAAGACCTGCGCAAGAACGGGCCGCACCCCAAGAATTTGGTGGCCGCCAAGCTGGGCATCTCGATCTCCGGCCTCACGCGTTCCGATGTGGGCACCGCATTGATCACCGAGCAGATCGCTGCACTGATCGAGGAGAAGCCGGCGTGGCTGATCGCCGAACGTGAGAGCTACCAGGAACTCCTGTGCGAGCAGCGGCGCATCAAGGCGTTGCATGCCGAACAGGCCTAGCTGAACCACCCATGGTTACAGTGAATCTCGAGTGGTGCCTACGTATTGACGTTATTGGTGCCTAACCGCTCTGACCCCACTTGCCGTTCAGCCCGCGATTCCCAGGGCCCCCAAAGTCACCGGGGGCCCCGCCGGGTAGACCGATCGCACCCCCACCAGCTACCGCCCCGGCACCGCCGCCGGTACCGCCGATCCCGCCATTAGCGCCAAATCCGCCGTCACCGCCGTCGCCACCGTTACCGCCGTTACCGGCGTGGCCGCCGTGCCCGCCGTTGCCGCCGACACCACCGCCATAGGAGTTGCCCCCGCGGCCGGCAAAACCAACAGTGCCGCCCTCGCCGCCCTTGCCGCCTGCGCCGCCTTCGCGGCCTAGTCCTCCTGCTGGCGGCACCGGGTTAGTGCCGTTCCCACCCTTACCCCCGTTTCCCCCGTTTCCACCGTCGCCGGCAGCGCCTCCGTTGCCGCCGTTGCCGGCTTTGTAGGCGTTGCCTCCCTGGCCGCCCTGACCGCCCTGACCGGCATTTCCGCCATCACCGCCAATCGATCCCCCCCTGCCGTCGCTGCCGGCGCCGCCGTCGCCGCTGGTCCCACCAGCTCCACCGTTGCCGCCATTGCCGGCACCCATTGCAGCTCCACCGTCGCCGCCCTTACCGCCGTCTCCGCCCTTGCCGCCGTCGTGCCCATACGTACTGTTCTGGTCACTAGTGCCGTTCCCGCCTACTCCGCCCCTGCCACCCGAGCCGGCGGCACCACCATTCCCTGATCCGTAAGCGGTACCACCAGCGCCGCCAGAACCGCCTGTTCCGCCGTTACCGCCGTTGCCATATGCGGCTCCACTTGTGCCGCCTGCTCCGCCAAGCCCGCCGATACCGCCGCCGCCAGCGTTACCGGAGCCGATAGTGTCACCGCCCATTCCGCCATAACCGCCCTGGCCTCCGTCACCGCCATCACCATTGCCGCGGCCTCCACCACCCGGACCGCCGGTGCCACCGCCGCCGCCTACCCCGCCGGCGCCGCCATTGCCGGCTTGGCCTGATCCAGTTGTGAAGCCGCCGGCGCCGCCATAGCCGCCCCTGCCGCCGGTTCCTCCGGCGGCAGCAGTGAAGCTGTTGCCGAGGCCTTCAGCCACGCCGCCGTTCCCTCCGACGCTCCCAGCACCCCCGGCGCCGCCATTGCCGGCATTCCCTGATCCCGTCGCGTCACCGCCATTACCGCCGAGACCGCCGGCACCTCCGATTCCTCCGATCCCGCCGGCGCCGCCGACATAGCTTCCGTACTCATGGCCGTTGCCGCCGATGCCTGCGGCACCACCTGCGCCGCCCGTACCGCCGTCCCCACTATTTCCATCGACCCCAGAACCCAGTGCTTTGCCGCCAACACCGCCGGTGCCGCCGCCGCCGCCCAAGCCACCGACTCCGCCGGTGCCGCCGTTACCAGGTCCTTGGACGCCCGCAACAGGGGCGGCGCCGTTACCGCCTCGGCCTCCGGCGCCTCCGATCCCGCCTGTTCCGCCAATACCACCGTTGCCGCCGTTGCCAGATAGCGAACCGCCTAAACCACCTGCGCCGCCAGTACCGCCGCTGCCGCCAGTACCGCCGGTCGTTCCGGTGGAGCCATTGGCAAGTGCGGGGTTACCGCCGGAGTAGTAGAAGCCGTCCGCTCCATCCTTGCCCGCGGTACCAGCCGCCCCGTTGCCGCCGCGGCCGCCATTGCCCCCGTCACCGACCGCCCCGGCATTACCGCCCTTGCCCCCGTTACCGCCGTCGACATCCGCCGAAGTCGAGTTCCAACCCTGGCCACCATCACCACCGTTGCCTCCGCGGGTGGCCGCGTTGCCACTGGTGCCGGCACCGCCCTTGCTTGCGCCGGTTCCACCCGCAGCTCCGCCCGCGCCGCCCTTACCGGCAGAGCCCGGGTCGCCACCGTTACCACCGGTTCCGCCATCACGATGGGCCGCGGTACCGGCAGCGCCGGTGCCACCGTTTCCTCCTAGACCGCTATCGCCGCCGTTGCCGCCACTACCGCCGTTTCCGGCGATGCCGTCGCGGTACCCGGCCGCCAGGGCCTTCCCCGCAGCACCACCCTCGCCGCCGCTACCACCAGTTCCACCGGTTCCACCAGCGCCGCCATTACCGCCAGTGCCGCTGCCACCGTTGAGGAAACTGCCGGTCGCACCGTCAGCGCCGTTTCCACCACGGCCACCGACGCCGCCGGCACCACCGACGCCGCCATTACCGCCGTTGCCCGCCTTCGAGCCCCCGTCCCCGCCAATACCACCAACACCACCGTTACCGCCGGCGTTGCCGATCCCGCCCGTCGGGCCGACAGCGCCATTTGCACCAGCTGCACCGGTGCCGCCGTTACCGCCGTTACCGCCGTTACCGTATGTGCCGGCCGCGCCACCGATTCCGCCCTTACCTCCATTGCCGCCGGACGCGGTGGCATTAAATCCAGCCCCGCCGTTGCCCCCGTTGCCGCCGGTGGTCGTCAATGTGCCGTCACGACCGGCGGCACCCGTAGCTCCGCCATTGCCGCCACTACCCGCAGCACCGCCAGCACCACCACGCCCGAAACCAGAGCCGGGGTCACCGCCGCGGCCCCCGGCGCCACCATCGGGGTGCGCCGTTATGCCGGCCGCGCCCGCGCCACCGGTGCCCCCGGAACCGCTGTTACCTCCGGCCCCACCAGCACCGCCGTTGCCGTTGGTGCCCGTGGCGGCAAACAACCCACCTCGACCGGCATCGCCGCCAGACCCGCCGGCACCACCGGCGCCGCCGTTACCGCCGTCGCCCGCGGCACCACCGTTGCCACTGCCGCCGTTGGCGAAGCTGCCGACCGCCCCATCGCCGCCTGCGTCACCAGTTCCGCCGGCTCCACCGACGCCGCCGGTGCCGCCGTCGCCACCGGCGCCGAACAAGAATCCGCCTTGGCCACCGGAACCACCGGAACCACCAATACCGCCCTGGCCGCCAGCCGCACCTTGAAGACCCGTGGCGGCTTGGGCGGACATAAAGCCGACCCCACCAGCCCCACCATTACCGCCGACGCCGCCGCCGCCAAAGAACAACCCGCCGGCACCGCCAGCCCCTCCCGCACCACCGGAGCCGCCTTCGAGATGCGTCGCGGTGCCAGCACCGCCAGCCCCTCCGTTGCCGCCTGTTCCGCCGGCACCGAAGAACAATCCACCGTCGCCGCCGCTTCCGCCGGCACCACCGGTACCGCCGAACTGGCCGTCACCGCCGTTAGTACCGTTGCCACCGTTGCCGAACAGCCCACCACCGTTGCCGCCCTGGCCGGGCGCACCGTTGATGGGGACCGTGGCGACGCCACTGGGATCCGTCGCAACTGCTGCATACATGTAGCCGTTCGATCCACCATCACCGACGCTGGGCAGGATGTAGCCCTCAGCCGCGCTACCTGCGTTGCCACCATTACCAAACAGCCAGCCCGCGTCACCGCCAGCTCCGTAATAGCCGTAGCCATTGCCTCCGTCACCGAGCAACAGGCCACCGTCGCCGCCGTCGATGTGGTCGGCCGTGCCGTCGGTACCGTCACCGATGAGGTAGACCCCGGCTAGATCATTGATGACGCCGTTGACCTGTTGGCCGAGGTCGCTGTGAATCCACGCCTCGATGCTGTCGTGCGCGGGGGTGTAGACGAGCTGGTCGAACCACTGACTGTCGAAGCCCAACCACTGATCGTCAAAACCTGCTGCGAAGGCGGCCGTCCCAACCCCGTCTTGGCCGTCTCCCGACAATCCGGCCAACAATTGCTCGATGACCTCTTCAAAACCGAAGAGGTCGGCGTGCGCCGTCGGTGCGTCGACCAAGGGAGTCAGACCAAAGGCAAGGAAGGCTCCGACCGCCGAGCCGGCTCCCACCATGCGCCGGCCCCGATGTCCGATGATATGATTCTCGCCGTTGCGCCCCACATTGCCACCGAAACCGGTCACCTGGTACACCCCTACGTCGGTTCGTCACGCCGAGTTCGCTACAGACTGCGGCGCATGTAAATGTCGATTAGCCTAGCATTAGCTGAAAGACAGCCGCAAATCCGCCGCCAAGGGCTTAGCCTATACACATATTCAGTCTATGTAATTGACGGGAAAGTCCGTCGCGCGGCTTCCCGTGCCGTTATGGCCCCGTGCCGTTATGGCTGAGCCTAGAGACCGACATATTGATAGCCGAACTGCCGGCTGAAGGCCTAACCCCATAGATCAGGCCTTCAGTCGGCAGTTCGGCGGCCACAAAATCCGCCCAGTCAGGGAACCAGCCGTCACAACATGCAGCTGACGCAGCCCTCGACCTCGGTGCCTTCCAGCGCCATCTGCCGCAGGCGGATGTAGTACAGCGTCTTGATTCCCTTGCGCCAGGCGTAAATCTGCGCCTTGTTGACGTCGCGAGTGGTCGCGGTGTCCTTGAAGAACAGCGTCAAGCTCAACCCCTGGTCCACGTGCTGGGTGGCCGCGGCGTAGGTGTCGATGATCTTCTCGTAGCCGATCTCGTACGCGTCCTGGTAGTACTCCAGGTTGTCGTTGTTCATGTAGGGCGCCGGGTAGTAGACCCGGCCGATCTTGCCTTCCTTGCGGATCTCGACGCGTGCCACGATCGGGTGGATCGACGAGGTCGAGTGGTTGATGTACGAGATCGACCCGGTCGGTGGAACGGCCTGCAGGTTCTGGTTGTAGATCCCGTGGGTCTGCACCGATTCCTTGAGCCGGCGCCAGTCGTCCTGGCCCGGAATCCGGATGCCCGCATCGGCGAACAGCTGCCGGACCCGCTCCGTCTTGGGCTCCCACACCTGCTCGGTGTACTTGTCAAAGAACTCCCCGCTGGCGTACTTGGACTGCTCGAAGCCCGCGAACGCTTGACCCCGTTCCAGGGCAAGGCGATTGGAGGCACGCAGCGAGTGGTACAGCACGGTGTAGAAGTAGATGTTGGTGAAGTCGATACCCTCTTCAGAACCGTAGAAGATCCGCTCCCGGGCCAGGTATCCGTGCAGGTTCATCTGCCCCAAACCGATGGCGTGCGACTCGTTGTTGCCCTGCTCGATCGACGGCACCGACCAGATGTGGGTCTGATCCGACACCGCGGTCAGCGCCCGGATCGCGACCTCGATGGTCTGGCCGAAGTCGGGCGAGTCCATCGCCTTGGCAATGTTGAGCGAACCCAGGTTGCAGGAGATGTCCTTGCCCACCTTGGCGTACGACAAGTCGTCGTTGAACACCGACGGGGTCGAGACCTGCAGGATCTCCGAGCACAGGTTCGAGTGGGTGATCTTGCCTGCAATGGGATTGGCTCGATTGACCGTGTCTTCGAACATGACGTACGGGTAGCCGGATTCGAACTGCAACTCGGCCAACGTCTGGAAGAACTCGCGCGCCTTGATCTTGCTCTTGCGGATCGCCGCGTTGTCGACCATCTCGTAGTACTTCTCGCTGACGGAGATGTCGGCGAACGGCACCCCGTAGAACTTCTCGACATCGTAGGGCGAGAACAGGTACATGTCCTCGTTCTTCTTCGCCAACTCGAAGGTGATGTCGGGGATCACCACGCCCAGGCTCAGCGTCTTGATCCGGATCTTCTCGTCGGCGTTCTCCCGCTTGGTGTCCAGGAAGCGGTAGATGTCGGGGTGGTGGGCGTGCAGGTACACCGCACCGGCACCCTGACGGGCGCCCAGCTGGTTGGCGTAGGAGAACGAGTCCTCCAGCAGCTTCATGATCGGGATGACCCCGGAGGACTGGTTCTCGATGTTCTTGATCGGGGCGCCATGCTCACGAATGTTGCTGAGCAGCAACGCCACTCCCCCGCCACGCTTGGACAGCTGCAGGGCAGAGTTGATCGATCGGCCGATCGACTCCATGTTGTCTTCGATGCGCAGCAAAAAGCAGCTGACCGCCTCGCCGCGCTGCTTCTTGCCGGAGTTCAAAAACGTCGGAGTGGCGGGCTGGAAGCGGCCGTCGATGATCTCCTCGACAAGTTGCTCGGCCAGCTTCGTGTCACCGGCGGCCAGGGTCAGCGCCACCATGCACACCCGGTCCTCGAACCGCTCCAGGTAGCGCTTGCCGTCGAAGGTTTTCAGGGTGTAGGAGGTGTAGTACTTGAACGCCCCCAGGAAGGTCGGGAACCGAAACTTCTTGGCGTAGGCCCGATCCAGCAGCGACTTGACGAAGTTGCGCGAGTACTGGTCGAGCACCTCGCGCTCGTAGTACTCCTTCTGGATCAGGTAGTCGAGCTTCTCGTCCTGGTTGTGGAAGAACACCGTGTTCTGGTTGACGTGCTCCAAGAAGTACTGACGAGCGGCCAGCACATCCATGTCGAACTGGATCTTGCCGTCGGCGTCGTACAGATTGAGCATCGCGTTGAGCGCGTGGAAGTCCAGCTCGCTCACCGGAGCGCTGCGGGTGGTTGCGGTTACCTGCTCTGCAGTTGCAGCGGTCGGTGGCATGCCTCGTCCTTCCAGAAATCAGCCAAGCCCGCGCGGACGGCTTGTACGTCCTCGTCGGTTCCCATCAATTCGAATCGATATAGGTACGGCACCCCGCATTTGCGGGACACCACTTTGCCCGCGTAGCAGAACTCCGCACCGAAGTTGGTGTTGCCGGCCGCAATCACGCCGCGGAGCAACCGCCGGTTGTGTTCGTTGTTCAAAAAAGCGATGACCTGCTTCGGCACGTAGCCGCCGTCGTTCATATCGGGCTGCTGACGTCCGCCGCCGTAGGTCGGCAGGACCAGTACATAGGGGTGGTCGACCTCGATGCGTCCGCGCAGGGGGATCCGGATGGCCGGCAGGCCCAGCTTCTGCACGAAGCGGTGGGTGTTCTCCGACACCGAAGAGAAATACACCAGGCTGCATTCTGAATCCGCAGACATGGCGACCCCCTTCAGCTCTCAGTCAGACTCCACCCGTACCCGACCCGGCAACCGGCCTACGCGCTCAGCGCGGCCTGCGACAGCGCCTTGATCCGGTCCGGCCGGAAACCCGACCAGTGCTCGTCGCCGGCGACCACGACCGGGGCCTGCAGGTAACCCAGCGCCATGACGTAGTCACGGGCGTCGGGGTCCAGCGAGATGTCGACCTTCTCGTAAGCGATGCCCTCTCGGTCCAACGCCTTGTAGGTGGCGTTGCACTGCACGCACGCGGGCTTGGTGTAGACAGTGATGCTCATGGCGGCAGGCTCCTCAGCGAATGGTCGACAAACGAGCGGATGACGGATCGGGCACTACGTTCAGCGGGCCGCCAGGACTTTCCGTTCTCCAGCTCCGCAGCCGTGGCAGAGCACCGAATAGGTGCCGGTTGCCGCGGCCCGGATAACTGGAAGATCCCGGGCCTGTCGGTCCCCCGAACACTACACCTAGTGGTCATCCCTCGGGGTCAATACTAGATGTTCTGAACGACATTGTTGAAATTCGCTGGTCGTAAGCTTGCGACGCCGTCCCCATCGGCGTGTCGCATCTCACATTCGAACGTCTCTCTGTTCATAACCGCAGGTCTATCACTCGGCACCGACAAGTGAGTCGGACAAGCGGCCACCGACCGCCGGCCAGCAAAGCTTTCCAGCCCGCGCCTCAGCGCATCCCGGCAGGTACCGATTCCGGCCGGTTCGCCGCATCGGCCGGAGCCGGGCGCCCGTTGTGCCGCTTCAGACGGCCGCCCACGACGCCCAGCAACACCGGGACCAGCGACACTGCGATGACCGCCAGTAGGACCAAGTCGAGGTGCGCCCGGACGAACCCGATGCCACCCAGCAGATACCCCAGCAAAGGAACGCCCGCGCCCCACGCGATGGACCCGGCGATGCTGTAGCCGGTGAAGGTGCGGTGGCGCATTCCGGATGCCCCGGCCAGCACCGGCGTCAGGGTCCGCGCCACCGCCACGAAGCGCGCCAGAAAAACCGTTGCTTTACCGTGGGTGGCGAAGTAGCGCTGGGCCCGATCCACCTGCTCGCGGCCGAGCCGGCGGGCGGCCCGCGTCTCCAGAACCGTCGGCCCTGCTTTGGCCCCAAGGAGATAGCCGCACTGGTCGCCGGCGATCGCAGCGACCGGCACGGTCAGTACCAGCAGCCACAAGGGAACCGCCGGGTGAATTTGAGCGGCCAGCACACCCGCGGTGAACAGCAGCGAATCGCCGGGCAGGAAGAAGCCCACCAGCAGACCAGTCTCGACGAACACCACCGCCAGCACGCCCAACAGACCGAACGTGGCGATCAAGGTGTCTGGATTGGTAGTAAATCCGGTCATGACGCCAGCTTGTCCGCCAGGCGCTGTGGGACCGCTGAGAACACGCGAGCCCGGTGGCCGAGCTCTGCTGTACTGGTGTCGTGCGGATATTGCTGGTCGAAGACGAGGCTCGGCTGGCGCAGACCGTGCGTCGTGGACTGGTCGCCGAGGGCTTCGTCGTCGACGTCGAACACGACGGCGTAGACGGCCTGGCCGCCGCCACCACCGGTGACTACGACGTGGTGGTGCTGGACATCATGTTGCCCGGCCTCAGCGGCTACCAGGTGGTCCGCGAGCTGCGGGCGCAGCAGGTGTGGACGCCGGTGCTCATGTTGTCGGCCAAGGACGGCGAGTACGACATGGCCGATGCCTTCGATATCGGCGCCGACGACTACCTGACCAAACCGTTCTCGTTCGTCGTCCTGGTGGCGCGGCTGCGCGCGCTGCTGCGCCGAGGCGCCCCGGCACGTCCGACGGTGCTCACGGCGGGCACCCTGTCGCTGGATCCGGCTCGCCGCCGGGTGACCCGCGGCGACACGGTGCTCGAGTTGACGCCGCGGGAGTTCGGGCTGCTGCAGTTCTTGATGCGGCACCAGGGTGATGTCGTCACCAAGGCCGACATTTTGCGGTCGGTGTGGGATTCGAACTACACCGGCGACGAGAACGTCGTCGAGGTCTACGTCGGGTATCTGCGCCGCAAGGTCGACGTGCCGTTCGGACTCGCCACTATCGAGACAGTGCGCGGCGCCGGCTACCGGCTGTGCTCCGACCTGGATTCTTGATCCGGGCAGCCCGTCCGCGGAAGCGCAACCGTGAACACCGCCCCACCACCGGCGGCATCGTCCACGGTCACGGTTCCCCGGTGGGCGCGCACCACCTCCGCGACGATCGCCAGGCCGAGTCCGGTTCCGCCCGACGTCCGGGCACGGGCCACGTCGAGCCGGACGAATCGTTCGAAGATCCGGCTCCGGTCACCCACCGGGATCCCGGGACCGTCGTCGGCGATCGTGATGACGACGCCGTCCGAGGCCGGATTACAGCTCAGCGTCACCGTGCTAAGGGCATACCGTGCCCCGTTGTCGACCAGGTTGCGAATCACTCGGGTCAGGGCCGCGCGGTCGCCGGTGACCCGGCAGGCCCGGATATCGGTCACGACGCTGACCAAGCCGCTGCCGCCGAGCCGGTTCGCCTCGGCCGCCAGCAGATCGTCGACATCGACGTCCTCCCCGCGCAGTCCCAGTGCCCCTTCGTCGGAGCGAGCCAGCAGCAGCAGATCTTGGAGAAGTTGGCTCATCCGCTGTGATTCCGGGAGCAGCGATTCGTCGATCAGTGCCCGGTCCATCAGCTCGGGCCGGGCACTGGCCAACTCCAGCGCGGTGGTGATCGTGGCCAGCGGGCTGCGCAGTTCGTGCGAGACATCGCTGACCAGACGCAGCTGGGCGGCCCTGCCGTGCTCCAGGCGAGACAGCATGGCGTTCATCGTTGTCGCCAGCTCGGCGATCTCATCATGGGTTCTGGGAACCGGCACCCGCTCGGTCAGGTCAGCGCTCGAGATCGACGCCACCCGGGTACGGATCGCCTCCACCGGCCGCAGTGCGGCGCCCACCAGGCGGAAAGTTCCCGCCGCCACCAACAGGATCAGAATCGGCGCGCCGACGCCCAGCAGCACACCCACCACGGTCACGATCTCCTCGACCGGTTCGCGGTCCACCCCCACCAGAACGGTGACCGGTCCTTCGTCGACGGTAGCACCGCGCGCCGATACCCAATACTCCTCGCCGGTGCCGGATTCGACCCGGCCCACATACCGCGCTTGACCGTCGGCAAGGGTTACCGCCGCCAGTGGCGATCGGGGCGCGCCGTTGGAGGCGGCCCGGATCACGCCCGACGGCCCGACAACCTGCACGACGGCGATGTGCCCATCGGTGGCCAGCAATGCCGACTCCATGTCATCGAAGTCACCGGACCGCAGCTGGGCGGCGATGTGTTCGGCACGAAGTCCCGCCGCGGTCTCGGCGGTCGATTCCAGCGACCTATACAACACCAACAAGAGCAGCCCGCCCGCGATCGCGAGGCAGACCGTCATCACCACCGCGGCGGCCAGCGCCGATCGAGTCCGAACGCCGCTGTACAGCGAGCGAACCCGCTTGATGACGGCCCGCATCCGGTGCGTGTTGCCTCTCACCGCGCCTCCCGGTTCATCGCATATCGACACAGCATGCCCGTCATCGTGGCCCGCCGCCGCTGTGTTGGCACTGAGGCCGCAGAGAGCGCACGACGCCCAGCACGTCGGAGGCACCCGATAACCTGCCGGGCATGCTGTCGACGCTGGCCGTACGGGGTTACCGCTCGCTGCGCGAGCTGGTGCTGCCGTTGAGTCCTCTCACGGTCGTCACCGGGGCCAACGGCACCGGCAAGTCGTCGCTGTATCGGGCGCTACGACTGCTGGCCGACTGCGGGCGCGGTGAGGTGATCGGCTCGCTGGCTCGCGAGGGCGGCCTGGAGTCGGTGCTGTGGGCCGGACCCGAACAGCTCGGCGCAGCGCGCCGCAGCGGAGCCGCCCAGGGCAGCGTGCGCACCCGAGTGGTCTCTCTGGAGATGGGTTTCGCCTCGGACGATTTCGGCTACCTGGTCGATCTGGGCCTGCCACAAGACCCCGGACAGGCGTCGGCGTTCGCCCATGATCCGGAGATCAAACGCGAGATCGTGTTCGCCGGACCGGTACCGCGGCGCGGCGCCACCCTGGTGAGCCGCACCCGAGCTTTCGCGCAGGCCAGCGCGGACTCCGGTGCCGAGGAACTGTCGCGGACACTGCCGACCTATCGCAGTGTGCTCGCCGAATTCGCCCACCCCGGTGCACATCCGGAGCTGGCGGCAGTGCGGGACCGGTTGCGGGACTGGCGCTTCTACGACGGTTTCCGGGTGGATTCCGGCGCACCGGTGCGACGGCCGCAGGTCGGTACGCGCACTCCGGTCCTCGCCGGCGACGGTGTCGATCTGGCCGCGGCGGTACAGACCATCATCGAGTCCGGTGGCGACGAGCTCGACCGTGCGATCGCGGCCGCGTTCGACGGGGCGACGCTGGCGGTCAGCTCCCACGACGGCATGTTCGACCTTCAGTTGCGCCAGCGGGGCATGCTGCGGCCGTTGCGTGCCGCCGAACTGTCCGACGGCACCCTGCGCTTCCTGCTGTGGGCCGCCGCGCTGCTGAGCCCGCAGCCACCGTCGCTGATGGTGCTCAACGAGCCGGAGACGTCCCTGCATCCCGACCTGGTGGCGCCGCTGGCCGAGCTCATCCGGGCCGCCGCCACCCGAACCCAGGTCGTGGTGGTCACCCACGCGCGCACCATGCCCGAACTGCTCGCCGCGGTGCCGGTCGCCGAAGCCGATCGCCACGACACCGCAGAGATCGAGGTCTACAAAGACTTCGGCGAGACGCGGGTCGCCGGTCTGGGGCTGCTCAACACTCCGTCGTGGGACTGGGGCAGCCGCTGAGCCGTCTGCCGGCTCAGGAGCTGCGCAGTGACGGCTGCGATGGCCGCAGTGCCCGGCTGAACAGCACGTTGACCTGACGCATGGCCACGCTGTAGGGCAGCCAGGCCAGTCGCTTGAACGCGTACAGCGCCCGGATGTCACCGGAGGTGTAGACCAGGTAGCGGTTGCGCGCCACGCCGGCCAGGATCTTGTCCGCCGCCTTCTCCGGCGACACGGCATGGCCGGCAAAACGACCGACCCACTTCTCCACGTGCGGGTCCTCGCGGTCCACGCCGGCGATCTCGACGGTGTGGACCAGCCCGGTCTTGACTGCGCCGGGAACCACCACCGACACCCCGATCTTGTAACGGGCCAGGTCGAAGCGCAGCACCTCCGACACCCCGCGCAGGCCGTACTTGCTGGCGGAATAGGCCGCGTGCCAGGGCAATGCGACGATTCCGGCCGCCGAGGACACATTGACCAGGTGGCCGCCGCGGCGGGCGGCGACCATCTGCGGCAGGAACGATTCGATGACGTGGATCGGGCCCATCAGGTTGATGTCGACCATCTTTCGCCACTGCTGGTGGGTCAACTTATCGACTGTCCCCCACGCCGACACCCCGGCGATGTTCATCACGACGTCCATGGGCTCGTGGCGCTCATGGATGTCGGCGGCGAAGGCGGCGACGTCGTCGTAGTCGGCGATGTCGACCACCCGGTGCTCGGACACCAGTGCGCCCAGAGCGCGTGCGTCGGCGACGGTTTCAGCCAGGCCTTCGGCGTTGCGGTCGGTCAGGTACAGCTCGGCACCCTGCTCAGCCAGCCGCAACGCGGTGGCTCGCCCGATCCCGCTCGCCGCTCCGGTGATGAAGCACCGTTTGCCCCGGTAGTACTGCGCTACGCGTGTCATGGGTGCAGACGATACCGGCGGTACCGCGCACCGCCGATGCAATCCCCCGCTGCGACCCGCTACCTTTTGCGGCCGCCCCACAGCGCATTGCGCCACAACGCCTCGAGCACCTGCACGCCACGACCCACGTCGCCGTCGGGTCCCAGGAAGGCACTGTCCCCGGAAAGCATGTAGGCGGTGGTCACGCTCAGGGTCCGCACCAGCGCCGGGACGTCGTCGCTGATCGGGTGCGCCGTCCCCGCAGCGATCTCGTCATTGACCACAGCGACGATCTGGTCGATCACCGCATCGATCTGAGCGTCGAGCAGCTCCCGGATCTCGGCATCGGTGTTGCGCGCCAGGTTGCAGGCCGACATCACCGGATCGTTGTGGGCGTAGACCGCGGCCGCGCTGCCCACCATGCGCTGGGCGAATGCCTCCGTCGACTCGTCGTCACCCCGTGGCGCGAAGTAGTGGGTCAGTTCTTCGAGCTCGTGAGTTGCCTCCGCCAGGATGTGGGCGAGCACGGCGTATTTGGAGTCGAAGTAGAAATAGAAGCCCGAGCGCGCCACCCCGGCCCGATCACTGATCGTGCTGACCGACAGTTCGGCGAAGGGTTTCTCCTGCAGCAGTTCGCGCACTGCCTGAACAATCGCCTGACGTTGCTTATCGCCCCGCCGCATCGGCATATCGTCTGCAGGCCGCCCACCCTCGCCATCCTCGGTATTCACCTTTGCACCTTGCACCACGCCGAGCCGGATTCAAACTTGACAGGCGTCAAACTTACTCCAAGGATTGGGACCGAGTGACGGTTACCACAACCTGTCCGGGCCGTTAGAGGAGCGTCTGTGACCACCATCAGCACCCCGCGTTACTTGCTCGACCAGGCAAAACGCCGGTTCATCCCGACCGTGAACACCATCCCCGGGATGGGATTGCTGGAAAAGCGACTGATGACGGTCGACTGGCCGCAGCGGACGCTGGCCGCCCCGCCGGCGGGCAGTGACCTCAAGCCCATCGTCGGCGACTCGGGCCTGCCGCTGCTGGGTCACATCGTCGAGATGTTTCGCCAGGGACCCGACTTCCCGCTGCACCTGTACAACACCCGGGGCCCGATCACCTTCGCGGACTCTCCGATTCTGCCGTCGATCGTCGCGCTGGGACCCGACGCCACCCAGACGATCTTCACCAACAAGAACAAGGACTTCTCGCAGAAGGGCTGGCTCCCGGTGATCGGGCCGTTCTTCAACCGCGGTCTGATGATGCTGGACTTCGACGAGCACATGGGCCATCGGCGGATCATGCAGTCCGCCTTCACCCGGCCCCGGCTGGCCAGCTACGTCGAGGACATCGACCGGGTGGCGACGGCGATCGTGGCCGACTGGCCGACCGACGACAACCGCTTTCTGCTGTACCCGGCGATGAAGGAACTGACCCTCGACGTCGCCTCGGTGGTGTTCATGGGCCACGAACCGGGCAGCGACCACCAGCTGGTCACCAAGGTGAACCGCGCCTTCGAGCAGACCACCCGGGCCGGCGGCGCGATCATCCGCACCGGCCTGCCGCCGTTCAAGTGGTGGCAGGGTCTGCAGGGCCGCAAGCTGCTCGAGGACTACTTCGTGGAGCGGGTCAAAGAGCGTCGTAAGGCCGAGGGCACCGACATGCTGACCGTGCTGTGTCACACCGCCGACGAGGACGGCAACAGCTTCTCCGACGCCGACATCGTCAACCACATGATCTTCTTGATGATGGCCGCCCACGACACCACCACCTCGACAGTGACCACGATGATCTACCACCTGGCCGCCCACCCGGAGTGGCAGGACCGGGCCCGCGACGAGTCACAGCGTCTCGGCGACAGCCCGCTGGACATCGAGTCGCTGGAGAAGCTGGAAACCCTCGACCTGGTCATGGACGAGTCTCTGCGACTGGTGACGCCGCTGCCGTTCAACATGCGCCAGACCGTGCGCGACACCGATCTGCTGGGCCATTACGTGCCGGCCGGCACCAATGTGGTCACCTGGCCGGGCATGAACCACTGGCTGCCCGAGCTGTACACCAACCCGCGCCAATTCGACCCAGAGCGGTTCCTCGAGCCGCGGTCCGAGCACAAGAAGCACCGTTACGCCTGGGCTCCGTTCGGCGGCGGAGCACACAAGTGCATCGGCATGGTGTTCGGCCGTCTTGAGGTCAAGACCGTGCTGCACCGGTTGCTGCGCCAGTACCGGATTGAGCTGGCCCACCCGGGCTACCAGCCGCGCTGGGACTACGGCGGCATGCCGATCCCGATGGACGGGATGCCGATCGTCTTGCGCCGGCTCTAGTGGTGTGTCCTGTAAATAAATAGTGGTTGATTCGATATGATTGCGGCATGAGACAGCCCGTGCCTGCGTTGGAGATGTCGGCGGGACAACGTGATGTGCTTGAAGCGTTGGCTCGGTCG
>Ga0153956_1002095_pt1 | contig 15457 bp, 21 predicted proteins | sample TSFL040MetaG_FD_104704 | JGI IMG/M metagenome (GOLD analysis project Ga0153956, IMG submission 104704) | Attine ant fungus gardens microbial communities from Florida, USA - TSFL040 MetaG | ecosystem: Host-associated > Fungi > Mycelium > Unclassified | place: USA: Florida, Wekiwa Springs... | reverse complement strand
TCCGATCTGGGTCCGGGTTTCGAATTACAGAAAACGGAGCGTTGTAGCCATGGCTCCAGAATATCGCCCGGAGCGGACGGCCGAGGATTATCTGCACCATCACGGCCGTTCCGCGGTGGCGAAGATCGATGCCGACATGCATCATTCGCTGGCACGATCCGACTGGAGCGAATGGGCGCGGCTGAAGCGGATCAAGCTGCGCATCGAATTGCTCATCATCTTGCGTGACCGTGCCCGGCGCGGCGCGGCCGGCCCCGCCGGAGATCGCGCCGCGGCGGCGCGGGCCGACGGCGGAGGGGCCTATGCCGCGCCGATGCGGCTGCGCCAATAGCATGCGGACGCCATGGCCTCGCAATTGAAGATCGAGCAGCCCTGGGCGGTGGTTGCCGATGACAATCCACTGATTGCGGTCCAGGCGTGCGATATCCTCCAGGACGTCGGGTTCAAGGCAATCAGCGCCGCCGATGCGGAAGCGGCGCTGGGCCGGCTGACGGCGATCGGCCCGGTGGCGCGGCTGCTGGTCACCGATATCGACATGCCCGGGCCGATCGATGGCCTGACCCTGGCCAGGACGGTCGCCGCCCGATGGCCGCACATCACGATCCTGATCATCTCCGGCAAGATCGAGCCCCAGGCGAGCGAGATGCCGCGGCGCGCCATGTTCCTGCGCAAGCCGTTCAGCGCGGCGATGCTGGCTTTCCGGGTGGCGCGGGCGATGCCGCCCGCCCCGCCGGCGAATACGGATGGCGGCGCATGAACCAGGGGCCGCCGAAGACCGACCGGCCGGACTATATCGTCGGCCCGCTCGGCCAGCGCATGACGATCGACGATCTTCCGCCGCCCGATCTGCGCCGCTGGCTGCCGATGATGAAGGCGCAGGTCGTCGCCGCGGTCGATGGCGGGTTGCTGACCGCGGACGAAGCCTGCCTGCGCTACGGACTGAGCCCCGGGGAGATTGCCACCTGGCGCATGCGCGTCGCCGCCGCCGGGGTGCGCGGCCTCCGCATCACCAAGACGCAGAAATATCGCGATATGCTCGCCAAGCGGCAGCAATTCTGACCATCCTGTCGGTAGACGCTGAAAGCGCCCTTTCCGCCGAGACTTGCGCCGGCGGCCGCCGCCCGGCAACCAGGGACGGTTCGATGCGGGAGGGTGGAAAAGGTGGAGCATGTCGATATCGTCACGCTCGGCCAGCTCCTGCTCGTCGCCTGTCTCGTCGCGATCGTCGCGCGGCGGATCGGGCTGCCTTATGCGGTCGGCCTGGTCGCGGCGGGCATCGCCCTGAGGCTTGCCGGATACCGCAGCGGGATCGCGCTCACGCCCGAGCTGATCTTCACCATTCTCCTGCCGCCCCTGATCTTCGAAGCCGCGCTCCACCTCGGCTGGCCGCAATTCCGGCGCGAGGCGCCCCTGGTGCTCGGCATGGCGTTTGTCGGAACATTGCTTTCGGCGCTGATCGTTGCCGCGGGCATGCACGGGCTGGCCGGCTGGGGCTGGCAGGCGAGCCTGCTGTTCGGATCGCTGATCGCGGCGACCGATCCGGTTTCGGTCATCGCGATGATGAAGGAGCAGCGCGCCGAAGCGAGGCTGCGCTTCCTGATGGAGGCCGAAAGCATCGTCAATGACGGCGCGGCCGCCGTGCTGTTCGCGCTGGTCGCCGCCTCGATCGGCGGGGCCGGCAACGATGCCGGCGGCGTGGCCCTCGCCTTCGTCACCACCGCGGGCGGTGGGGCGCTGTGCGGCCTGATCGTCGCGGGCGCGCTCCTGCTCGTCGCCGGGCGCGCCGAGGATCATCTGGTCGAGATCACCTTGACGGTGCTCGCCGCCTATGGCGCTTTCCTGATCGCCGAACGGCTGCATGTCTCGGGCGTGCTGGCGACGCTCGCCGCGGGCATGCTGGTCGGCAATTGGGGCCGGGGGCGAAGCCTGACGCAGCATGGTGGGGAGGCGATGATCGGCTTTTGGGATTTCGCTGCATTCCTGGCGAATTCGGTCGTATTCCTGCTGATCGGCAGCAGCGGCGCGGCGCAACCGCTCGGTCACTATCTGCTGCCGGCCGCGATCGGCATTGTGCTGGTGCTCGTCGGGCGGGCGGCGGCCGTCTATCCGATCACCGCGCTGTTCGGACGGACCGCGCTGGCGACCGATCCTATCACCCGGCACATTTTATTCTGGGGCGGGCTGCGCGGCGCGCTGGCCCTAGCGCTCGCGCTCGCCGCCCCGGCTGCCTTGCCCGAACGCGATGCCTTGATCGGCGTCGCCTTTGCGGTGGTCGCCTTCTCGATTTTCGTCCAGGGGCTGACGGTGCCGCGCCTGCTCAGGGCTGCGAAGGGATGAAGGCGTGCTGCATCAATCGAGCGCGAGCAGCCGCCGCTGCCGTGCCGGCACCGCATCGCCCATCAGATAGGCGCGGCTGAACTCGCCTTCGTCAACCAGCCGATTCCAATCGCAGATCCTGACGCGGCCGCCGCGGAAGGTGACGATCCCGTCCTCACGCAACCCCTGAGCGATCGGTTGACGTGCACGCCGGTGATCGCCGTCGCGTCGGCAAGCTGCTCCTGCGAGACGGGAAAGGCATAATCGAGGAGAGGCGGGCCCGATCGGCCGAGACGGACCGCCATCTCGCAGAACAGGTGGGCAAGCCGGGTGCGCGTGTCGCGCCGGCCGATATTGACCACCCACTGCATCAATATCGCCGCGTCGACCATGCAGTCGCGCCAGAAAGCTTCGGCAATCGCCGGATGCGCCGCGGCGACGCCGCGGATCGCCGCGTGCGAGATGCGCAGGATGGTCGTTTCGCAAAGCGCCGTCATCCCGCCGATGCCGATCGGCCGGACCGCCGAATGGAGATCGGCCATGTCGCCGGCGACGTGGAAGGCGGTTATCTGGCGCGTTCCGTCGCTGGTCTGGCCGAATCGGCCGACCAGGCCGCGCACGACGAGGCAGCTATGTTTTACCTCTTCGTCGATCCCAACGAAATCCTGCTTTGCGCGCAGCTCGACGCGCGTCGTCGGGAGCGCGCGAACGGCCTGCCGCTCGTCCGCGCTCAGGATCGAGCGAGCGATCAGCCGGTCGATGAACAGGTCTAGCGCGGGATCGATGCGATCCATGGGCTTGCAGATATGCGGGGTGGCGCGCTGGGGACCATGCCCCGCATGCAAAGCAGTTGCCGCTAACCGTCTATAATCTATGTAAAAATCGTCGAATGTAGGCGAAACATCACCCGTCGTTTATGGTTATCGCGTCGCCGAATCGGACCGTCGCCGCGACTTTGCCGTCGGACTCGGTTACCTCGATCCGATGGTGCAGGTCGATCGGTCGGCCGCCGACGACATGCGCGGCGATCAATTCGCGGACGCTCTTCATCGCCGCCGCTGTCGCCGCGGCGAGATCGGCATGCTCCGACCCTTCCTCGTCCATGGCGTCGGAGTCATTGAAAAGGTTGAAGTAATAGCGGGGCATGGCGCCCTAACGACGTTTAGGACGCCATGTTCCACCGGATTGCGACGGATGTGCCCCGTCAGCGTCCTTTCTTGTTGGGCGCGCCCGCATCCGGCGATTGCGCCGACGTTTCGGGATCGAGCGGCACGCCGGCGCCTTCGCCGCGCATGCCGTTGGCGGGCGGGGGCTGGCGATTGTCGGGATCGGCGCCGCCGTAGATGTGCGGGCCGGGCTTGTGGGTCTCGCCACGGCTCCCGACGTCCGCGGCCGTGGTTTCACCGGGGTTCTGCTTGCGGATGTCATCGGTCGGATCGGCGCCTTCGCCGCCATTGTCGCGCGTATCGGGCATGATCATGTCCTTGCTGTCAGGCGGTAGCCGGCAGGGCGTTGCCCGTCCTGCGATCGAGTCCGCGCGCGGCGAAGATGTCGAGCGCAGTCGCGCCCAATACGAAAGCGAGCGCACCCCACACGGCGCGATTGCGCGGGGCGTTGGCCGCCGCGGCGCCGAGTGCCGCGATATCCATCGCGTCGCCGGCGACGCGACTCCAGGCGCCGGCAGAATTGGCAGGGGCGGCGAGCAGGCCCAGCCCAGCGACCACTTCGCGCGCACCGAACGCCTTGACCAGCCCGTCGTGCCCGTCTGCCGACAGCGTCTCGGCAATCCGCCGCGACGCGAACAGCTCCGTCGCACCGAGCGCGATCGAGAACAGGCCCAGGCCGAGGCCCAGCTTTTTGAATCCGGTCGCGTTGCGATCCATGGCGGCATCCTCCCGTAGCGACATTCCAGAAGGGGCGTGAACGCTGCGGGCAGACCCTCCGTTCCGGATCGGCGTGCGCGCCGAAAAGGCTGTCTAATGTAGATTAAGTCATTGAACTAAAATTGCTAAACGATACCAAGCCGTAACAGTGGACCGGAGCAGGGTTCAGGTCGCGGCGAGCGGGACGGCGCGGGACAGCCTCTACACCACCCAGCAGAAAGCCGCGCATGCCGAGGCGCTCGCGCTGCACCAGGACAGTGCCGCGAAGGGCACGGCGCCGGCGCTGAAAGCGGCGTCGGCGAAGATCGTGCCGGTCGTCCAGCACCACAAGATCGAAGCGATGGGCCGGTCGGGCGGCACGGCGCCGCCCGCCGCGCTCAAGCCGGCTCGATGATCGCCGCGACGAGGGCGATGCGTTCGACATCGGCATAAGCCGGCGCGTCGAGCTCTTCGCCGAACACGTCCGGATCGAGTTCGCGATAGCGCAGCCGACGTCCGGCGCGCGCCGCCACCCGTTCGAGCGCGCTGCGCAGCGGATCGCCGCCATCGATGATCGCGCTTCCCGTATAGAGGATGAGGCGGCCGTCGCTCGACAGCCGGGCAACGGCGTGTTCGGCCATCGTCAGCGCGATTTCGGTCCCGTGCATCCCGCCGCCATCGCGATAGGCGCGTTTGGATTCATCGATCAGATAGGGCGGGTTCGCGACGGCAAGGTCGATCGGCCCGGCGATCGCGTCGAGCGTCTCGCCCAGCACGAAATCGGCGTCGACGCCGGCAAAGCGCGCATTGATCCGGGCAAGATCCAGCGCCGTGGGATTGATGTCGACCATCGTGACCGCCGGCGTATCGCAGCACCGCGCGGCAACGATCGCGCCGACACCCGCGCCTGCGCCGATATCGACGATCCGGGCGCCGGCACGAAGCGGTGCGTGATCCAGCTCCGCGGCGATCAGGCTGGCGAAGCGATAGGAATCCGGGCCGAAGAAGACGGCGTCGGGCAGATCGGTCGGATAAGCGGAATGGATGAAGAGCAGATCGTCGAGGCTCGAAACCCGGATCGTCGCACGCAGCAGGCTCGTGTCGACCGGATTCAGTGCGCCGGCTTCGGCCAGGCAGGCGTGCAGTTCATCGTCGAGAAGGCGGGGAGGGAAGGGTAACGACCAGCCGAGCACGTCGCGGATCGAGTGGGCTTCGACCATCGCAGGCCGCGCGACAATCCGGGCGTGCGTGGCGGGGGTCGGCGTGACGAAGCGATAGCCCCGGTCGGCGAGCAGGCGCAGGAGGCGATCTAGCGCGTCAGACATGCATGATTCCCAGCCGGTGCTCGCCGAGCCGGCCTGCCCGAAGAGCCGGAGGCGCGCGACCTTTTATTTCCACTCCGCCTGGCCCGATCGACCGCGACCGAGCGTTCATGGTTCCGGAAAAATGGAGTGAAACCAGTGACTAACATGGGTGAAAATAATTCCAACAGCGGGCAGGCGTTCGAACAAGACGGCGTTCGGTCGAGCGCGACCACCGAGACCCGCCAAGCCAGCCGGCCCGACGACCAGGCGATCGAGGAGTCCGAAGCCGGCGAGGGCGGCGAAGACATATTGGAGGACGAGGACAGCGATCTCGACGAGGAAGAGGAGAGCGACGAAGCCAGCAGTGACGATCGGGCCCAGGGCGTCGACGATGAACGGGTTGGAGGCGGCGAAGGCATATCCGATCCCGGCTACGGCGTGTCGGGCGAGTAGGGCGAGATCGGTGCCCGACCGGGGTCGGGCACCGATATGGACGCAGGTTGCCTGACGATCGTCAGGCGGACAGCGGCTCCAGGAATGCCTGCGCGTCGAGATCGACCTTCAGCTCGCGCGTCCAGAGCCGCAGCTGCCCGCATGTCGCGATGAAATCGGCCGCGTCGCCCGGCTTGCCGATGGCGATCAGCCCTTCGTCCATATCCTCGGGCGCAATTCCCGCCTTGGCCAGGAAGGGCAGGGCGTCCGACGAATAGCCGATGAACTTGGCATGGGCGAAGGCGTCGCTGGCGAAATCCTTGGCCGGCTTGTCGATCGAAAGCTGCGTGGCGCCGTCCGCCGACAGGAGGATGGCGACCGCGTCGTACAGCACCGACGGTCCGCCATCGATCTTCTGCTGGCCTTCGATCACCGTCCCGTCATCGAGCTCGACGCCACCGATCTGCGGGGTGACGACCTCATAGACCGCCTTGGCTTTCTCGACCGCCTTGATCAGCGCGGTGACAAGTTTGGCCGGTGCGCCGTCGCTGACCAGGATGCCGAGCTTGCGGCCTTCGAAGCTCTGCGGGCCGCGCTTGACGATGCTCAGTGCATCGGAGGGCGGCAGGTCGGCGATCGGCGCCGCGGCGGCCGGCGCCGGATCGGGCAGGCTTGAGAGGCGCAGTCCGGTCGCGACCGTCAAAGCGAGCTTCTCGTCGATGTTGCGCAGGTGCGCGACCATCTTGCCGCGAATGTCGACCCGTTGGCATTTCGACAGCTCGAACACCAGCGCATCGCCGATATGCTTCCGCTCGATCTCGGTCTGGCTCAGAAAGAATTGCCGCGCCTGGCTGTAGTGATCGGCGAAGCTCGGCGATCGGACCTGCGCCTTGCGGCCATTCTCTTCGGCGGCGAAGTGGCGATAGCCGGCGGTCGGATTCTCGCGCGGGCCGCCCCAGCTGTTGGGTTCGTAATTCACCCGGCCGACCGGATTGCGCATCGCCATATGCCCGTCCTGCTGGAAATTGTGGATTGGGCAGCCGCGCGGCTGGTTGATCGGGATGTGGGTGAAATTGGGCGATCCCAGCCGCTTGAGCTGGGTGTCGAGGTAGGAGAAATTGCGCCCCTGCAGAAGCGGGTCGTTGGTGAAGCCGATGCCCGGCACGACATTCTGCGTGCAGAAGGCGACCTGTTCGGTCTCGGCAAAGAAATTATCGACCAGCCCGTCGAGCACGAAGCTGCCGATAATCTTCACCGGGACCTGTTCTTCCGGGATAATCTTGGTCGCGTCGAGGATATCGAAATCGAAACTGTCGGCGAACGCATCGTCGAACAGCTGGACGCCCAGATCCCACGCCGGCGGCGAGCCCATGTTGATCGCGTCCCACAGGTCGCGTCGGTGGAAATCGGGATCGGCGCCATTGATCTTGACCGCCTCGTTCCACATCACCGATTGCAGGCCGAGCTTCGGCTTGAAGTGGAACTTGACATAGGTGCCCTTGCCGGCGGCATCGATCAGCCGAAAGCTGTGGACGCCGAACCCCTCCATGAAACGGAAGGAGCGCGGGATCGCCCGGTCCGACATGATCCACATGATCATGTGCATGGCTTCGGGGGTCAGGCTGATGAAATCCCAGAAATTGTCGTGCGCGGTCTGTGCCTGGGGGAAGCCGCGGTCGGGCTCCTGCTTGGCGGCGTGGACCAGATCCGGGAATTTGATCGCATCCTGGATGAAGAAGACCGGGATATTGTTGCCGACAATGTCCCAATTGCCGTCCTTGGTGTAGAATTTGACCGCGAAGCCGCGGACGTCGCGCGCCAGGTCGAACGATCCCTTGTTGCCGGCGACGGTCGAGAAGCGGACGAACATCGGCGTCTTCTCGCCGACTTCGGTCAGCATCCTGGCGGTCGTATAATCCGCGAGGCTTTCGTCGAGCGTGAAGGTGCCGTGCACGCCGAAGCCGCGGGCATGGACGACGCGCTCGGGAATGCGCTCATGATCGAAGTGGAAGATCTTCTCGCGGAAGTGGAAATCCTCGAGCAGGGTCGGTCCGCGCTCGCCGAGCCGCAGGCTGTTCTGGTCGTCGGCGACGGCGACGCCCTGTTGGGTGGTCAGGGTCGGGCCGTCCCCCGTCGCGATCTGGTGGAGTTCGCCGCCAGCGCCGACGTTCGTTTCGAACGTTGCCGCTGCGCTGTCCCTGGGTTCGTTGCTGCCGGGTTGCTTGGCCATATCCTGCCCCTTCCTGCTTGAAGCAGCCCAAACCCCCCTGCGCCTGCTAAGTTTCTGGCGAAAAAACGTTTCCAATCCAGGTTAAGACGATTCCCCATCAGGTGCGTTAGCGCGTGATCAAGGGCGGGCCGCGCCCGTTCAAACCGAAAGGCAGATCGCGATGATGCTGGTCGACACCGAATTGCGCACCAGCGGCATCCATGGGATCGGCGTCTTCCTGCTTCAGCCCGTGCGCAAGGGCGACGTCGTCTGGCAATATGACAGCCGCGTCGACCGGGTCTATTCGCCGGAGGAGATTGCCAGCCTGCCCGACCACATCCGCCGGTTCCTCGACATCTATTCGACCTGGCACGAACAAGTCGGGCTATGGGTGCTGTGCGGCGACAATGGTCGCCACTTCAACCATTCGGATACGCCCAACACGATATCGGACGGCATCGCCTTCGGCCGGGATATCGCCGCTGCCGATCTTCCGGCCGGAACCGAGCTGACCTCCGACTATCGCACGATCTGCGACAATGTGCGTAGCAACGGCCTCGATTTCTAATCGATCAATCCAAGGGCGCGAACGTCATCATAGTGACCGGCGGCGAGCAGGTCGCCGATGTCCAGGCGATAGCGCGCGTCGGGAATGGCGACGCGCCGCACGCGTTCGTACGCAGCGCGCTGCGCCAGCGCGATCGACGGCCCGGTGCCGGTAACGACCATCGTCCACCCGTAGAGGCCACTGGTGACGAGGCCCGCGGGTCCTGAACCCATCTCGCCGAAATGGAGGTGGCGGAGGTCCCGATCGGTGAAGTCGGGATCGAGCATGACCGGCAAGCCGACCGCTGCTGCGACCTGATGGCGCGAATAGGGAAAGGGCGGGGTGGTCATCACTACCCCGACCGAGAAGCCCGGCCGGGTCGCGAACCGCCCACCTTGACCCGACAGAAGGCGCGCGAACAGATCGCCCCAGCCGCATGCCTGGAGCGGCTCGAGCACGGCGAAGCCGGGGTAGCCGAAGCGGCAGGTGAATTCGAGCGGCCAGATGCCGTCGGCGTTCACGATCGTATTGAGGTTGACGTAGCCGACATGGCCGTGCCCGCGCAGCCGCGGCTCGACAAGGCCGAGCGTGCGGGCAAAGAAGGTGTCCGACCGGTCGTAGGTGGCGACCGTTCCCATCTCCCCGGTGAGCTCGCCCAGATCGCCGGCGAAGAAGCGCTTATGCTCCCAATCGAGACAGGCGGGCCGGAGGAAGCGATCGCCGTCGAAATAGGCACCGACGCCCATTTCGATGCCGTCGATATAGGGCATCAGGATGAAACGCGCCGCCGTCCGTTCAGCGAGCCGCGCGGCGATCATCGCACGCACGTCGCGGCCATCGGCGAAGCGCCCGACATAGGTATCGTCGGCGGCATGATCGGCGCCGCTCCGCTTGAACACGTAGCGCGCCGGGTGTGCGGCGATGAAGGCGTCGGCCTGCGCCGCGTCGTCGAATTCCCGGACATCGCCGGGCGGGAAACCCAGGTCCGCCAGCATGGCCTGTCCGAAGGCCCGGTCGTTTTCGAGCCGGTCGCCAAAGGCGCTGCCGCCGATCACCTGCAGGCCCTCGCCGCGGAGCCTGTCCTGCAGCGCACCGAAGCCTTCGGATACGCTTTCGAACAGGACGACGCCGTCGCGCCCGGCCTGCCGGATCCAGTCGAGCTCGCCGCGCCAATCGGCGGTGCGCGGGATCAATCCGGCGCCTGTGCCCTGCGCCAAGGGATCCGAGATCGCGACACGTACCTCATGCCCTTCGGCGAGCAGGCGTCGATATAGCGAGGCAAGGTCGCAGGTTTCGGTGATCCCGAGGAAACGCATCATTCCGCCTCGCGATAAGGGTCGGTGGGAACTTTATGAATTTCAACATGTTATTTGGTTAAGATCAGGTCGCTACTACTCCTGCACAGGCCTGGTCCCTGACCGAAACCCCGGGCGCCTTTCCCCTTTTTGGCGCCTGGGGTTTTTCGTTGCCCGGTGCACGGTCCGCCGATCAGCCGCGCTCTGGCAAGGCCTCGCCACGCCAGGAGGATGAAGCCGGGCGATCTCGTTCGGAGGCAAGGTGATACCACCCAACCAGGCAGGCATGGGTATCCGGCTCCATGTCGTAGCTGGGCAGCTGGCGAACCGACCGTGCTTTGCAATAGGTTAAGCGGCATCCTTGAGAATATGGCGACGGGTGGTCGCGCCAGGGGCGGATCTGCCGTCCCGCTCAAAGCCGCTTGCCCAGGAAATCGGCGACCGCCTGCGCGCTGTTGCCGACCAGGGCGATCGCATCTTCCACCGTGTCGCGATCCACCCGGAATTTCCTGCTCCAATAGGCGGCCTCATCCTCTTCGCCGAGCGCGATGCGGCTGCGATCGCGCGGGCCGCGCCTGTCCGGCTCGCCGGGCACGTCCCCTTACTCGGCGTCGGTGCTGGCGCGCATTCGCTCGACCATCGCCAGATGCGATGCGATCAAAGGGCCTGCCGCATTCGCTGCCTGCCGGACGGCTGGCGCATCGCCCGACGCCGCATAGGCCTGCGTCACCGTCAGCGCGGATCGGTGGGCGAGCGCCTGCTGGCGAAGATAGGTCCGGTCGAAATCCCGGCCCGCCAGGCTCTGCAAGGCACCCAGCATCTGCGCCTGGTCGCCACTGATGCCGGGAGAGGGAGGTTTGAGCCCCGCCTTGGCGGTGGCTTCGGTCAGCGCTTGCGCCGTTTGCGAATGCGCCGCGATCATCCGCTGGGCGAAATCCCGAACCTGCGGGTCGCGGCTGGCGGTCAGCGCGGTCTGCGCCTCCACTATCTCGAACTGGTCGGATTGGGCCGCCGCCTGGACATAGTCGCGCGTCTGGCGCGACCCGGGCTCCTGCGCCAACGCGGGCCAAACCGCCGCGGCGAGCATCGCGGCGGCGACGAGGACCGTTCGGCTCATGGTTGCCCCTGCCCGCCGCCAGCGCCGTAGATATTGCCCGTCGTATAGCTGCCGTCATCCTCGGCCAGGCGGACGAAGATGCCGGCAAGCTCGGCGGGCTGGCCGGGCCGGCCGAGCGGGGATGTCGCGCCGAAGGTGACGACCTTGCCCGGTTGGGCGCCGCCTGAAATCTGCAGCGGCGTCCAGATCGGGCCGGGGGCGACGCCGTTGACGCGAATGCCCTTGGGGCCAAGCTGCTTGGCCAGCGATTTCACGTAGTTCATCGTCGCCGCCTTGGTCTGCGCATAAGCGTAGAGATCGGGCGACGGATCATAGGCCTGCTCGGACGTCAGGCCGATGATCGCCGATCCGGGCTCGAGATGCGGGACCGCGGCGCGGATGATCCAGAAGGGCGCGTAGATATTGGTCTTCATCGTCCGGTCGAATTCATCGTCCGTGACGTCGAGGATGGACGGGATGGATTGCTGGCGAGCGGCATTGCAGACCAGGATGTCGAGCCCGCCGAGCCCGCGCAGCGCGCGCTCGACCAGGTCGCGGCAGAAGGCTGCGGTACGGATGTCGCCGGGGATCGTCACCGCCTTGCGCCCCGCGGCGCGGATCAGGTCGACCACCTCGCGCGCATCGGGCTCCTCCTCGGGCAGGTAGTTGATCGCGACATCGGCACCTTCGCGGGCGAAGGCGATCGCGGCGGCGCGGCCCATGCCCGAATCCCCACCGGTGACCAGCGCCTTACGCCCCGCAAGCCGGCCGCTGCCGACATAGCTGGTCTCGCCATGATCGGGGCGCGGCTCCATCCGGCTGGCAAGGCCAGGCCAGGGTTGCGACTGCGTCTTGAACGGAGGCTTGGGATGCTTGCCGCGCGGATCCTGCTTGCCGCCGCGTGCCGCGCCCGATGGCGCCTGCGCCACCGCTGCGTTTCCGGTCACCGCCGCGGCTGCCGCGCCGATCGTTGCGACGGTCATGGCCTGGCGTCGTGTCGTCGATTCCATCGGGAGCCCTCTCGGTCGGTCGGTGAGGATCAACCGACCGATGCTCCCGAACCCGTCTGCCGGATCGCGGTTCCGTCGGAAATGGGCGCTGCTAACGCAGGTTACGACTTTGAATCAGGGGCATTTTCCGGCCGTCCGTGGCCGTGCGTCAATCGCGCGCGCCGCGGAAGGCGATGAATTGCCGCACGCCATTGCCTACCGATGCCGCCGCATCCTCGAGCGAGGCGCGACCGTGCGCCAGTCTGCTCATCCAATAGCCGGCCGCCTGCTCCTCGCCGATCGCCGGGCGGGCATTGTCGCGCAATTCGCGGCTGGTCACGTAATCGGTCATCTTCAATCTCCTGCGGGGATCGTCATGGAACGCCGGGGTGCCCCATTGGTGCCGACGCCATGCCGGACGGCCGACGGTCATGCAGGGCCGCCGCCGGTTTCCGCCGCCGGGCCAGGCTGGTCCCCGGCACGCCCGATAAGGGCTCCGCCGGCCGGGCCGGCGGAGCAGGTTTAGGAGAGGTGCCGTCGCAAGGGGCTGCGAGGCAGAAATCACTTTAGGGGGGGCGGGCACGGGCTGCCAACAAAATCCTACTTAATAAATAGACATTATAACTTGTGAGCGACTATCGCCGTCTGAAGCGCATGGCGCGAAGCAGGTGGCAGGCAAGCGACTTTCGCGAATGGCCTCGCCACGCGCCTCGTTTCGTGCACTCCTGTCTCCGAGGTCATTCGGCGCGGGTGACGCGAAGAGGGATGGGGACATGAGCGACGCCGTCTGGCTGATCACCGGCTGCTCGTCGGGCCTCGGCCGCGCCCAGGCCGAGGTCTGCGTGGACCATGGCTTTCGCGTGGTCGCGACGGCGCGCGACGCGGCAAAGATCGCCGAGCTGACCGAGCGGGCGGAAGACCGCGTCCTCGCCTTGCCGCTCGATGTCACCGACCATGGCCAGATCGCCTTGGTGATCGAGCAGACGAAGGCGCGCTTCGGGCGGATCGACGTGCTCGTCAACAATGCCGGCTACGGCTACCAGAGCACCGCCGAGGAAGGCGTCGAGGCCGAGATACGCGCCCAGTTCGACGCCAACGTCTTCGGCCTGTTCGCGATGACCCGCGCCGTGCTGCCGGTCATGCGCGCGCAGCGCAGCGGGCATATCGTCAACATCAGCTCGGTCGGCGGGCTGATCGGCTTTCCCGGATCGCCTTATTATGGCGCGTCCAAGCATGCGGTCGAAGGCTTCTCCGACGGGCTGGCGGGCGAGGTCGCGCCGCTCGGCATCAAGGTGATCTGCGTCGAGCCCGGCTTCTTCCGCACCGATTGGGGCGGCCGATCGCTCCATCGCACCGCGACGCGCATCGCCGATTACGAAGCGACCGCCGGCGCGCGCCACGCCAATTCGGACCGGGTCGATGGCCGGCAGGAAGGCGATCCCCGCCGGGCCGCCGAAGCGGTGGTCGCCGCCACGCGCATGGCCGAGGCGCCGCGCCACCTGGTGCTCGGCCGATCGGGCTTCGAAGGCGTCGTCGCCGACCGCCGGCGGCGACTGGCGCAGATCGAGGCGCTCGAGGAGATCGCCCTGTCGGTGGATTTTCCCGAAGGCGAGTGACGCTCAGCGCGCATCGTGGAAGATGATGCCGAGCGTGTGGCGTCGCCCGCCGAGCACCTCGCTGACGCCGTGGCGCATGGTCACCCGATAATCGCCGCGCCCGCCGCGCCGTGGCCGCTGGTTGACCGCGAAGATCACCGCATCGCCCTTGGCGAGCGGCACGACCGATGCGCGCGACTGCAGGCGGGGGCGCTGCTCGGTCAGGACGAATTCGCCGCCGGTGAAATCGGTTTCCGGTGCCGACAGCGGGATCGCGGCCTGAAGCGGAAAGACATGCTCGCCATAGAGATCCTGGTGCAGGCAATTGTAATCGCCGGGGCCATAGCGGAGCAGAAGCGGCGTCGGCCGCCGCTGCCCGGCGGCGTGGCAGCGATCGAGGAAGGCGGCGTGACCGGCGGGGAAGCGCGGCGACAGGCCCATGCGCGTATTCCAGGCGTTGGCGATCGGCGCCAGGTGCGGATAGAGCGCGGCGCGCAGGCTCTCGACGACGGGCGGCAGGGGATAGGCGAAATAGCGATATTCGCCCTGGCCGAAGCCGTGGCGCGCCATCACGACATGGCTGCGAAAGGCGGCGGCCGGCCCGTCATAGGCGGCGGCAATCGCATCGCACGCCGGCGCATCGAGCAGGCGAGGAAGCAGGCACCAGCCGCGTTCGTCGAGCGAAGCGTGGGCCGCGTTCCAGTCATGGGCGGCGATGGGGGACAGGGGATCGGTCATGCCGCGCGACTAACGCGTGGAGCGCGCCGCGCCTTCCCGCGCCTTGCCGTCAAATCGACGGGATCGTGCGCCGCGGGCGATACGATGCTATGCAGAGCGCAGGACAGGGGGAGAGAAGCATGGCGCGCGTGCTGATGATCGGGATCGATCCCGACCTGGTCGATTTTTCGGATCCGTCGCTGCCACCGGGCATGAATGCCGACATCATCCGCCGCGGCATTGCCGTGTCGCTCGATGCGATCCGCGCGGCGGGCGACGAGGTGACCCAGCTGTTCATCGCGCCCGATCCGGCTGAGGCGCGCCGCCTGGCCGATCAGCTGGCGGCCGTCGATTGCGTGACGATCGGCGGCGGCGTGCATCGTCCGCCGCAGAATCTGGTGCTGTTCGAAGCGCTGCTGAACGCCGTCGCCCGCGCCCCGTCGCGCCCGGCGATCGCGCTGATCGCCCGGCCCGAGGAGGCACCCGCGGCGATTGCCCGCGCCATGAAACCTTAGGGTCGTTTTTCAGCTGCGCTGAAACGGCACCAGCCCGCTCCGTTTCAGCTGCGCTGAAACGGACTCTAAGCCGACGCGCGATCGCTTTTCGCGAGCCCTGGCGCATGCTTGTCGTCGCGCCGGCGGCCGACCGAGACGCCGCGTTCGAGATGCGCGCAGAGCGCGCGATAATAATCGGCGAGGAATTCGACATCGTTGCCGTCGTCGGCCATGCCCGCCTTGGTCCGGATCGTATCGGCGACGACGGTGACCGCTTCGATATTGCCGCTGCGCAGCACGTCCTCGAGCGTCTGGAGTTCGTAGATGCCGTAGAGATCGAGCGCCGCCGTCGAGAAGCTGCGCCGGCGGTGGGTGGAGGCGGCGCCGAGATCGGTGCCGAGCGTGGCGAGCTGGGTGCGCACCACCCATGTTCCGCCGACCAGGTCGCCGACGCGCAGCCGATCGCGATTGGTCAGCGGAAAGAACAGGAAGATCCCGCTCCAGAGCAGGCCGAACAGGACGAGGAAGCCGTCGGCTACGCCTGCGGCCGATTGGTAGCCGAGGAAGGATAGGGGCAGGAAGACCTCGATCTCGCGCATCG
>Ga0153956_1002094_pt1 | contig 15473 bp, 16 predicted proteins | sample TSFL040MetaG_FD_104704 | JGI IMG/M metagenome (GOLD analysis project Ga0153956, IMG submission 104704) | Attine ant fungus gardens microbial communities from Florida, USA - TSFL040 MetaG | ecosystem: Host-associated > Fungi > Mycelium > Unclassified | place: USA: Florida, Wekiwa Springs... | reverse complement strand
GTGCGGCTGGCGTTGCTGGGTAACCGCCAGGTGCAGAACGTGAGCGACTACGCGCTGCATTTCACCGGGCTCACCGCGGGCAATACGCCGGTGGCGCTGCCCGCCGGGGCGCAGGATGCGGCGCAGGCGGTGGGGACGCTGTTCAACCTGGTGAAGAAGGGATTGCAGAAATGATTCACTCCGGCAGGCGCGCGGCGGGCTGGCCGCTGCTGATCGTGGCGCTGGGCGCATTGGGTGGATGCGGCAAGTCCGGCGGTCCGGGCCAGGCTCCCCTGGCCGGGGCCGATCCCCGCAACCAGCCGGCCGTCGCCAGTGGTGGCGCGACACCCGGGGACGCGAGCGCGGAACAGGTGGCGAAGGAGGCGCGTGCGGACCTCGACTGCCCGGCGAAGATCGCGACCACGGCGCGCCAGGCGGGCGCACCAGTGGATGACATCCAGGGCGTGCGGCCCGGCCTCACCTATGAGGAAGCCTGGAATGCCGTGCTGTGCACCAACGGCATGCTGGTCGCCAGCGCGCAGAGCGACCATGGCTTCAACATCAACACCTACGGCCAGAAGCTGCGGCAGGGTTTCAACGCCCACTATGCCGCAGCGCGTGTGACCAGGACCGGCCGGCAGATCGTCCAGGAGATGGAGCGGGAGGCCAGTGCCCGCGGCATGAATGCGGTGCGCCACGATCTGGATCCCGGCCAGTCGCGATGGCTCGTCGATACCATGGGGCTGCCCGGCCAGGAACGGGTGTTGAGCGTGGCTCACCGCGAAAGATTCCCTGCCGGCGGCAATCCCAGTGCGGCGAGCACGCAGGCGTCGCTGGTGCAGAAGTACGGCACTCCTTCGCACCTGCGCGACAACGGTCCGGACGCCGGTGTCGAGCTGATATGGGAGTACGACACCCAGGGCCACCTGGTGCCGGATGGCTCGCAGCTGTACAGCCACTGCTGGGCTGATCCCGATCCGGATGCCGGCCTGAGCGTCAATCCGGACTGCACCCTGGGCGTGTACGCCCGGCTGAAGCCCGTGCGCGGCACGCCGGGGCTGGTGGATGTGCTCGACGTGAAGGTGGTGGCGCTTGCCGATGGCTACCGGCTGGTGACGCAGGCCGAGGCGCAATTGAAGCAGCAGGACCAGCAACGGCAGGCGCAGGCGGTGGAGTCGGCGTCCAAGGACGTCAAGGCGCCGTCGCTATGAGGGGCAGGATCATCCAGTACAACGGTGCCGACGGCACCGGCACCGTGGTGGTCGAGGGGCGCCAGCTGCGTTTCGCGCTGGCCGCATGGCAGGGCGATGCGGTGCCGGCCGCGGGCCAGGTGGCCGAGGTGGCACTCGAAGCCGACGCGGTGCGGACCATCGCCGTGGTTCCCGAGGCGGTGCTGCTGAAGGAACAGGTTGCGCGTGTCGGCGGCCAGGTCCAGGCGCTCGCCCGCGGGCAGTTGGGTGCGTTGGCGCAGAAGATGGGCGCCGTGGCCGCCGCTGCCGCGGCCGGGTCCGATGCCCGGGCGGGCGCAGACGCTGGCGCCAGCGCCGGCGCGACGTCCGCTGCCGCGAGCGTCACCGCGATGGCAGGCGCTGGAGTGGTGGCTCGCTATGGCTGGGTGCTGCTGGCGGCGTATGCAGCCTACGTGCTGGGCACGCTGGTGTTTGATGCCGTCAAGGTGTCGATGTTCGGTGACAGCCACGGGGCCTCGCTGTTCGACATCGGCTCGATGATGAACCAGATGCGGTTGAACGGTGGTGGCGGGATCAAGCTGCTGATGCTGCTGGCCTATGCCAGCGTGCTGGCGCCGCTTTTGATGCCGGCCAGCCGCAATGCCTGGCTGGGGCTGGTGGTGCCCCTGGTGGCGCTGGTGTGGGCGGTGGTCCGGGTGCTCCATACCGTAGGTCATGCCATGGGTCCGGTGATGGATGGCGAGATGGGCCGGATGTTCTCGGATGCGTTCAGCACTGGCATCGGACTGTACCTAGCCGCCGCCGCCGGCGTCGTGCTGGCCGTGGGCGGGCTGTGGCGCTGGCTCAAGGCGGCGTGACCCGGGGCTGGCGGCGGGAGTGTCCTGTGAGCCTGGTGCGAAGCGCGAAGCGACGGGGCCGCCGGTCCGGGTGCCGGGGGCTGCTCCTGTGCATGATCGTGTTCGCGGCACCGGCAGTGCCGGGTGCGGCGCCCGCGCAGGAACCTGCCACCTATGCGCCGGTGGCTGCGTTGATCCGCGCCTTTGCCGCGCCCGATGGTGCGCTGGGTTGGGAGCAGCTGGATGCGCGTCGCGGTGTTCGCTGGCGCTCGCCGCGGAAGCCGCTGGCGGTGGCCGCGCCTGACGGCAGCCTCGAAAGCCGTCCGGGTGTCGTGGCCCTGCCGGGACGCACCCTGAGCCTTGCGGCCTCCGGCAGCCTGGCCGGGGTCGGCAGCATCTACATCGCGGATTCGATCCCGGCCGCGGATGCGGCGACGGTGGTCGCGGGCCTGCGCCAGGCCGGCATCGCGCTGTCACCGGTGCGTTGCGCGCGTGACCCGGCCGCAGTCGATCGCTCGCGGGGCTGGTACCGGGTGGTGACCAGAGGGGTGGGGTCCAGCCTCTACGTCGGGCCCTTGCGCGAAGGGCGGCAGGGCTACACCTTGTTTTTCGGTGATCCGCCACCGATGACGCAGGACGAGGTGGCGCACTTCGTCGATTGCCGGGACGGGCGGGTTACGCCGCAGGCGTTGTCCGGGCCGCAGACCGGCCAGGCGGGCCTGGTCGCGGTGATCGAAGCACTGCTGCGCCCGGTGGGGACTGCCAGGGCGCTGCCCTGGGGCGCATCGTTGCCGGTAATCCTCTGGAATGCCGGTGGGCCGGTGAAACTGACGCGTGATTCCTTCGGCGGCGCGGATTCCAACCCCTGGTTGCTGGATGGCCACTTCAAGACTTCGACCACTGAAATGACCGTGACCGCCACGGGGGATGACGGCGGCGCCAGCCGCACCGCCGTGACCTGCGGCAAGCGCTACCTGAAAATGAGCGAGAACTGGTTTCGTATCGAGGCGCCGGGACGGCAAGCGGCGATCCTGTATCGCGCCATGAGTGTTGCCACCGGGCGGCCCACCGAGGATTACGCCATCCGCCTCGATGATGCCGTGCCGCCCCTGCAGCCGGGGCAGCGTGCCGCCGCCGGGGGCGCCTGTCCGGGGTGAGGCGGGTCGCGGCTAGAGGGTGATCGCCGGCGGGAGCGGTCCGGCCTCGATGCCCTGCCCGCGCAGCTGCGCAGCCAGCGCGGAGCCCTCGCCGTGCATAAACAGCACCTGCCGTGCCCCGCTTTGTTCACAGGACTGCAGCAGCCCCGGCCAGTCGGCGTGGTCGGAGATGACAAAACCCCGGTCGTAACCCCGGCGCTGGTGTTCGCCCTCGATCAGCATCCAGCCGGAGCAGAAGCCGCGGGCGTGCGGTCCGAGGCGGCGCAGCCACGAACCGCGCGCCTGGGTCGGGGCCACCAGCACCAGTGCGCCGCGCAGGTCCTGGGTCGTGTCCCTCGGCAGGGGCAGCGTGGGCAGCATGTCGATGCCCGCGCGACGGTAGACCTCCACCAGTCCCGCGACCTCGCCATGGACGTATACGGCTTCGTCGGTATGGGCGCGCATTTCGGCCAGCACGCGCTGCGCCTTGCCCAGGGCATAGCAGAACAGCACCGAGGCCAGGCCCTGCGCGCGGTTGTCATGCCACCAGCGCACGATGTCGCCGGCCACCTGTGAGGTGTCTGGCCAGACATAGCGGGGCCGGGCAAAGGTGGCCTCGCTGATGAAGGTATCGCAGGACACCGGCGTGAAGGGCGCGCAGGTGGGATCGGCCTGGCGCTTGTAATCACCGGAGACCACCCAGACCCTTCCCGCGTGTTCCAGCCGCACCTGGGCGGAGCCCAGGATGTGGCCGGCGGGGTGCAGGGAGACACTGACCGGCCCCAGGGTCAGGGGCGCGCCGTACTCGACCGGTGTCACCGTGCGTGCGTCCTTCAGACGCTTTTTCGCGATCCCGATGCCGGGCGCGGCCAGGATGATGCGCGCGCTGCCCGCGCGCAGGTGGTCGCCGTGGGCATGGGTGACCACCGCGGTCTGCACGGGTTTGGCGGGATCTATGTAGAAGTCGCCCGCCGGGCAATACAATCCGCGCCTGGTGGCAATGACAAGTGGTTCGGGAAGGTTGCTCATGGACTCGCTGTTACAGTGCGCGCCGGCGGTGATGATGATCCGGCCGGCAGCCTTCCAATATAACCCGCAGACCGCGGACAGCAACCGCATGCAGCAGGCCGGCGCGGGCAGCGACGCCGCGCGCCAGGCGGTGGTGGAGTTCGATCACGGCGTGGCGCTGCTGCGTGGCGCGGGCGTGCGGGTGGAGGTGGTGCAGGATATCCCCACGCCGCCAAGGCCCGACGCCGTCTTTCCCAACAACTGGGTCAGCTGGCATGCGGATGGCACCGTGGTGCTGTACCCGATGCAGGCTGAAAACCGCCGCCTGGAGCGGCGACGCGAAATCCTGGACCCTGTGGCCGCCGCGCTGGGATACCGCATCCGCCGTGTGGTGGACCTGAGCCCGCACGAACAGCAGGGCCGCTACCTCGAGGGCACCGGCAGCCTGGTGCTGGACCATGTGGGCCGGCGTGCGTTCGCCTGCCGCTCGCCCCGCACCGATGAAGGCCTGGTAAGGCAGTGGGCGCAGACGTTCGGCTACCTGCCCGTGCTGTTCGATGCCGCCGATGCCGGCGGCACGGCCTGGTACCACACCAATGTGATGCTGAGCATCGGCGCGCGCGCGGCGCTGGTGGCGGCGGACAGCATTGCCGCGGCGGACCGCAGCCGGGTGCTCGAGGAACTCGCCGCCACGCCGCGTGACGTCATTGCCATCGATACCGCTGCAGCGGGCGCCTTCGCCGGCAATGCGCTGGAGCTGCGCGCGCCCGGGGCAGGCCCCGAAGCTACGGTATATGCACTGTCCACCACGGCCTGGGCGGCGCTGCCTGCCGGCGCGCGCGCGCGCCTGCAGGCGGCGTCCGGCGCGGTCCTGCCGCTGCCCGTGCCCACCATCGAGCGCCTGGGGGGCGGCAGCGTGCGCTGCATGCTGGCCGAGGTGTTCACGGCATGAGCGCGCCGGCGCCACTGCTCGCGCGGGTGTTCGCCCGGCTGGCCGAGGGTGGTTTCCAGTCCGGGGCCGGCCTGGCGGCGCAGCTGGGTGTCAGCCGTAACGCGGTGTGGAAGGCCGTCAGCGCGCTGCGCGACATCGGCGTGAGCGTGCATGCCGTGCCCAACCGGGGCTATCGGCTGGCCGTGCCGGTGGCGCCGCTGGATGAGGCGCAACTGCGCGCCGGGTTGTCGCAGGCGGTGCGTGACCGTATCCGCCGGCTGGAAACGCCGTGGCAGCTTGCCTCGACCAATGCAGTGTTGCTGGCGCGTGAGGATCTGCCGCCGGGTGCGTGCGATGTGCTGCTGGCCGAGCACCAGACCGCCGGTCGTGGGCGGCGGGGGCGCTCCTGGCTGGCGCCGCCCGGTGGCACCATCTGCCTGTCGCTGGGGTGGTGCTTCACGCAGACGCCGCGGGATCTGCCGGCGCTGGGCCTGGCCATGGGCGTGTGCGCATTGCGGGCCGTAATGCGTGAACTGCCGGCGGACGCCGCCTTGCGGCCCGGCCTCAAGTGGCCAAATGACCTGGTGGTTGGCGCGCGCAAGCTGGCGGGCATCCTGATCGAATTGCGCGCGGAGGGGGCGGGTCCTGCCTACGCGGTCATCGGCATCGGGGTGAATGTCGTGCTGGGCGCTGGGCTGCGGGACCAGGTGGTGTCCACCGGGACCGATCCGGTGGATCTCAAGGAACTGGGCATCGAGCCACCGCGGCGCGCCGCGGTGGCGGCAGGACTGATAGATTCCCTGGTGCAGGGCCTCATGCAGTTCGAGACCAGTGGCCTTGCGCCCTTCATGGAAGAATGGCGCCGCGCCGATGTGCTGCGCGGCCGTCCGGTGCGGGTGCAGCTTACCGCCGAGACGGTGCGCGGCACCGCGCGCGGCATCGACCTGGATGGCATGTTGCTGGTGGAGACGACGCAGGGGTTGCGGCGCTTCGCGTCGGGAGAGGTGTCGGTGAGGCCGGAGGACTTGGGGGCATGAAGAAGCGCCAGGATACGCAGTACGACGAGACGCGTGCATTGCTGGTGGACATCGGCAACACCCGCATCAAGTGGGCGGTGTTGCGCGGGGAGCGGCTGGGACGCCAGAGCGCGCTGGAACATGCCGGGATCACGCGGCAGGAACTGCAGCGGCGGGTGCTGCGTGGCACCCGCGGCATCAGCCGCATCCTGGTGTGCAGTGTCGCCGGCCAGCGCCTTACGCGGCTGTTCAGCGCGACGGCACGGCAGACCACCGGCATCACGCCGGAGCTGGTCACATCGGTGCGTACGGCGGGTGGTGTCACCACGCGCTATGGCGAGCCCTGGAAGCTGGGGACGGACCGGTTCGTGGCAGCCATCGGCGCCTACCAGATCGCGCGTGCGCGCGGTGCCTGCGTGATCGACGCCGGCACCGCCCTCACGATCGATCTCGTGGACGGCGACGGCGTGCACCTGGGCGGCGCGATCCTGCCGGGGCCCGAGCTCATGGTGTCGAGCCTGCTCAAGCAGACCTCCGGCATCTCGCGCCGCGCGCGTGGCGGTGCGGGCGGTGGCGGACTGTTCGCCAGGAACACGCGGGATGCCCTGGAGCAGGGGGCGCGCTTTGCCACGGCCGCCGTGATCGACCGCGCGGTGTCCGAGGCGCAGCGGCTGCTGCGGCGCCCGCCCTTGCTGCTGCTGACCGGTGGCGGTGCTGACGAGATCATCCCCCTGGTGCAGGGTTCCTGGGTCAGTGTCCCGGAGCTGGTGCTGCGGGGTATCGCGCTGCGGGCCGGATTGCCCGTCAAGTAGTAGCATTGCGTGCATCTGGTCAAAGGAAGCCCGCCGATCTTGCGTGTCCTGCTCGTCATCCTGGTGCTGGCCAACGCGGGTTTCGCGGCCTGGGCGCTGCTGGTGGATAAACCGGCGGACCCGCCGGCCGCCCGCGATATCAGCAAGTTGAAGCATCTGACGCTGGTGACCGACGCGCCGGCGGCAAAGGCAGGTGCCGCCGCCGCCGGGGCGGGCGGTACCGGCCCCGCAGCTTCGTCCGCGCCCGCATCCGCGGCGGTGCAGGCCGCCGCGGCCGCTGCTCCCTGCGTGACGGTGGGGCCTTTCCAGGAACTGGAGCGGGCGGCGGATGCCGCCGCGCTGCTCAAGGGGCGGGGCTTCGCGCCACGCCAGCGCGCCGAGGGCGGTGATGACCTGGTGGAGTACTGGGTGTACCTCGACGGCTTTGCCACGGATGCGGCCGAGCAGGGTACCTTGCGGCAGCTGCATTCCCGGGGCCTGCGTGATGCCGCAATCATGCCCGTGACAGACCATGGCCGCCGGCTGTCCCTGGGACTGTTCAGCGAGCGCACCCGGGCCGAGCACCGCGCCCGCGATGCGCAAGCCATGGGCGTGGCGCCCCGGATCGAGGAACAACATCACCGCGAAGCCACCTACTGGGTGGATGTGCCCTTGTCCGGGCCCGACCAGGGCGTGTCCCTGGATGGCCTGCTGCCGGCGGGGGCGCAGGACGCGCACCTGACCTTGCGCAGCTGTCCGGTGCCGACGCCGGGCGCAGCTTCCTCCGCACCCAGACCACTGTAGACCATCATGCGCCAGGTGATGCGCCAGACAGCCGCCACCCCGCTGCTCAATGGCGTGCTGTACATGCTGGTGATCACCGTGCTGGGTACGGTCGGCTACACCGTGGCCGGCTGGAACCTCGGCGATGCGTTCTACATGGTGATCATCACGATTTTCACCGTGGGCTACGACGAGGTTCATCCCATCGTGACGCCGGCCCTGCGCACGCTGACCATTACCGTCATCGTGCTGGGTTGCACCGGCATGATCTACCTGACCGGCGCCATCGTTCAGTTCCTCACCGCCACCCAGCTGCAGAACCTTCTGGGACTCAAGCGTATGAAAAGCGAAATCGACCAGCTGAAGAACCACGTGATCGTGTGCGGCTTCGGCCGCATCGGGCGGCTGCTGTCCCGCGACCTCATGGCCGCGGGCACCCCGTTCGTGGTGGTGGAGCGCGAGGAGGGCCGGATCGAAAGCGCACGCGACAAGGGCTACCTGTGCGTGCACGGGGAGGCGACGGAGGAGCAGGTGCTGGTGGCCGCCGGCATCGAGCGGGCGCGCACCCTGGCGACGGTGCTGCCGAATGACGCCGCCAATGTCTTCATCACCCTGAGCGCCCGCAGCCTCAACCAGGAGCTGCACATCATCGCCCGCGGCGAGGCGCCCAGCACCGAAAGCAAGCTGCTGCACGCCGGCGCCAACCAGGTGGTGCTGCCCGCCCACATCGGCGCCGAACGCATCGCGGAGATGATCCTCCAGCCCAGCGGCGAGCGCCTGGTGCGTGACGCCGAGCACCTGGAGGGGTTCGGGCAGGGCCTGCATGCCCTGGGGCTGAACCTCGGGGTGGTGACCCTGGCCGCCAGCAGCCGCTATGCGCGCCAGAGCATCGGGGAGATCGAACGCCAGTCCGGCGGCGCGTTCCTGATCGTGGCCGTGAACCGGCGCGACGGCACCACCATTTCCCGCCCGGCGCGGGACCTGCGGGTGCTGCCCGGTGACGGGGTGGTGCTGATCGAGCGCAGCGGGCGCACCAGTGCCCAGGAGGCGTTCGGCGGCGCCGAGGGCGGTGGCTGAACCCCAGGGCCGGTACCGCCGTTCGTTTATAATGGGCGGCCTTCCCGGGCCGGCTTAGCTCAGGGGTAGAGCAGTAGTTTTGTAAACTATTGGTCGGGGGTTCAAATCCCTCAGCCGGCACCAGAATTTACAATAAAAACAATAGATTATAACTTTACATTAGTGAAGCGTCGAAATCGTGGCACAATTTTGGCACACCAACTCCTCGTGGTGTGGTTGTGTGCCGGCTCGCGGCTTGATGCGTCGTCGTGTGGCAGACTCCGCGCCCATGGCAACGTTCAGACTGCGCCGCGATAAGGACGGCAAGACCCGGTGGCACGTCCAGGTGCGCCTGGTTGGATACCCCGCCCGCACTGAGTCCTTCGGATCCGAGCGGGAGGCGAAGAAGTGGGCCAAAGTCACCGAAGCCGAGATGATCGAGGGCCGGCACATAAATGAACCCATCTGTTTTTGCGGCATCTCAGTGGGTCGAACCTTTCTTTGAAATCGCCACCGAGTTATCTCTTTCCGAAACCAGCCGAGGATCATTCAATAGATCAAGAACCTTCTGTGCCGGCACAGCAATAGCTACACCACTATTTGCAGCCACGGTTCCCGCGTATGAGGCCACAGCCTGCAATTCAAAACTCGCACTTTCTTGCACATACCCGCTTACCACCCCTAGAAGCTTATAGTCATAGACGGAACTAACTACTCCACGCCTAAATCCCCCCAAGTCTACAAACATCGGCGACCCGCTATTACCGCCAAATACATGGCAGTCCACCAAGTAGATATCCCCCGGATGTCGAAGCGTTGTTGACACCGCCTCCCTAGGCATCATTGCAATCTTCCCGCTTCTCACAATTGGCTCCGAGTGTGACCCCCCAACAAACTGCACGAACAAACCGGCAAACAAAACCGGATCCCCCTCCTCAATCTTGTTCTTAGACACGTCCTCACTCGTCAAGAGCAGTGAGGCAGAAATAATAGCGACATCCAAGGTATCAACATCCACTCGTATAGGCGCAATGGCCAGGTCCACTGAAGGATCGGAAGGAAACACCCATCCAAAGTCGGCGGGAAACTTTGTGATTACAGAGTAAGAGCCCACTTTGTCAGGATTTCTCGTGTCTCCTCGCAGGTAATAAGCAATTGGACTACAGGGTTTACCGTCCTCAATCCCGGGCTGCGCCACATGCCGATTCGTCACCAGGTAGGCAAATATTTGGCCACTCGGAAGCCGTGGATCAGACAGACCCAATAGAAAGGCTGTTCCGGAATGCGAATCAGGAACAATGTCCCCATGAAGATCGTGTTCCGGCTCTCCCTTTTGATCCAACTTCGGACAGTCGGCCTGCAAAAAGACAACGCTCTTCTTTATTTCATCAATCGGAGATGGAGATGCCGGCGCAGCAGCCACAGGCGCGCTTGTGGGCGTTGGATTCTGCCCAAAACATGGATATATACAGAGCATCAGGCACATCGCAGCCGCACTAGACTTCCCGTCCATAGACTCAACTCCCTTAGCAGCTTTAGTCTCTTGCTCTACTCGCCACTCAACTCCCGTTACTTAATATCAGTTTCCATTAGAAAGCCCCGCAGCTACTAAGCCCTTTGTGAGTGCGCCAACTAGCGCCTCTGCACCACAGGCCAAGCGCATGCTGTCGTAATATCTACGTACCCCAAAGTGGTAAATGTCCCCACCGGGAAATAGATCACCCGAATCAGGAGATTTCCATCAGGGCATGGCATGATAGGTCTCGCTGAAATGCAATGGTAAAAATAGCAGACGTGCAAATATTGGCATTCCCGAACCCCACCCCCGCCGTATCCACAGCAACCTAAGTCACTTTGTTGAGTCGGGGGTTCAAATCCCTCAGCCGGCACCAGACACACCAGACCTACGCACGCCGCTTACCGGCGCGATCCCGATCCAGCGCCGGCCGGGCACGACCATCAGCAGCACGATGCAGGCCACGGCCGCCGTGTGCATCAGGAAGTCGACCCGGCTCAGGGCGAAGGGATGGCAGCAGGCGAGCAGGGAAATGGACAGCGAGGCCACGCCGAGGGCGGCGACCAACAGGGTGCGTCCGGGGCGCAGCGTGCGGGTCCGCCGCAGCATCAGCACCACCAGCACCATCATCGGCGCGCCTGCGACCAGCAGGAACCGGAAGCAGTACAGTCCGTCTCCCAATGACCCGGAAGGCGTGCCCGTGGCGCTGAGGCCGGCGAGGCTGACCACCAGCCAGGCGAGGAAACTGCCCGTGGCGAGGTACAGCCCCCGGGCCGGGCGGCCGGCGATGCTCATTTCAAAGGCGCACAGCAGCGCCGCCACGCCGGCAATGGCCGTCATGGCCAGTTCCAGGCCGCCCAGGGCATTGCCGGTGCCATTCAGGTTGGCGAATGACGGATGCACGCCCACCATGAGCCAGCCGAGGGCCAGCGATACGATCGCCGCGCCAAGGGCGCGTGCCGCCGATGGCAGCGGGCGCCGCACGGGCGTGGCGGTGCGGCACAGTTCTTCGATCAGCGCATCATGGTTCATGGTCGGTTCTCCCCTGGCTGCGCAGCCGGCCCAGCGCGCGATGCAGCAGGGCCTTGATTGCGGACACGGACAGGTGGCTGGCCTGCGCGGCTTCCTCGAGGCTCATTTCATGCAGCTTCACCATTTCCACGACCTGCCGCTGCCGGGCGGGAAGCACGCCGAGCAGCTGGTCCAGTTCGCTTCCGGCGCCGATGCCATCGATCTGCCGCGCGGCCCGCTCGTCGGGCTGCGACTGCATCGCGCTGTCATCGTTGATCTCGCGCCGCCGGGCGCGCCCATGCCGGCGCAGGGCGTCGATCGACCGCGCCGCGGTGATGGCGCCGATCCAGGGCAGGAAGGGGCAGGACGGGTCATAGGTGTGGCGCACGCGATGCGCGGCCAGAAGCACGTCCTGGATCACGTCCTCGACCAGCGCCGGATCGTAGACGCGACGCCGCACCAGCGCCCTGACCACGGGAATGATCTCCTTCAACAACCGGCGATAGGCCTGGGGATCTCCGCCCTGCGCGGCTGCCATCAATGCGGGCCACGCCGCTTCATCGCTCATGAAGGTCCTGGCTCATGATGGTCTTGCGCTCCGGGCCATCCTGCGGTCTTTTTCCGGGCCGCCTCCAGGGCGTTGACCACGAGGGCCGGGGTCAGGATCTGCGGCAGGATCACCGGCGCCCGGCCGTCCGCCGGATAGACCACGTACAGCGGCAGTCCTTCGCGGCCGAATGCGGCCAGGGCCTGCTGAATCCGCGGGTCGTAGTTGGTCGAGTCCGCCACCATGTAGGTCGTGCCAGTGCGCGCCAGGGCCTGTCCGACCGCCTGCGTCGACAGGGCGGCCTTGTCATTGACCTGGCAGGTAATGCACCAGGCGGCCGTGAAATTCAAGAGAATCGGCCGGCCTTGCGCGCGCAGTGCCTGCACCTGGCCCGGTGACCAGGTGACGGGCGTCACGGCCGCAGGCCTGGCCGAAGCGGCCGCGACCGTATTGTCGGCAGCGCCTGGGCCGTCCAGCGCCCGCACCGGACGACCCAGCGTGGCGACCGCGAGCACGATGGCCGCGAGGGCCGCGCCGGACAGGGCATGCAGCGCCGTGGAACTGCGGCCCGCCAGCCGGCGCCGCTGGGCGATGCCGTAGATCCAGGCCGCGAAGCCCAGCGCCACGAAGGCAGCCAGGATGAGGGCGAGACCGCCCTGGCCGGCCTGCCGGCTCAGCACCCAGGCCAGCCAGGCCGCCGCCCCGAACATCGGGAACGCCAGCATCTGGCGGGTGAGCGCCATCCAGGGGCCGGGCCTGGGCAGGCGCCGGATCAGCGCCGGGGAAAACCCCAGCAGGGTGAGGGGCGCGGCGAAACCGACACCCAGCGCCGCGAAGATCGCCAGGCTGGCCAGCGGCGGTTGCACCAGGGCGTAGCCCAATGCGCCGGCCATGAAGGGCGCGCTGCAGGGAGTGGCGACAATGATGGCCAGGGCGCCGGTGAACGCGGCACCCGGCAGTCCGCCGCGGTCCGCCAGTTTCTGTCCCACGCCCTGGACAGACAGCCCCACCTCGAACAACCCTGCGAGATTGAGCGCGGCCGCCAGCATCACCAGCGCCAGCACCGCGATCACCACCGGAGACTGCAGTTGGAAGCCCCAGCCGATGGCCGCGCCGCCGGCGCGCGCCGCCACCAGGGCTCCCGCCAGCAGCAGCAGCGTCAGCATCACGCCCAGGAAGAAGGCCATGCTTTCCCGCCGCGCCTGCGGTGCCCCGCCGGCATGGCGCACCAGCCCGGCCGCCTTGAGCGACAGCACCGGAAATACGCAGGGCATGAAGTTCAGGATCACCCCGCCCAGCAGGGCGGAGCACAGCGCGGTCAGCATGGCGGATCCTCGGGAAGCCGGTGGGGCGGGTGGCGGGGCCTGTGGTCAGGAATGCTGCGTCCGCCAGGCCTTCACCGCGGCCAGGGTCCTCTGCACGTGCTGCTCGGGGTTGATGTCCGAATAAGCCAGCAGGACCTTGCCGTCCGGCGCGATCACGTAGGAGATGCGGTCGGACAGCAGGTTGTCACCGAACTTCATGGTGGCCTGGTACTCGGCGGCGATCCTGGCGCCGGGATCGGCGGCCACGGCGAACTTGTTGCGGCATTCGACCTTGGAGAACTCCGCGACTCGCGCCACGTTGCCCGCGGTCACGCCGATCACGGTGGCGCCCAGCTTGTTGAAGGCCTCGGTGGCCTCGGCGAACTTGTGCGCCTCGACGGTGCAGCCGGGCGTGAAGGCGGCCGGGAAGAAGTAGAGCACCACCGGTCCCTTCTGCAGCGCCTGCTTCAGCGAGAAGGTCAGTTCCTGTCCCCCCAGGGCGCCCTGGGCGGTGAAGTCCGGCGCTGCGGCTCCCACCGGCAGCGCGGCATGGGCCGCCACGGACCAGGCGAGTGCGGCCAGGGTCGCCAGCAGCGGTGCGGCCGCAGCCGGGGTGGAAGGGGCTTTGAGCGGGGCAGCGAAGCGGGCTGCAGGGCGGAACAGCTTGTTCATGGCGGACTCCCGTAACGTTGGCGGGGTGCCACACCACGTGGTACCCCTGTAGGAGAGTTCGCTCCAGGGGTGCAAAAGGTTGCGCTCGCCCGGGAACATCCGGTCCGGCGGCGTCTACGCCTCCACGCCCTCGGGAATGACATAACCCGCGCGCGGCAGCAGGAAGCGCAGCAGCGGGCCCGTCATGACCGTCGTCACGACCGCCATGATCACCAGCATGGTGAAGACGTTCTGCGGGATGAACCCCAGGTCGAAGCCGATGTTGAGCACGATCAGCTCCATCAGGGCCCGGGTGTTCATCAGGGTGCCGAGCACGGTGGCTTCGCGATGATCGAAGCCGGACAGGCGGCTGGCGACATACACGGGAATGATCTTGCCGAGGATCGCGGCCGCCAGCACGGCGGACAGCCAGTACCAGTCGGACGCGGTCGTCAGGCCGAGCACGTTGGTGCGCAACCCGGTGTAGGTGAAGAACACCGGCAGGAAGAACACCAGCACGAACTTGCCGATCTGCGCGCGCCAGGCTTCCACGAAGCGCTTGTCGTGATGGAACAGCAGGCCGGTGAGGAAGCCGCCGAAGATGGTGAAGATGCCGAGCTTGTAGGTGCAGATGCCCATGGCGAAGATCAGGCAGATGATGATCGTCATGAGGTTCGGCGACACGCTGCCGTCTTCGACCGGCATGGAGGCAAGCAGCCGGTGGGCCAGCCTGCGCAACACGAACCAGGCCACCGCGGCCAGCAACGCGATGCCGCCGACCTGCAAGCCGATGGCTCCGGGCGAGAAGTGCGCCGCGGCGTAGGCGGAAATCCCCGCCAGCAGTACCCATCCGACCACGTCGTTGACCGCGGCCGCCGAGATTGCCACGACGCCGATCTCGGTGCGCGTCAGGTCGAACTCGCGCAGGATGCGGCCGAGGATCGGGACCGCCGTGATGGCAAGTCCCACGCCGAAGAACAGGCTGTAGGTCAGGGGGGCGATCGAGGTGGCCAGGTGGGGCGCCGACAGCTGGCCGATCAGGAAGCCGAGTGCGAACGGCACGCTGATCGAAGCGATGGCGATGCCGAGGGTGCCGTTACGGTTTTTCGGGCGGGCCAGGTGCCCGAACTCGAAATCGGTGCCGATCTGGAACATCAGCAGCACCAGGCCGATCTGGCTGATGATGGTGATGGGGGCGGAGGCCTGGGTGCCGAACAGCGCCACCGAGGCGTCCGGGAAGAAGTGTCCGAACAACGAAGGCCCCAGCAGCAGTCCGGCGACGATCTCGCCGATGACCCCGGGCTGGCCCAGGCGCCGCAGCAACTGGTTGCCCAGGCGGGCCGCGGCGATCATGGCGATCAACTGCAGCAGGATGCTGAACAGCAGGCTTTCGGTCTGATGAACGGACGAGTGCATACGTACCCCGGCGCATCGCCCGCGCGCACCTGTGGTCCAGGCGCACGCTCGCGGGCGCAATTGTCATTGCTGTTGGATCGGGGCACGGCCCTCGAGCGCGTGCGGCGGCGGGTAGTATTCGATATTCTGGTTACGAGGGCAACCCGATGACCGACCGGCGAATTTCATCTATTGCGATCGTGGGTGGGGGGACCGCCGGCTGGATGGCGGCAGCGGGTCTGGCCAAGTCGCTTGCCGGGATGCAGGTCAGCATCAGGCTGATCGAGTCCGGCCAGGTCGCCCCGGTCGGGGTGGGCGAGGCC
>Ga0153956_1002093_pt1 | contig 15481 bp, 9 predicted proteins | sample TSFL040MetaG_FD_104704 | JGI IMG/M metagenome (GOLD analysis project Ga0153956, IMG submission 104704) | Attine ant fungus gardens microbial communities from Florida, USA - TSFL040 MetaG | ecosystem: Host-associated > Fungi > Mycelium > Unclassified | place: USA: Florida, Wekiwa Springs... | reverse complement strand
TTGACGTTGACGTTGCGGTGGACGTTGACGTTGCGATTGACCTTGACGTTCCGGTTGACGTTGACGTTTCGATTGACCTTGACGTTGCGGTTGACGTTCCGGTTGACGTGGGCATTGCGGTTGACATGCTTGCCGCCGCCGTGCCGGTTGTCCTTCACCTGCAGCAGGAGTGTCGAAGCGTCGTTGGCCGTGGAAACCGGCGCCGGCGCGATCGGCGCCGCAAACGCGCCGCTTATCGGGGTGGCGGGGATCAGACTGGCAGCGAGAGCGATCGAAAGTAATTTTCGCATGATTGAGTCCTTTGTAAGCGCCGCCTTCAGAGCGGCCAGAAATCGCGCGAAAGCCTAGGGTAGGATGGCTCGGTCAGTAAGATCGCATAGGTTGAAAGGGATCGCAACGCAGGCATTCCGACCGCGTGGCGCACACACATCGAGCAGGATATCGATGGCTTTCGGGCCTTAACCATGCCGCATCAGCAACTCGCCTTGCCGCACTTCCGCACGGAATCGATCTTCGTCTTCAAGGCGTCATATCCCATCGCGCCGACGATCATTTCGTCGCCGACGATGAAGGTCGGCGTGCCGTTGATGCCGAGCGCCTGCGCGATGCCCATGCTTTCGCGGATGGTGTTCGTGACCTCGGAGCTGTTCATGTCCTTTTCGAGCCGCGCGACGTCGAAGCCCGCTTCCTTCGCCGCGGCGAGCGCGCGTTCCTTGTTCGCTTCGCCGCGCTGGCCGAGCAGGCGCTTGTGGAAGTCGATGTATTTTCCGCCCTTGTCCTGCATGCGGACGGCGACGGCGACCTTGGCGGCGTCGACCGAGCCCGGCCCGAGCACCGGAAATTCCTTCAGGTCGACCTTGAGCTTGGGGTCGTCCTGCACGAGCTTCATGACGTCGCCGAGCGCGTGCTTGCAGTAGCCGCAATTGTAATCGAAGAACTCGACCAGCGTGACGTCGCCCTTCGCGTTGCCGAAGGAGGGCGAGCGCGGCGAATTGAAGATGACGTCGCGGTTGGCCGCGATCGTCGCGCTCTGCTTCTTCGACTCCTCGGAAGCCTGCATCTTCTCGAGCGCGTCGAGCGCGTCGCGCAGCACTTCCGGATGCTTCAGGAGATATTCCTTGACGATCGCCTCGACCTCCGGCCGGTCCTTGTCGGTCAGCGCGCCGGCGGGCGCGGCGAACAGGAAGGCGGTCGCGGCGAGGGCTGCGGTCGTAAGCGAAAGACGGTGCAACATGTCATTCTCCCGGAGCGAAGCCCGTCAGAGCTTCTTTGGTTTGTAATTAACGATATCGTCGGACTTGATCCAGCCGGGCGACCCGACGGGAAAGGCTTTTTGCGCGCGCAGCGCGAGCTGCCGCGCGGTGCGTATGTCGCCGCTGTTGAAGGCGTCGAGCGCCGAAAAGAAATCGGCGTTCGGCTGGTCGCCCTTGCGCGCGTAGGCGATCGCCAGCTCGCGATAGCCGAGCGTCGCCGTGGGTTCCCTGTCGACCGCGGTCCGCAACTCGCGGATCGCCTCGTCGAGCAGCGATTTGTCGTTGGCCTGCACCAGCGCCTGTCCGAGCAGGATGCGGATCAGGGCGGCGCCCTTGGAAAGCTGCACGGCCTTTCGCAGGTCGGGGATCGCCTCGCGCGCCTTGCTGGCCTCGAGCAGCGCCTGTCCCCGCAGCTCATAGAAATAGGGGTTGTTGGGCTCGACGGCGATAAGCGTGTCGATCTGCGCGAGGGCGCTCCGCAGGTCGCCGTAGCGGTAGGTCGCGATGGCGCGCGCGTAGCGCGCGGGCAGCGACGCATCCGAAGCCGGATAGCGGCGCAGCGTCGTTCCGTAAGGATCGGAGAAGGCGTACAGCTTCGCCCGCATCATGTCGTGGCGCAGCTGCAGTTCCGGCGGATCCTTCTTGTCGTAATAGGGGCTCGCCTTCGCGATGTTCTCGAGATTGAGGATGCGCTCGCGCGGCATCGGATGGCTCTGCAGGTAGGGATCGACGTGCTCGGAGATGAACATCGAGTCGTTCGCGAAGCGCCGGAACGTCTCCAGCATGCCCTTCGGCGACTGCTTCGTCATATCGAGGAACTTCACGCCGGCGCGGTCCGCGGATTCTTCCTGGCTGCGCACATAGGAGAGAAGCGTGCGCTGGATCATGGTCTGCGGCGCGGCGAGCACGCCGGGCGCGGCCTGGCCGATATTGCTGTTGCCGCGCGCGCCGGCCACCATCGCGCCCGCGCCGGCGAGCATCGCGAGCACCGCCATCGTCTGCATGTTGGCGATCTGCTCGCGCCGGCGCGCGAGATGGCCGCCCGCGATGTGTCCGGTCTCGTGCGCGAGCACGCCGATGATCTGGTTCGGCGTTTTCGATTCGGTGAGCGCGCCGAGATTGACGAAGATGCGCCGTCCGTCGGCGACGAAGGCGTTGAACTGCTTGTCGTTGATGATGACGACTTCGATCTTCTGCTTCCCGAGCCCCGCGACCTGCAGGATCGGCCGCATGTATTCGCGCAGCAGTTCCTCGGTTTCGGCGTCGCGGATGATCGGCATGGCGGCGCCGGGCGCCGACTCCTGCGCCATGGCGCGCGAGGCGCCCGCGCCGTCTCCGAGGGCAAGCGCGGCGCTCATCGCAAGGGCGTTGATCCCGCGGAGGAGGCGCACTTTGGAGGATACGGGGCTAGCTGTGCCTGCGCTTGTCATGCGATTGTGATGCCGTGGTTCGGCGAGGAAAAAGGCCGGGGCGGACCGTTCGGGGCCAAGCTACGGGGCAGGGCCGGAACGGTCAACGCGGCCTGATTCCCGAAGCCGTGATCGAATGGTTGCGAAAAAAGCGCGCGAATACGGCGGCAACGGGGCATGCAGCGATGAGGACGAACGGCCGATGAAGCGTTCCGTGCAGGTCGTGGAAGGTGTCATGGAAGATGCCAAGGGAAACGTTATGGAAGCCGCCGCGCGGGGCCTGCTTGCGCCGTCCCGGCGGAGCGGCGTGCCGCCGTTCATGGTCATGGACGTGATGGCGGCGGCGGCGCGAATCGAGGAGAGCGGCGCGCGCGTGATTCACATGGAGGTGGGGCAGCCGGCCGCTGCCGCGCCGGCGACGGCGACCGCCGCGGCGCAGGCCGCGCTGCAAGGCGGGCGTCTCGGCTACACTGAGGCGCTCGGCATTCCTTCGCTGCGCGCGCGGATTGCGCGCCACTATGCGGAGCGCTACGGCGCAAGCGTAGACCCCGCGCGCGTCGTCGTCGCGACGGGTTCTTCCGGCGGTTTCATTCTCGCGTTTCTTGCGATGTTCGAGCCGGGAGATCGCGTCGCGATCGCCGAGCCCGGCTATCCGCCGTACCGGCACATTCTCGCGGCGCTCGGTTGCGAGCCCGTGCCGATTCCGATTTCGGCGGAAACGCGCTGGGCGCTCACCGTCGACGCCGTGATGGAAGCGCACCGCAAGAAGCCGCTCGCGGGGGTGCTCGTCGCGAGTCCCGCCAATCCCACCGGCACGATGTTGGACGCCGCGCATCTTGCCGCGCTGATGGCCGCTTGCCGCGACGCGGGGATCAAATTCGTCTCCGACGAGATTTATCACGGCCTCGATTACGCGTTCCCCGCCGAGACGGCGGCGAAGCTTTCAGGCGATGCACTCGTCGTGAATTCCTTCTCGAAATATTTCTGCATGACCGGATGGCGAATCGGCTGGCTGGTGGTGCCCGAGCCGCTCGTCCGCACGGTCGAGCGGTTGCAGCAGAATCTCGCGATCTCGGTTCCGACGATTTCGCAGATCGCGGCGGAAGCCGCATTCGACGGTGGCGCGGAAATGGAGGCGGTGAAGCGGGGCTACGAAGAGAACCGCAGGATCCTGATCGAAGGCTTGCCGAAGGCGGGCCTCGACAGGTTTCTGCCCGCCGACGGCGCGTTCTATCTCTACGCCGATGTCTCGCGGTTCACGAAGGACAGCTTCGCCTTCGCGAAGCAAATGCTGGAAGAGACGCATGTCGCCGCGACGCCCGGAGTGGATTTCGACCCGCTGCGCGGCAAGGAGTTCATCCGTTTCTGTTACGCGGGCTCCGCCCCCGAGATGCGCGAAGCGGTGGAGCGGATCGGCCATTGGCTGAAATGAAAACGGCGCGCAGGCTTCCGGCGAAGGACCTCATGCCGGTGCCGCGCGCCATGCCGCGCTTCGTGCCGCCGCTCTTAAGCTTCGTCGCAGGCTATATCGACGTCATTACCTTCGCGGCCCTGTTCGGGCTCTTCGTGGCGCAGGTGACCGGCAGCTTCGTCTTCGTTGGCGCGCAGATCGTCGGGCACGGCCAGGCCGCGTTCATCACCATTCTGGCGATCCCGGTCTTTCTGCTGAGCGCGATGCTGACGGTGTTCCTCGGTCATTGGGTCGAGACGCGCGGGGGCTCGCCGCTCGGCTGGTCGCTTGCGCTCGAGAGCGCGCTGATCGCGGCGTTCTACGGCTGCGTGCTGGTCAGCCCGCTGAAGGATGCCAATGGCCCGTGGACGCTGGCCGCGAGCGTGCTTGCGCTTGCCGCGATGGGCGTGCAGAGCGCGCTCGTGCGCGTTCTCATGCGCAATGTCGCGTCGACGAACGTGATGACGACGAATACCTCGCTGCTGGGCATCGACGCCGCCGAATTCCTGCTGGCGTGGCGCGAGCGCAGAAAATTCCCGCGCAGCCGGCGCGCGCTCAATCATTTTCGCCGCACGCGCCGGAATTTTCATTCGTTGCTGAGGATCACGCTCGGGTTCATGGCCGGCGCCGCCTTGGGAGCGTTGACGTATCACGCCGCCGGAAGCCACGCGCTGATCGCGCCGCTGGGTGTGACGATCGCGCTGTCGGTCTGGGCCTTCGAGCGGAGATAGATTTACGCCGTCTTGGCGAGGCCGGGGGCAAGCATGCTGTCCGTCGCCGCGAGGAGCTGTTCGCGGGTGTAGGGCTTCCCGATGATGCCGAAGTCGCGAAATCCCTCGGGAAGGGAATCCCGCCCGTAGCCGGTCAGAAACAGGAAAGGGATATTTCGCTGCGCCAGCGCCTCTGCCAGTTCTTCCACCGTCTCGCCGCCGAGATTGGCATCGACGAGTGCTGCGTCGAAGGTTTCGCTCTCGATCAGTTGCCGCGCGCGCGCGACGCTCGCGGCGGGGCCGACGACGGCTGAGCCGGCTTCGGAGAGACAGGCCTCGATATCCATGGACACGAGCGGTTCGTCCTCGATCACCAGGATGCGTTTGCCGCCGAGATTGAAACTCTCTCGCGCCGGGGACGCGGCGTGCTGCCCGGTAAAGGAGACGGGGAAGGAGAAACCCATTTGTGTCCCTTTGGGCAGCGGCAGCGATATTTCGCAGATCAGCCCTTTCGGGTCGTATTGAATGGAAGCCTCGCCGCCATGCGCCTTCAATCCTTTTTCGATCAAAGTGCTGCCGAAGCCGTGCCGCAGCGGCGAGTGCACGAGCGGACCGCCGCGCTCGACCCATTGCAGCGTCATGCGGGGCTCGTTTCCCGGCTCGCCCGGCGCCGAAACGTCCCAGGTCAGCGAAAGCTGTCCGCCGGGTACCGACAGCGCGCCGTATTTGCGCGCATTGGTGCCGAGCTCGTGCAGGATCATCGAGAGACTGAGCGCCGATTGCGGTTCGAGCGCGAGCGCTGTGCCGGAAAACGAAATACGATTGTCGTCCTCGTCGTTGAGCAGCAGTTGCTCGCGCACGAGATCATGAATGTCGGTGCCCTGCCACGCGTCGCGCGTGAACAGCGTGTGCGCGCGGGCCAGCGCCTGAACGCGGCCGGAAAAGGTCTTGGCGAATTCCTGAGGCGAATGGGCGCTGTGCAAGGTTTGCGTCGCGATCGACTGCACGATCGCGAGCGTGTTCTTGACGCGATGATTGAGCTCGCCCAGCAACAGCTGCTGCATTTCCTCGGTGCGTTTTTTCTCGCTGATGTCGCGGGCGACTTTCGAGGCGCCGATCACTTTTCCGGCGCGGTCGTGGAGCGGGGACACGGTGAGCGAAACGTCGACGCGCCGCCCGTCCTTCGCGAGGCGCACGGTTTCGTAATGGTCGATGTGTTCGCCGCGGCCGATCCGGGCGAGGATGCGCGTCTCTTCGTTCCATAGTTCGGGCGGAATGATTTTAGTGATCGGCTGGCCGATCATCTCCCGTTCTTCCCAGCCGAAAATCCGAGTGGCGCTTTTGTTCCATGTGGTGACCCGGCCGGAGAGCGTTTTCGTCACGATCGCGTCGTCGGAGGAGGAAACGATGGCCGCGAGCCGCGTGAACGCCTCGGCGCGCTGATGACGCTCGCTGTCGTCGGTGAGCAGGTTGATCGCGCCGATGATATTGCCGTCACCGTCCTTCAGCGGCGAAGGAAAGGAGAGGGTATGGATGCGCGTGCCGTCCGGGCGTTCGGTGATGCATTCGATCCGGCTGGGCTCGCCGGTGCGGAGCGTCTCCGCGATCGGTCCCTTCTCGGGGAGGATCTCTTCGCCGTCTACGGTGTAGAAACGGCAGGAGCCGCTCCATTTCGTTTTATGGAGTTCGGGGCGCTGGCCCCAGAATTCGGCCGCGGCTTCGTTGTAAAACGTAATGAAGCCGTTCGCGTCGGTGATGTAGACCGCGACCGGAAGAATCTCCAAAAGTTTGGTGTCGATACCCAAGTCCCTACCCGAGTCTTCGCCCTGCCCATGGGGGCGGTTAACGTCCGCTTGGGTGAAAAGGTTCCGGGACATGTGGGATATTATACGGCCGTCCGGCGTGTCCTTCGGTTGGATGACCGACAGACCCGCAATAAAAAAGGCCCGCTTTGCGGGCCTTTTTCGATGTCCGGCAAATAGAGAAAATCATCCGCCGCGGAAGCGCGACCACCAGCCGGATTTGCGCGGCCGCTCGCCTTCGATTTCGCCGCCGCCCGTGCCCGTCCGGTTGTCCGTTTCTTCCCGCGCGGAGGCGGGAGCCGGCGCGGCCGGGCCTTCGTTGCTGTTGTCGAAGCTCACGATGGGCGCGGCCTCGCGCACGGTCGAGCGCCGCTTCGGCGTGGGTCCGTTTGCGGGTTCACTCGCAGCGGGCGGGGGTGCATCCTTCGCGGCCGGTTGCGGCTCCGGCTCGGTTTGCTGCGCTTCGAAGGCCTGCGGCGCATCGCCCTCCGGCATGCCTTCGGCTTCGAAGTCGCTGCCGGATTGATGCGCTTCAAACTCCTGCGGCTGCGATCCGTCGCGGTTGCGGTCGCGATTGCGCCGCCCGCCGCGCCGTCCGCGACGGCGCCGCTTGCGCGGCTCGCCGTTTTCGCCCTGAATTTCGTTATGGCTTTCAGCGTGGCTTTCGCCGTCGGCCGCGGCATGTTCGGCTGATTGCTCGCCGCCGCTATCGCCTTCGGAGAATTCCGCGCTGTCGCCGCCGCTGAGATCCTGCGCCGCCGGCGTATCCTCGCGCTGGTCGCGTCCGCGGCCACGGCGTCCGCGCCGCCGCCTGCGTCCGCGCCGTTCGCCGCCCTGTTCGTTCTCGTGCGTCTCTTCCTCGTCGGCGAACGAACTGCCGGATGTTTCCTCGACCGTTTCCTCGTCGCCGCCGATCTCGACCGCGACGGAATCCGGCGAGATGCGCGGCGCGACCGTCACGGGTTTCTGCCGCGCGATGCCGCCGCGCTCGATGACGAAGGACTGCTGGCCGACGAGCGAGTCGTCCGCCTGGATGACGATCGTGACGCTGAACTGCTCTTCGAGCGCGCGCAGGTGCGCGCGTTTGTGGTTCAGCACGTAGATGGCGACCTCGGGCTTCGCCCGCACGACGACGTCGTGCGAGGCGCTCTTCATCAACTGGTCCTCGATGCCGCGCAGGCATTGCAGCGCGACGGAGGAAACCGCGCGCACATGGCCGGTGCCGCCGCAGACCGGGCAGATTTCGGAGGAGGATTCCAGCACGCCCGTGCGGATGCGCTGGCGCGACATCTCCATCAGGCCGAAATGCGAGATGCGCCCCACCTGGATGCGCGCGCGGTCGTGCCGCAGCGCGTCCTTGAGCTTGCGCTCGACATGGCGGTTGTTGCGCTTCTCTTCCATGTCGATGAAGTCGATGACGATGAGGCCCGCGAGATCGCGCAACCTGAGCTGCCGCGCGATTTCCTCGGCGGCTTCGAGGTTCGTCTTGAGCGCGGTGTCCTCGATGTGATGCTCGCGCGTCGAGCGGCCGGAGTTCACGTCGATCGAGACGAGCGCTTCCGTCGGGTTGATGACGATGTAGCCGCCGGATTTCAGTTGCACGGTCGGCGAGAACATCGCGTCCAGCTGATGCTCCACGCCGTAGCGCGCGAAGATCGGCTGCTTGTCCTTGTATTCGATTACGCTGTCCGCATGGCTCGGCATGAGCATGCGCATGAATTCTTTCGCTTCGTCGTAGCCGTCCTTGCCCGCGACGATCACCTCGTCGGTGTCCTTGTTGTAAAGGTCGCGGATCGCGCGCTTGGTGAGCGAGCCTTCCTCGTAGACGAGGGAAGGGGCCTGCGATTTCAGCGTGAGTTCGCGCACCGTCTCCCAAAGGCGCAGGAGATATTCGAAGTCGCGCTTGATCTCGGGCTTGGTGCGCGAAGCGCCCGCCGTGCGCAGGATCACGCCCATGCCTTCCGGCACTTCGAGGTCGCCGACGAGTTCCTTGAGCCGCTGGCGGTCCTGCGAACTGGTGATCTTGCGGGAGATGCCGCCGCCGCGCGAGGTGTTGGGCATCAGGACCGAATAGCGCCCCGCGAGCGAAAGATACGTGGTGAGCGCCGCGCCCTTGGTGCCGCGCTCTTCCTTCACGACCTGCACCAGCAGCACCTGACGGCGCTTGATGACTTCCTGGATCTTGTAGCGGCGCGAACGGCGATGCTGGCGCTCCGGCACTTCTTCCATCGCCCCGCCGCCCACCTGCTCGACGGAATCGTCCTCGGCATGGTCCTGGCGCGCTTCGCGGGCCTGTTCCTCGCCGCTCTCGATCGACGCGCCGTTCTCGCCGTTGTTCTCGCCCAGAATTTCGGAGGCTTCGGCCGCTCCGCCGGATTCGCTGCCGGCCGTTTCGTCGAACGAAACATGCCGCGCGTGTTCCTCGGGCTCGCCGAATTCGTTCCGGTGTTCGTGCGGGTGCTCGCCGTGATGCTCGTCGTCGTGCGCGCCGATCTCCTCGGGCGCCTCGTCGTCGTGCGGCACTTCCTCGATCTGCGAGTCGTGCTCGCCCTGTTGCGGATCGCCGGAGGGGGTGCTCTCCGCGCCGTGCCCGCCTTCCGGAGCGGGCTCCGAAATCGACTCGTCGCGGCGCGCGTGGCGGGCCTGATGGCGGGCGGCGCGGCGTTCTTCCGCCTCGCGCGCGGCGCGTTCCTCTTCCTCGATCAGCGCCTGCCGGTCGGCGACCGGGATCTGGTAATAGTCCGGATGGATTTCGCTGAAGGCGAGAAAGCCGTGCCGGTTGCCGCCGTAATCGACGAAGCAGGCTTGCAGCGACGGCTCGACGCGCGTGACCTTGGCTAGATAGATGTTGCCGCGAAGCTGGCGCCGGTTTGCGGATTCGAAATCGAACTCTTCGACACGATTGCCGCGGACGACCACAACCCGGGTTTCCTCGGGGTGGGATGCATCAATAAGCATCTTGTTAGGCATTGTTGTCTCTCTGGGCGGCGCGCGGAAACGGCGCCGCCAAATCGCGCGCGCGAAACAAAACGGGCGCGCGCGATGGGTTGCATGAAAAGGCTGAGGGTGACGGCAAGAAGACCGCCGAAAAGACGAGCGGGATGATCGGGCGAATTCGAATTCGTGAGGTATTCGACCGGCAGCGTCATCGCGCCCATGATCGCGTTCATGTCCTCGACCTTGCTTTTCGGACGGCAGAACCGCCGTCCGGCTCATGGCGCTGATCCGGGGCCGCGCGTTCCGATGCTGGTCAAAATACCGGCGCTGCGTGTGCCCTTGGCGGATTGCCGGACGAATCCGGCGCGAACCACAAGGTGGCTATTTATTAGGGACGGGGGTCCCCCTTGGCAAGGGAAACCGTCAAAAAAGCGTCTTAGGCCCGTAATTACGCCGTTTGCACAAGAAGTTCCGCGAGCTTTACGGGCGCGTCGATCATGGGAACGTGGCCCGTCTCGATCGTTAACATCCGCCAGCCGGGGTCGGCCTGCAGTTGTTTCACGAAAGCGTCGAAGGGGTGCGAGCGGAACTTCGTCGCCCGGATGTAGGTCTTGTTTTCGATCCGGTCGCGCGCGCCCGAAAGCCGGATGACCTCGTTGAAGGTGCCGTAGGGCTGCGGGGTCGCGTGGCCGTCGACGAAGGCCTGGTTCTCTTTTTCGACCGCGAGCGATTGCGCCGGCAGGGGCGGCACCGAAATGCCGCCGGAGATCGAGGCTTCCTTGTCGAGCCAGCTCACCACCGACGCGGGCCAGTATTCGCGCATGGCCTTGCCGTCTTCCGGCACGAAGCCGTCCAGCACGACGAAGGATTTCACCCTCTCCGCGATCAGTTCGGCGACGCCCGAGATGACCATGCCGCCGTAGGAATGGCCGACGAGCACCACGTCGTCGAGATCCCCGGCGATGATGAGGCGGCTGACATCCTCCACATGCGTCGAGAGGTTCACGTCTTTTGATATCTGGCTCGCGCGCTCCGCGAGCCCCGTCAGAGTCGGTGCGTAAACCTGATGGCCTTCGGCTTCGAGCAGTGGCGCAAGCCGGCTCCAGGCCCAGCCGCCCTGCCAGGCACCATGAACGAGAACGAAAGTGGAAGGGGAAGTCATTGCGGCGGCCCTTATACGGAGTGAAACGAAAGCTGTCATTCCGGGGCGCGAGCGCAGCTCCGAGCCCGGAATCCAGAGGAAAGCGCTGGGGTTCCGGGTCCGCGTTGACGCGCGTTCCGCAATGACAAGGACTTGCTCCGGCAACCACCTCTTAACCATGGCCCTGTAGCCTTTTTGGCTGGTGATGCGTTTAGGTGTGTTGCGTATGCGTTGTGTGGCGTTGCTGGCCGGTGGAGTCGCTTGTGTGTTCGCGTTGAATGCGGGCGGGCAGGCCATGGCCGCGCCGAAATCCGTCGCCGCGGCGCCCGCGCCCAAGATCCATAACAACGGCTCGGTCGCGCTCGACGCCCGTCTCGGCGGGGACGAGAGCCGCACCCGCTTCATTCTCGACCTCACCAAGAAGGTCGAGGTTTCGGCGTTCACGATCGGCGATCCGTATCGCGTGGTCGTCGATCTGCCGAACGTGAATTTCGATCTGCCCGCCAATTCCGGCCGCGCCGGAAAGGGGCTCGTGAGCGCCTATCGCTACGGGCTGCTCGGGCGCGGCAAGGCGCGCATCGTGCTCGACACGCGCGGCCCGGTGAGGATCGAGAAGAGTTTCGTGCAGCCCGAATTCGAGGACCAGCCCGCGCGCGTCGTGGTGGATATCGTGCGGACCGATCCCGCGACGTTCAAAAAAAATTCCGACGCGGTGAAACCCGCCCCGACCGCCGCGGCGGGGCCGGTTGCCGTCCGCGATGCGCCGCGCGCCGCGATGGAAAAGCCCGTGATCGTGATCGATCCGGGCCACGGCGGCTCGGACTCCGGCGCGACCGGCGTGCATGGCGAGGACGAGAAGGACATCGTGCTCGCCGTCGGGAAAATCCTGCGCGACAAGCTCCTGAAGAGCGGCCGCTACAAGGTCGTGATGACGCGCGCCGATGATCGCTTCATTCCGCTGCAGGAGCGCACCGAGATCGCGCGCGCGAAGAAGGCGCAGCTCTTCATCTCGCTGCATGCGGATTACATTCCGAAGCGGGAAGGGGACGCGCGCGGTGCGACCGTCTACACCGTTTCCGACCGCGCCTCCGACCGCGAGGCGGCGCGTCTCGCGGAAAAGGAAAACAAGGCCGATCTGATCGGCGCGCCCGGCTTGAAGAAGCAGAGCGACGACATCGTGAACATCCTCTACGACCTCACCCATCGCGAGACGCAGAACTTCTCGTCGCTGTTCCAGCGCACGCTGGTCGGCCAGATGAAGACGGGCGGCATCCTGCTGCATCAGGACGCGACCCGCTCCGCGGGCTTCGTGGTGCTGAAATCGCCGAACGTGCCGAGCGTCCTGCTCGAACTCGGCTACGTCTCGAACGCCGAGGACATCAAGAACCTGACGTCCGACGAGTGGCGGAACAGGGTCGCGGACACCATCGCCGCCTCGATCGATACCTTCTTCGCCGAGCATTCGGCGGTCGCCGCCGTGCGCTGACGACGTATTTCATTTCGATTTGATGACATCGGCCGCGCATTTCAGCGCGGCTACGCGGGCCTAACTTGCCCCTCGCGCCTTTCCCGGCAAACGAATACGATGCGGGGAATCGGGGCATATCGGAAAGCGCATGGAGCCGGTCCGTCCCGCACCGAAGACGAGGGAGGCTTGCATGAAGTTGGAACTGTTCTGGCTGGCGATGACGGCCATTCTGACCGGCCTGTTGTGGATACCCTACATTCTCGATCGCATCGGCCAGCGCGGCCTGATGGGCGCGATGGCGAACCCGTCGCCGCGCGACAAGTCGCACTCTCCCTGGGCGACCCGGCTCTTGTTCGCGCACCAGAATACGGTCGAAAACCTCGTTGTCTTCGCGGTGCTGGTCCTGGTGCTGAACGAGATGGACTACTCGACGCCGGCGACGGTGCTCGCGGCGGGCACGTTTTTCTGGTCGCGTCTGGCCTATGTGGTGATCTACGCCCTCGGCATCCCCGTTTTGCGGACCATCGCTTTCGCGATCGGCTTCGTCGCGCAAGCGGTTCTCGCGCTTGCGATTTTCCATGCGATTTGAGGGAGCGCCGCGCTTCGCGCCCGCCTGAAGGACCGATTCGGGCGGTGGCCGATGTCAGTGGCCCGGACGGACCCCGGCGGGGAGCCGGGGTTTTTCTTTGCGCGGGGGCTTTAAAAGCGGCTTCAAACGCCCGAAATAACGTTCGATTCTATTGGCTAAGCCCTTGTTTTCGCCACAGCTTGGGGTGAAGCAGAGCCGTGGTATAGGGTCCGTTCGGCGGGCGGGTTGAGCGGCCGGTTACCCATCCAGCGAAGGCAAGCATGCGTTTCATAATGCGGTTCTTTGGGTTCATGTTCGCGCTCGGCGCGATCATGTTCATCGTGGGCGCGGTCGCCGTCACCATGGTGATCTTCCACTATAATAAGGACCTCCCGGATTACACGGCGCTGCAGAACTACGAGCCGCCGGTGATGACGCGCGTGCATGCCGCGGACGGCTCGCTGCTCGCCGAATACGCCAAGGAGCGCCGTCTTTATATTCCGATCCAGGCGGTGCCGAAGCTCGTCAAGGAGGCGTTCGTCTCCGCCGAGGACAAGAATTTCTACGAGCATGGCGGCATCGATCCGACCGGCATCGCGCGCGCGGTCTGGACCAACATCGAGAATTACGGCAAGCGCCGCCCGCAGGGCGCCTCGACCATCACCCAGCAGGTCGCAAAGAACTTCCTAACGGGCGACGAGCGCTCGCTCACGCGCAAGATCAAGGAGGCGCTGCTCGCGATCCGCATCGAGCGCGCCTATTCGAAGGACAAGATTCTCGAGCTGTACCTGAACGAGATCTATCTCGGCCTCGGCGCCTATGGCATCGCGGCGGCTTCGCTCATTTATTTCGACAAGTCCGTGCACGAACTGACGACGGAGGAGGCGGCTTACCTCGCGGCGCTGCCGAAGGCGCCGACGTCGCTGCATCCCTACCGCCAGCATGACCGCGCGGTGGAGCGCCGCAACTACGTCATCGATCGCATGGTCGAGAACGGCTACATCTCCGCCGCCGAAGGCAAGCGTGCCCGCAACGCGCCGCTGAAGGTCACGCCGCGTCCGACCGGCGCGCATATTTTCTCCGCCGAATATTTCGCCGAGGAAGTCCGCCGCGACATCTACGAGCGCTACGGCGAAAAGAAGCTCTACGAGGGCGGCCTTTCGATCCGCACCACGCTCGATCCGAAACTGCAGGCGATCGCCAAGAAGGCGCTCACCGACAATCTCGTGAAGTTCGACGAGGCGAAGGGCTGGCGCGGCGCGCCCGCGACCATCGACATCTCCGGCGACTGGGGCGCGAAGCTCGCGGAACAGCGCGCGCTGAATGACATTTCGTGGAAGCTCGCGGTCGTGCTCGACGCGAGCGATGCCGACGCGAAGATCGGCATCCAGCCGTCGCGATTGCCGTCCGGCCAGGTTTCCAAGGAACGCGAGACGGGCACGATCCCGCTCGAGGGCCTGAAATGGGCGAAGTGGTCCGCGGGCCCGCAGGCCGGCAAGGCGATCACCAAGGCGTCGCAGGTGCTGAAAGCCGGCGACGTCGTCTATGTCGAGCGTCTCGCGGGCAAGGACGGCAAGCCGATCGAGGGCCAGTGGCGCCTGCGGCAGGTGCCCGAGATCGAGGGCGCGATCGTGGCGATGGACCCCTGGACGGGCCGCGTGCTCGCGATGTCCGGCGGCTTCTCCTACGACGAGAGCCAGTTCAACCGCGCGACGCAGGCGATGCGCCAGCCGGGCTCATCCTTCAAGCCCTTCGCCTACGCCGCCGCTCTCGACAACGGCTATACGCCGTCGACGGTCGTGCTGGATGCGCCGATCGAGATCAGCCAGGGGCCGGGCCTGCCGCCGTGGAAGCCCGAGAACTACGCCAAGAAATTCTACGGGCCGCAGACGCTGCGCTTCGGTATCGAGCAGTCGCGTAACGTCATGACGGTGCGCCTCGCGCAGGACATCGGCATGCCCTTGATCGCCGAATACGTGAAGAAGTTCGGCGTTTACGACAATCTCCAGCCGGTGCTCTCCATGGCGCTCGGTGCCGGCGAAACGACCGTGATGCGCATGGTCACCGGCTATTCGATGTTCGACAACGGCGGACGCCTCATCAAGCCGACGCTGATCGACCGGATTCAGGACCGTTACGGCAAGACGATCTACCAGCACGATCAGCGCGAATGCACGGGCTGCAGCGCCGACAAGTGGGAGAGTCAGCCGGAGCCGACGCTCGTCGACAAGCGTCCGGTCGTGCTCGATCCGATGACCGCCTATCAGGTCACCTCGATTCTCGAGGGCGTCGTCCAGCGCGGTACCGCGACCATCATGCGCGATTTGAATCGTCCGATCGCGGGCAAGACCGGCACCACCAACGACGAGAAGGATGTCTGGTTCATCGGCTACACGCCGCAAATGGTCGTCGGTGCCTATATGGGCTACGACAAGCCGCGCCACCTCGGCCGCGGCGCGAGCGGCGGCCACACCGCGGCGCCCATCGTGAAGGAATTCATGAAAGATGCGCTCGCCGACACCCCGGCGCAGCCGTTTCGCGTTCCGCCCGGCATCAAGCTCATCCGCATCAACGCGAGGACCGGCCTGCGCGCCGGGCCGAACGACGACAGGGTCATTCTCGAGGCGTTCAAGCCGGGCACCGCGCCGCCCGATGCCTATTCGGTCATCGGGCTCTCGGACAGCAGCGGCAATCCCTATGGCGGCGGCGTCTCCGCGGAATCGCAGCGTCAGCTCGGCCACGG
>Ga0153956_1002092_pt1 | contig 15489 bp, 15 predicted proteins | sample TSFL040MetaG_FD_104704 | JGI IMG/M metagenome (GOLD analysis project Ga0153956, IMG submission 104704) | Attine ant fungus gardens microbial communities from Florida, USA - TSFL040 MetaG | ecosystem: Host-associated > Fungi > Mycelium > Unclassified | place: USA: Florida, Wekiwa Springs... | reverse complement strand
GCCGGGCCGGCCAAGCGGATCCACTGTCCCGTTCACGGAAATTTTTCTCCCACCTGCGGGACAAACACCCTTCCTGGGCGCGGCGCCAGCCACCGGAACATGCGGTGGAATCCGGCCGCGGCCGCTGGCGCATGCAGCTCCCGCAACGCGGACAAGTGCAGTGGATTCAAGCCGTTGCCCCGCGCGGGGCGGTACTCGGCCTTGGAAAACGCTGGCGCGCGGCGCGTCGGCAGGAAAGCGGGAAGATGGCGCAGGCGCATGGCTGCCGGTCCGTTCTGGGCGGAGGCGGCCAAGTTACGCCCCTAATCCATACTTGATTAGTACGAATTGAAGGGAATAATCATCCCGCCGCCTGCACAATCCGCCGCCCCAGGAGTTCCCCATGGCCAATGACCTCAACGACACCCTGATCTTCGTCAAGGTGGTCGAACAGGGCAGCTTCACCGCTGCCGCCCGCCTGCTCGGCCAACCCAAGACCACCGTCAGCCGCAAGGTGCAGGAACTGGAACTGCGGCTGGGCGCGCGCCTGCTGCACCGGACCACCCGCCGCCTGGGCCTGACCGAGGCCGGCACTGTCTACTACGAACACTGCCAGCGCATCGCGCGCGAACTGGAACAGGCCGAAAGCGCGGTCGGCCAGCTGCAGTCCGGCCCGCGCGGCTGGCTGCGCTTCACCGTGAAGTACTCGATCGGCATCACCTGGATCGCACCGCTGCTGGGCGAATTCCATGCCCGCTATCCGGAGATCCAGCTGGACATGCAGCTCGGCAACGAAACCGTGGACCTGATCGCCGGCGAAGCCGACCTGGCGCTGCGGGTGGGGGCGCTGCCCGACTCCAACCTGGTGGCGCGCAAGCTTGGCACGCTGCGCTCGCAGGTGTTCGCCAGCCCGGCCTACATCGAGCGCCATGGCGAACCCCAGCACCCGGACGAGCTGCAGCACCACCGCACCCTGGCGCTGCGCGGCGGCCGCATCAGCCCCGCCAACGGCCGCCTGCACTGGCAGCTGGACGACGGCAACGGCCTGCGCGATTTCCCGGTGAACCCCCACCTGGTGGCCAATGACCCGGCGGCGCTGACCGGGGCGATGGTCAGTGGCGAAGGCCTGTTGCTGACCGGCGACGTGATGGCCAAGCCGTTCGTGGAATCGGGCATGGTGCGGCGGGTGCTGGCCGGATGGACCGGCCCGGACTACGACTTCAACGCGGTATTCCCCGGCGGCCGCCTGGTTTCGCCGAAGGTGCGCGCCTTCGTCGACTTCCTGGTGGAAAAGCTCAACTTCGACGCCAACTACATGCAGGTGCAATGCCCCAACGCCAAGCATTTCTGCGAGCGCGAGGCAGCCAGCCCACCGCGCGTACGCGAGCTCCCGCAGCTGCGCGTGGTCGAGGCGCTCAGCGCCTGAGCCCGGCACAGGTGCAGACGGCGGCCAGTGGCCGCCGTCTGCACATCAAACTTCCCCCGCGCTCAGTAACCGGTGACGCGGTAAGGAACCACCGGGATGATCTGCACTTCCTTGCAGCCGTCATAGCGGCTGCAGCTGCCGAAATAGCCCGGCCCGGAGTAGCGCTGGCGCGCATCGCGGTTGTACGGGCTGTTGTAGAAATCCGGCCGCGACAGGTGGCCCGAGCCGTAGTAGCGCACCGGCGTGGCGCCGATGCTGCCGCGGGTGCTGGAGGTCTGCGCCACGCTGGGCGCGCCGTCGTCGCCCACGTAGCCGAATTCGTTTTCGTAGCGGACCAGGCGGTAATACACCGTCTCCCCGTCCTGCCGGCGGCTGTGCAGGCGCTCCAGCTTACCGCCGACATCGACATAGGCCTGATCGTTGCGGAATACCACCTCGCCCGGATTGACCGGCTCCTCCTCCAGCGGCGGCTGCGCGGCGGCATTCCACACTACGGCGGCCAGCAGCAGCGCCGCTCCGGTTCCGGTCCATTTCCTGCTCGCGCGCATGCTGCTCCTCCCTAAGTGGTGCCGCCACCGCCGGTACGCGGTGCGGACATGATCGAGTGCCGTTGCTGTCGCCAGGTTCCCTGCGCCACCGGCATGAGTGGCGGCCCACCGGCGATGATGCGCCGCGGCCGTGGCGACCGCGGCGAGTATAGGGGCGCACCGGCGGGCTTGCCATCGAGGTGCGCCACACCTGGCCATGCGGCATGCATCCGCGCCACGACATCGCGGCACGGCCCACTCAACCATCCAGTGCGCCGGATGGCCCGATCGTCGCCGTTGCGTCTTTGCATGGAAGCCGGCCCAGGTTTTCTTGCACCCGCCTGATGCCATGCACCCAAGCCCTCGCCCGCCATTGCCTTCAACGGCGGGCGGGGCTTGCGATGTTCACGCTGCGGGGGGCCGCTTCCCTCGGACACGGCCATGTGCCCACCGGTACAGCACCGGCAGGACCACCAGGGTCAGCAGGGTCGAGGAAACGATTCCGCCGATGACCACGGTCGCCAGCGGGCGCTGCACCTCCGAACCGGCACCGGCATTGAGCGCCATCGGCACGAAGCCCAGCGAGGCCACCAGCGCGGTCATCAGCACCGGCCGCAGGCGGGTCACCGCGCCATGCCGCACCGCCTGCTCCAGCGGCTCGCCCCGCTCGCGCAGGTCACGGATGAAGCTGATCATCACCAGGCCGTTCAACACCGCCACGCCGGACAGGGCGATGAAGCCCACGCCCGCCGATATCGAGAACGGAATGCCGCGCAGGGCCAGCGCCATCACCCCGCCGGTCAATGCCAGCGGCACGCCGCTGAACACGATGGCCGCGTCCCTGGCCGAGCCGAACGCCCAGAACAGCAGCGCGAAGATCAGCAGCAGCGTCGCCGGCACCACCACCGCCAGCCGCCGGCTGGCCGAGATCAGCTGCTCGAAGCTGCCGCCGTATTCGATCCAGTAGCCGCTCGGCACCTGGACCTGGGCGTCGATGGCGCGTTGCAGGTCGGCGACGAAACCGCCCAGGTCGCGGTCGCGCACGTTGGCGGTGACGGCGATGCGGCGCTTGCCGTTGTAGCGGTTGATCTGGTTGGCCCCTTCGGTGGTCTCCACCCGGGCCACGCTGCCCAGCGGTACGCTGCGCGGGCCTTGGCCATCGGCGCTGTCCGGCGAAGCCGGCAACGGGATCGGCAGTGCGGCTATCGCCGCCGGGTCCTGGCGCAGCGCCTCGGGCAGGCGCACCACGATGTCGAAGCGGCGGTCGCCCTCGAACAACTGCCCGGCCACCTGGCCGCCGATGGCGGTGGCCACGGTGGCCTGCACGTCCTGCAGGCTCAGCCCGTGGGCCGAAAGCGCCAGCCGGTCGGGCACGATGGACAGCAGCGGCAGGCCACCGGCCTGCTCCACCCGCACGTCCGCCGCCCCCGCCACGCTGCCGGCGGCCGTGGCGATGCGCCGCCCCACCTGCTGCAGGGTGTCCAGGTCGTCGCCGTACAGGTTGACCGCCACGTCGGCGCGCACGCCGGAAATCAGCTCGTTGGTGCGCATCTGGATCGGTTGGCTGAACTCGTAGTTGTTGCCCGGCAGCGTGGCCGCCAGCGCCTGGATTTCCTCGACCAGGGCCTCCTTGCGCCTGGACGGATCCGGCCAGCGCTCGCGCGGCTTGAGCATCACGTAGGCATCGCCCACCGAGGGCGGCATCGGGTCGGAGGCCACCTCGGACGTCCCCAGGCGGGTGAACACGCGCTCCACCTCGGGCACTTCGAGCAGCCGCGTTTCCAGCCGCCGCTGCATCGCCACCGACTGGGTCAGGCTGGTGCCGGGAATGCGCATGGCCTGCAGGGCGATGTCGCCTTCGTCCAGGTTGGGCACGAACTCGCTGCCCAGCCGCGTGGCCAGCGCCGCGCTGCCGACCAGCAGCAGCACCGCGCCGGTGGCGACCAGCGGGCCGCGGCGCAGGGCCAGGCCCAGCAGCGGCTCGTAGCGCCGCCGCAGCCAGGCCATCACCCGGTTCTCCTTTTCCTCGACCTTGCCGCCCAGCACCAGCGCGATGGCCGCCGGCACGAAGGTCAGGGCCAGCAGCATCGCGCCGACCAGCGCCATCACCACGGTGATCGCCATGGGATGGAACATTTTTCCTTCCACCCCGCCCAGGGCGAAGACCGGCAGGTACACGGCGGTGATGATGCCCAGGCCGAACAGGCTGGGCCGGATCACTTCCGCAGTGGCGCTGGCGGTCAATGCGAAGCGCTCGTCGCGGGTCAGCCGCCTGCCGGTTTCGTGCTGGCGTTCGCCGAAACGGCGCAGGCAGTTCTCGATGATGATCACCGCGCCATCGACGATCAGGCCGAAGTCCAGCGCGCCCAGGCTCATCAGGTTGGCCGAGACCCCGGTGCGGGCCATGCCGGCCAGGGTGAACAGCATCGCCAGCGGGATCACCGCCGCGGTGACCAGCGCCGCGCGGAAATTGCCCAGCAGCGCGAACAGGATGACGATGACCAGCAATGCGCCTTCGACCAGGTTCTTCTCGACGGTGGCGATGGTGCGGTCCACCAGCACCGTGCGGTCGTAGACCGGCGTGGCGGTGATGCCCGGCGGCAGGCTCCTGCCGGCTTCCTCCAGGCGTGCGGCGACGGCGCGGGCGACATCGCGGCTGTTGGCGCCGACCAGCATGACCGCCGTGCCCAGCACCACCTCGTGCCCGTCCTGGGTGGCCGCGCCGTTGCGCAGTTCCTTGCCTTCGACCACCTGGGCCACGTCGCGGATGCGCAGGATGGCGCTGCCGCGGCTGCCCAGCACCACGGCCTGGATCTGCGCGATGTCGGCCACCTGGCCGGGCACGCGCACCAGGAACTGCTGGCCGTTGCGTTCGATGTAGCCGGCGCCGGCATTGCGGTTGTTGGCCTGCAAAGCCCGCACCACGTCCTCCAGGGTGAAACCAAGCGCGCGCAGGCGCGCCGGGTCCGGCGTGATGTGGATCTCGCGCTTGTAGCCGCCCAGCGTGTTGACCTCGGTAACCCCGGGCACGTTGCGCAACTGCGGGCGGATCACCCAGTCCTGCAGGGTACGCAGGTCGGTGGCGGTGTACGCCGTGCCGTCGGGCTTGCGTGCCTTGGGGTCGGCATCGACCGTGTAGTTGAATATCTCGCCCATGCCGGTGGCGATCGGCCCCAGCGTCGGCTCCGCGGCATCGGGAATCTGCGATTTCGCCTGCGACAGGCGTTCGGCCACCTGCTGGCGGGCGAAATAGATGTCGGTGCCGTCCTTGAACACCACCGTGATCTGCGACAGGCCATAGCGCGAGAGCGAACGGAAGTGGTCCATCTCCGGCAGGCCGGCCATTGCCGTCTCCAGCGGCCAGGTGATGCGCTGCTCCACCTCCGGCGGCGAATAGCCCGGGGCGGCGGTGTTGATCTGGACCTGGACGTTGGTGATGTCCGGGGTCACGTCGATGGGCAGCTGGCGGAAACTCCAGGCGCCGATGGCGACCAATGCGGCCGTCAGCGCCATGGCCAGCCAGCGGTGGTTGATCGAGGCGCGGATGATTTTCTCGAGCATGGCGTCGGTCTCCTCAGTGCTCGTGGGATGCGCCGGACTTTTCGATGTCGGCCTTGACCAGGTAGCTCTGCTCGACCACCACCTCCTCGCCCGCCGTCACCCCGTCGAGGATCTCGACATGCGTGGCATCGCGGGCGCCGGTCTTCACCGCGCGTGCGGTGTAGGTATCGCCGCCGCGCACGAATACCGCGTCATCGCCGCCCATCGTCTGCAACGCCGCCAGCGGCAGCACCAGCGCCGCGTCGCGGCGGTCGATGGTGATGCGGGCGGTCACCGCCATGCCGGGGCGCCATTGGCCATCGGCGTTGTCCACGGTGGCGCGGGCGACCGCACTCTGGCTGGCGACGAAGGTGGCCGGCAGCACGCGCTGCACGGTGGTTTCGACCGAGCTGCCGTCGTACAGGCGGGTGATGGTGAGCGCGGCACCTGCCGGCACCCGCCGGATCTGTTCGCCGTACAGGCTCAGGTCGGCCCAGACCCTGGAGAAGTCGGCAATCTCGAACAGCGGCTGGCCCTCGGCCGCGCCGCCGCCGACCTGCGCCTGGCGGCTCAGCACCACGCCCGACAACGGCGCGGCCAGCGCGTAGGTACTCAGGCTCAGGTTGCTTTCGATGGCGGCCAACGATTGCCCGGCCCTGACCCGGTCGCCGACGTTGGCGCGCAGCGACTGGATGCGCCCGGGGTAGCGCGCGGTGACCTGGGCCACGCTGCCGTCGATTGCAGCCAGCAACCCTTGCACTTCAAGCTCCTGCGCAAGGGTGCCTGCCGCGGCTGGCGCGGTCCTGATGCCGCTTGCCTCCGCCTCGGCCCGGCCGATCACGGTGGACCCGGCGGCTTCATCGTGCCCGCCTTCTTCCGCGCGTTCGTCCTCGGGCTTTCCTGCGGCATGGGCGGCGTTTTCCTGCGCGGCCGGCGTGGGGGCCTGCCTGCCGCAACCGGCCAGCAACAGGGCGATCAGCATGGCCAGGGCGATGGCCGGGAGGCGTTTCACAGGCATCTTCATGGGGTGCTTTCCGGAGGGGGGGCATCGCCGGCGGCCACGACGGGCTGGCCGGTCAGGCGCTGGATTTCGATCAGGGCGGCCTGGGCGTCGAGCGCGGCCTGCAACTGGCGCCTGCGCGCCTGCACCCGCTGGTCCTGCAACACCGCCCATTCCATGTAGCTGACCGCGCCGGCGCGCCAGGCGCGGTCGGCGGCCTGCTCGGCCTTCGCCAGCCGCGGCAGCACGTCCTTGTCCAGCCGTTCGCTTTCCAGCCGCGCGGTCGCATAGTTCCCATGGGCGGCGGCCAAGGTGGAATACAGCCGGATCGACAGGGCCTCGCGTTCGACGCCGCTCAAGGCCAGCTCGGCCTCGGCGGCACGGATGCCCGGCTGGGCGCGGCGCGACATGCCCAGCGGGATGCTGAAACCCGCGACCAGCGCCACCCCGTCGTCCCCTCGCAGCGCACGTGCGCCGAACTGCCATTGCAGGTCGGCCCTGGCCTCGCTGCGGGCCAGGCGCAGCTGCGCTTCGCGGATGCGGGCCTCCCCCGCCAGCTGCGCCAGTTCGGGCGTTTTCTCCAGCCAGGCGCCCAATTGAGCGAAGTCCTCCAGCGCCGGCAGCGCCAGCGGATCGCCCGTGACCGTGCCGAAATCCGGCTCGCGCTGGTTCCACAGCGCCGCCAGCGCCCGGCGCGCTGCCTGCTCGCGCTGCCGGGCACGGTCGCGGTCCAGTTCGGCCTCGGCCAACGCCGCCTGCGCAGTCAACACGATGGATTCGGGCGAGGCGCCGGCCTGGAACCGCCGCCGCGCGGCTTCCACGGTGCGCCTGCGCTGTTCGATGTCGGCCTCGGCGATCCCGCGCTGCGCGATCGCGGCGGTGATCGCCAAGTAACGACGCGCGGTTTCGGCCAGCAGGTCCAGGCGCGCGATCTCGCGTTGCGGGGCGAGGTTGTCGATGTTGGCCTGGGCCAGCGTGCGGCGCGCATCCAGCTTGCCGCCACGCTCCAGCACGCCGGACAGGGTGACGGTCAGCTCGGCCTGCCCGAAACCGCGGTAGGCGCCGCTGCCTAGCGCGTTTTCCAGTGTCGCCCCCAGCGCCAATGGCGGGCGCAGGCGGGCGGCATCCCGGTTGGCCCGCAGCACGTCGCGGCGGCCATCGACCAGGCGCAGGTCGGGATGGGTGGAGGCGACCCGCTGGATCGCCTGGTCGAGGGTGAAGGGAGGAACGGGCGGTCGCTCCTGCGCGTGAAGCACAGGCGCGACCGCGAAGGCGGCCATTGCCGCCAATCGCAACCACATGGGAATTCTCCGAAGGATTCAGGGACGAATACCGGCCCCTGCGGGGCCGGTCGGAACGTCAACCCGAGATCGGAGGGCGGATGGGCGAAGCCTGCGCTGCCGACACCGGCAGCACGGCATGAGTGCGTGGCACCGTGGCGGGAACCGGCGTCAAGGAGAAGGACACGAACGCCACCGGCAACGGCGTGGCATGGCCGCAGCAATGCACGCCATGCATCAACGCATGCAGCAGGTCGCCGGTTGCGCCATCGCCATCGATGGCCGCTTCGTCATCGGCGGCGTGCGTTTCCGGGGGATGATCCAGGTGCGTGGCGTGGCCGCGCGCGGCTTCGTGGAGGTCGCCTACCGCGGCGAGCACCGGGTTGGCCAGTACCGCCAGCAACAGCACCGCCAGCGCCGGAAGGCGCAGCAGGCGGAGCAGTTGTCGTGCGAGGCGTGGCATGGTTGCCGATTCTAGGAACAGCCTGCGTTGTTAGGCAATTTCATGGGGCTTGCCCGGCAGACAACCGCGATCCATCCGCGGCAAGCCGCTCCAATGCGGGAGCAGGAGGCAGGAGCCGCCTTTGTGGACCACCGGAATTGGTGCAGACTGCCGCCACTCCATCACCGCAGGCCGCCATGAAGATCGTCGAAGTCCGCCACCCGCTGGTCCAGCACAAGATCGGCCTGCTCCGCGATGCGGGCATGAGCACCAAGGAGTTCCGCGAAGTGGTGGACGAACTGGGTTCGCTGCTTGCCTACGAGGCCACCGCCGACCTGGAAACCGAGGCGCACACGCTCGAAGGCTGGGCCGGGCCGGTCACGGTGCGGCGCATCGCCGGGGCCAAGATCACCCTGGTGCCGATCCTGCGCGCCGGGCTGGGCATGCTGGGCGGCGTGCTGTCACTGATTCCGGCCGCGCGGGTCAGCGTGGTCGGCCTGCAGCGCGACGAGGACACCCTGCAGCCGGTGCCCTATTTCGAGCGCCTGACCGGCCGCCTGGAAGAACGCGACGCGCTGATCCTGGACCCGATGCTGGCCACCGGCGGCACCCTGATCGCCACCATCGACATGCTCAAGCGCGCCGGCGCGCGCCGCATCAAGGGCATCTTCCTGGTGGCCGCGCCGGAAGGCCTGAAGGCGCTGGAAGCCGCGCATCCGGACGTGGAGGTCTACACCGCCGCCATCGACGAGCGGCTCAACGAAAAGGGCTACATCCTGCCCGGCCTGGGCGACGCCGGCGACCGCATCTTCGGCACCCGCGTCGGCTGACGCGCGGGGCGCGCCTGGCCCATCCGGCGCGCCCCTGCCCGCGTCCAACCACCAGATAGCGCATCCGGATTCAGGAGGAATCGTGAAGGCAGAACCGCTGCTCGCCGCGCTGGCAAGGAAACTCAAGACATCCTCACAGGCCAGCCTGGCGGCGGCCCTTGGCGTATCCGCGCAGACGCTGCACAACTGGCGCGCCAGAAACTCTTCGCTCACGCCTGCGCAACTGGCGAACGCCATCCACAAGTCGAACTCGGCGGCGGTCAAGCAGTCCCAGCTGCGCACCATCCAGCCCATCGTCGAGTTCTACAAGATCGACGCATGCGAAACGAAGCAGGGCGCCGCCTGGCAGATCCTGGAGACCGGCAACGGCTCCAACACCTACCGGAAGGGGCTGCGCTCCGTGCTGGAGCAGGCCAACGGCGTCTACATCTTCTACGACTCCCGGGGCAAAGCGCTTTATGCGGGCAAGGCCAAGGAGCAGTCGCTGTGGAAAGAGATGAACCTGGCATTCAACCGCGACCGCGAGGTGCAGAAAATCTCCCTGACGCGCCACCCCGACCGGAACCAGGAATTCCGCACCGGCAGCGAAAAGCTGCGCCAACCCAGGAAGACCCAGCTCCAGCTGGCGGACCTGGCCGCGTACTTCAGCGCCTACCAGATCGACCACGGGATGATCGATGACCTGGAAGCGCTGCTTGTACGTGGGTTTGCCAACGACCTGCTGAACGCGAAGATGGAAACGTTCGCCCACCACAAGGGCCGCGCCTGACCATCCAGGTCGACGCCGCGGCCTGGTCCAGGCGTCCGGGGCTGCCGGCCTTCCCGCGGCGGCGCGGCATGCGAGGCAAGCCCCGCGCTGGCGTCAGCCCACGCCCGGCACGTGCGCCTTCAGCTCGGCCACCTCGTGGGTGGTGCCGAAGCGGCCCTTGTCGTCGCGCACCACCTGCGCCATCGCGCACTGCGGGTCGTGGGTGAAGAACAGGTGCACGTTGCGCGCCAGCTTGTCTTCCAGGAACGCCCGCTTCTCGTCGATCAGCAGTTCGGCATTGCGGTCGTAGCCCATGGCGATGGGCACGTGTACCCAGGAACGGCCCGGGATCAGGTCGGCGCAGAACACCACCCCGCCCCGCGCCTGCCCGTCGTCGCGCTCGGGACCGACGATCTCGGCCAGCATCAGCCCCGGCGTGTGCCCGTCGCTGAAGCTGAAGCGCACCGATTCGCCCAGCGCCCTGGCATGCTCGCCCGACACCACTTCCAGCCGCCCGCTGGCTTCCAGCAGGCCCGGCAGTTCCGGGATGAAGCTGGCACGGTCGCGCGGGTGCGGATGGCGCGCGCGTTCCCAGTGCGCGGCGCCGACCACGAAAGTCGCGTTGGGGAACAGCAGTTCCGGCGCACGCCCTTCCGACCACGGCGCCAGCAGGCCACCGGCATGATCGAAGTGCAGGTGGCTGAGCACCACCACGTCGATATCCTCGTGCTCGAACCCGGCCTCGCGCAGCGAGTCGATCAGGATGTGGCGCGGCTCCTGCACGCCGTAGCGCTCGCGCAGCTTCGGCTCGAAGAAGGCACCGATGCCGGTCTCGAACAGCACCGTCTTGCCGCCCAGCGGGCTGGCCAGCAGCGCCCGGCAGGCCAGCTCGATGCGGTTCAGTTCATCGGCCGGCGACCACTTTTCCCACACGGCCTTGGGCGCGTTGCCGAACATCGCCCCACCGTCCAGCTTCTGGCTGTTGCCACGGATCGACCATAGTTTCATGTGAAAAATTCTAGCGTCGGCGCGTTAAATATTCGCAAGGCAAGGCAGAACCGGCCTGCTCTGAATCAAAACAGGTTCTTTGCCCAAGCGCGCTGGGCGGTCAAGCCCTGCAAACGGCGGCGGGGAGCAAGCACGCTTGGGAGGGAGCCGTCGCCGGCCAAGGGTGTCGTGGCCGCTCGGGCGTACATCCCTGTACGCACTCGCTACCACAGCCATCCATGGCCGCCGCCCCGAGACCCTTGCCGACCACGCCTTCCGGCGCGTCGGTGCCCCCTACCCTCGGGTCAACGGGGTGGCTCAACTTCCTCCGGCTCCCCGCACATGAGAGAAGAACCCCAAAACGCCGGGAGCGGTTTTTGACATTGCTTGCCGATGATCCGCAGGGTTGCCGCCATGGATGGCGGGCAAAAAAGAACCCGCCTTGCGGCGGGTTCTGCGCTGCATCATTCACGCGGCAGGGTCAGTGCGCCGGCGCGATGGCGCGGACTTCGGCGCTGCCCACCGGATTGCGCGGGTCGCTGCCACCGCTGAGGGTGTTGCTGCGGCGGTCCCATTCCACGGTCTGCAGGTTGCCCCACACATGGCTGGAACCACGGCCGCCCTCGGCACTGTCGCCGGGCAGGTCGATGCTGTGGCCCATGGCCTGCAGCTGTTTGACGGTGGCGGCATCGAACGCGCCGCTCTCGGCGGAGATTTCGTCCGGCAGCCACTGGTGGTGGTAACGCGGCAACGCGGCCACCTGCTGCGCGCCCAGGCCGGCGTCGTAGCCGAGGATGCCCAGCAGCACCATGGTGATGATGCGGCTGCCGCCGGGCGTACCCAGCACGATGACCTTGTCGTCGCTTTCCATGAAGGTCGGGGTCATCGAGCTGAGCATGCGCTTGCCCGGCTTCGGCGCGTTGGCCTCGTACCCCATCACGCCGAAGGCATTGGGCGTGCCCGGCTTGAGCGCGAAGTCGTCCATCTCATTGTTGAGCAGCACGCCGGTGCCGGCCGGGATCAGGCCCGAGCCGTACAGCAGGTTCACCGTCTGCGTGGCGCCGACACGGTTGCCCTCGTTGTCGATGATCGAGAAGTGCGTGGTCTCGTCGTCTTCCAGCGGCGTCGGGTTGCCCGACAGCAGGTCGCTGGGCGTGGCCTTTTCCGGATTGATGGTGGCGCGCAGGCCCTGTGCGTAATCGCGACTGGTCAACACCCGCTGCGGGACCTGCACGAAATCCGGATCGCCGAGGAAGAAGGTGCGGTCGCGGTAGGCGCGGCGCATCGCTTCCACCACCAGGTGCGTGCGGTGGGCTTCGTCGAGCTGGTTCAGGTCCCAGCCCTCGAGCATCTGCAGCATGGAAGCCAGCGCGATGCCGCCGGAAGACGGCGGCGGCGCGGTGGTGATCTTCCAGCCGCGGTAGTCGAACACGATGGGCGCACGCTCCTTGACCGTGTAGCCGGCCAGTTCGTCGGCCGTCCACTGGCCCCCGGCCTGCTTCACCCCGGCCAGCAGCTTCTTCGCGGTTTCGCCACGGTAGAAACCGTCGAAACCCTTGTCGGCCAGCAGCTGCAGCGTATGCGCCAGTTCCGGCTGCCTGAAGATGTCGCCCTCGGCGATGGGGCGGCCGTTGCGCAGGTAGACCTGGCGCGTGCCGGGATAGCGCTCCATCACTTCGCGCCGCGCGGCATAGCCCTCGGCCATGCGCGCATAGACCGGGAAACCCTGGCTGGCGATGCGGATGGCCGGCGCCAGCGCATCGGCCAGCGGCAGCCGGCCATGCTCGCGGGCGATCTTCACCAATGCCGCCGGCAGCCCGGGAATGCCGGCCGACCACGGGCCGTTGACCGAACGGTCGCGGTCAAGGTTGCCGTTCCTGTCGAGGAAACGCGCGGGCGTGGCCGACTCCGGCGAGGTTTCGCGCGCGTCCAGCATCACGTCCTTGTCGCTGGCCGCGTCATGCAGCATGAAGAAGCCGCCGCCGCCCAAACCCGAACTGATCGGCTCCACCACCGCCAGCGTGGACGACACCGCGATGGCGGCATCGAACGCATTGCCGCCTTTTTCCAGCACTTCCATGCCGGCCTTGGTCGCCAGTGCGTGGCCGCTGGCGATGGCCGCGCCATCCGGATGCGTGGCCAGCGCCTGCCCGCCATCGAGGGCATGGGCGACTGGAGCGAACAGCAGCGCCAGCAGCAGGAGGGAATGGGCGAAACGTTTCATGGCGTGGGGGCCTCAGGTTCGTAGAGTTCGGGGTGATCGCGCTGCAGCCCGCGCAGCTTGGCCAGCAGCTGGTCCTGGGTTTCGGGGATATCCGGGTCCGGGTCGATGCACTCCACCGGACACACCACCACGCATTGCGGCTCATCGAAATGGCCGACGCATTCGGTGCAGCGGGCCGGGTCGATCACGTAGATCGTCTCGCCCATCGAAATGGCCTGGTTCGGACAGGCTGGCTCGCAGACGTCGCAGTTGACGCAGAGCTCGTTGATCTTGAGGGACATGGCCTTGGCTGTCGTTCCCGCCGGGGCGGGAGGAGCGTTTCGACGGGAGCCGGCCCGCTCAGCGCTCCGCGGTTCGTGCCTGCCGCCGGCCACGGGGCTGGCGGCAAGGCCACGGGGTCCCCGCCTGCGCGGGGATGATGCAGTGGCAAGGGCGGCGCCATGCGGGCACGGCGCCGCGCCGCTGCGTCACTTCGCTTCGACGAAGATGTAGTCGGCGCCGGTCGGCTGCACGATGGTCTGCACGCGGGCGTTGTCGGCGGCTTCGCCGATGAACACCACGCGCACGCCCTTCATCGAGTCGGCCTGCACGCCCTTGAACGCCGCTTCGATCAGGTCGGCCATCTTCGAGGACGCCGAGGAGCCGAAGGCCAGCATGTTGCCCGGCGACACGCCGCGGCCGACCGCGCCGGTGGCGCTCTCGACCTGGCGCTGGTACTTGTCGGCGAATTCCGGGTCCGATTCCGGCGGCAGGTAGTACAGGAACGGGCTGTTGCTGATGGTGCCCATGTTCTGCACGGCCACGGCCTGCAGGTACTTGCGCCAGCCGGCGTCGTCGTCCTTGGCCGGGGCGACCAGGGCCTGCTGGGCCTCGGCGACCGGGGCGGCCTCTTCCTTCTTGCAGGCGCTGAAGGCCAGCACCATCGAAGCGGCAAGCATCACGCGCATCGTGTTCTTCATGGATCGTCTCCCTCTGAGTGGGTTCGTTACAGCTGTTTGGAAGGGTCAGTGGCCGGCGCAGGATTCGCGGGCCTTGCGCAGCGCGTCCAGCACCGTGGCCGGCACGAAGCCGGACACGTCGCCCCCGAGCCGGGCGATTTCGCGCACCAGCGAGGAGGAAATGAAGCTGTGCTGTTCGGACGGGGTCAGGAACAGGGTCTCGACCTCCGGGATCAGGTGGCGGTTCATGCTCGCCATCTGGAATTCGTATTCGAAATCGGACACCGCGCGCAGGCCGCGCAGCAGCACGCCGCCATGCACCGACCGCACGAAATGCGCCAGCAGGGTGTCGAAGCCGACGACCTCGACGTTGTCGTGCTGCGCCAGCGCTTCGCGGGCCAGCGCCACGCGCAGTTCCAGCGGCAGCGTCGGGCCCTTGGAAGGGCTCTGCGCCACGCCGACCACGACCTTCTCGAACAACGGCGCGGCCCGGTTCACCAGGTCGATATGGCCATTGGTGATGGGGTCGAACGTGCCCGGGTAGACGGCAATGCGGCGATTGGGCGTGTTCATGCGGTGGAGGTCGCGTCCAGGTCGCCGCGAAGTGTAGCAGCGGCGCGCCGGTACAGGGCACAGGCGACATCGCGGGTACCGCCCTCGCGGTGCAGGCTCCAACCGGCCGGCGGCCGTGGTGCGACACCGGCCGGCGCCTCCACGTACAGCCACGCATCCGCGGCCAGGTGCCGCGGCAGGCGCTCGAATACCTGCGCCCACAAACCGTCGGCGAACGGCGGGTCGATGAACACGATGTCGGCCTGCAACGCCGCCGCGCTGTCCAGCCAATGCAGCGCATCGGCGGCAGCGACCTGTACCTGCGCACCGGCATCCAGCCGCGCGACCACCTCGCGCAGCGACGCCGCCAGTGCCGGATCGCGTTCGACCAGCTGCGCCGACGCCGCGCCACGCGACACCGCCTCCAGCCCCAGCGCACCGCTGCCGGCGAACAGATCCAGCACGCGCGCGCCCGGCAGCTTGGGCATCAACCAGTTGAACAGGGTCTCGCGCACGCGGTCGCCGGTCGGGCGCAGGCCATGCACCTGCGGCACCTGCAGGCGCGTATTGCGCCAGCGCCCGCCGATGATCCGCACCTGCCCTTCGCCACCATGCGCGGTCTGCCGCGATGCGGAAGCTGAGGAGCGTGGAGGACGGGGCATGGGCATCGACAGCACGGGAGGGCTGGCCATCATAAGCCGAACCCCATCCAGCCTGTAGGAGCGCATGCCAGTGCGCGATGCCCGGCCGGCTTCGGAAACATCGCCTTCGCAAGCCGGCGCGGCGCGTGGCAGGGATGCTCCCGGCGCGCTCAGGTGCCCCTCCCGGACCCGCCGCCGCAGGGAAGTGTCGGGGACAAGCTCCCGACCTGCTCCGCATCGCCCGCCCCGCACGGCGCATCGGCCAGTCGCTTTCGCGGCTTGCGCCCAGCCATAGATGCCGGGCTTGCCCCGCATGGCGGTTCGCCGGAGAAGGCGCCGTGCCGGGCAAGCCCGGCACCTACGACATGAAACCGG
>Ga0153956_1002091_pt1 | contig 15490 bp, 16 predicted proteins | sample TSFL040MetaG_FD_104704 | JGI IMG/M metagenome (GOLD analysis project Ga0153956, IMG submission 104704) | Attine ant fungus gardens microbial communities from Florida, USA - TSFL040 MetaG | ecosystem: Host-associated > Fungi > Mycelium > Unclassified | place: USA: Florida, Wekiwa Springs... | reverse complement strand
CTTGCAGCGAAGTTGTTAGCGCTGGACGAGGAGATCAGCCGCCGCGTTAGACACATGCCGGAGTGGGTCGCAAAGAGCGACGTTATTTCCGGTGAACATAACCATGACGGTGGCGTTCCCTCGCCTGTTTATGCTCGCATAGAGCATTGCATGGAAGAATTGGCATTGCTGCAAATCGATCCGCTTCCGCAAGCCGACTGGTATCGCTTGGAGACACTAAGCTCTTATTTGGTAGATATTGTCGGCGCTCTAAATGGGGGTAGCGTAGAGCGCGCCAGACTTCGGGCGAAAAAATATCAGTAGGTTTGGGACGGCAACCCCACCGTTAGCGCCGCCACATCGCACCGCAACGCCAAGCATAATCTGCACAGGATTGTGAAGGAGACATTGCGGTCGCCGCGCTCGATTCCGCCGACGTAAGAGCGGTCGATCTCGGCCAGAAGAGCAAGCTCCTCTTGCGACCAGCCGATCTCCTTTCGGCGTCGCCGGACACGCTTCCCCAACTCTTTGTTCACGTCCTCCACGCCCGTTCTGGTCGTTGAACGCGGGACTGTCAGTCCACGGACGATCGTCGGTATTTTTAACCTTTTACCTATACCGCAGAAGAGGGAGGTAGGTAATGGCAGAGGCGCAAGCGCAGGATCAGATAGCGGCGTTAGGCGGGTGTGCGGTGTTGGTAGTCCTGATGCTGACCGTTGGCAGTTGCGTGATAGGTCGCAGCGCCAAGTCCGACCCGGCTCCTGCCACGTCCAACGCTACGGCCCCGGCATCCGATTCCACAGAGTCCGAGATGAATACCGTGGACGAAATAACCCCGCCCAAGCCCTCCGACGCCGAACTCGCCAAGGCAGCCGCTAGCGTGAAAGAGGCGTTCTTCCCGGATGTGGTCGATCGCAGCAATTCCGCGAGCTATCAGAAGGAATGGTGGATGGTGAAAGGCGCCGTCAGGGGAGCCGGCTATCCATGCGCAGCCGTCTCTTTCGTGAAGCAGGAACTCGACGGCACGTTCAAGGCGGTTTGCAAGATGAGACTGCATTCGAACAAATACGTGGCGTTCACGCTTGATCCGGACGCGCACACCGTTGTTCCCATCAACTGAGTTAAGGCATTAGCCGGATGGGATTGCTCCTGCTCGCCCTCATCGCGTTTCCAGTGCTGCGGGCCATTCCCAAGCTGGGATGCGGCCTCTTGCTCCTGCTGGTGGCGGCTGCCTTGGCGCACGTCTGAGGCGGTCTCGCCCCGGCTACATCCGCCCCTTCTTTCTATAACTGCCGGGAGAGCCTATCTTGGCGGGATGGTAAATGATCCCGTCAAGCGGTTCGACCGGCTGCTCGCAGCGATGCTTTCGGGCGAGCCGCCTAGCGCGAAAAAGAATACACCAGACGATCGAGCATCAGGTGCGGGGCGTGACGCATGTTCCAGCGATACTCAAACTCGCCGAGATACTTCGGGAAATGCTTCTGACTGACGTGGATGTGCGTACCGTTGATGCCGCGCTTTAGCTGCGCCCAAAAGCCCTCAAGCGTGTTGATGCCTTTGCCGCATGGCGTGGCGTATTCCTTGAAGGCGTGATTTACCGAGCGGTGCGTATAGGCCATGCCCGGCATGGCCCCGATCGTGTCGTAGGTGTGGTATTCATCGGTATGGACCTCGGAGTACCGCTGCACTGACGTTCGCACGATCGGAAAGATCGTGGCGCGCTTGCGGTTTGGGACGACCTCGGTGATGAGTTCGCCTCCGCGTTCCACCATGCCGAGAACGATGGCTTTCCCCTCGGCCGGATTACCGCCGCGCTTTCCGCGCGCCATACGACCGCCAATAAACGTCTCGTCGATCTCGACGGCCGACCCCGCGCCGCCGATCGGTTCGTCGCCGTCAACGTCGCCCATGTATTTGCGGATTTCGTGGCACATGCGCCACGCCGTCTTGTAGGTCACGCCTAGCTGACGCTCGACCTCCTTCGCCGCGACACCATTCCGCGTCGTGCAGAACAGGAACATAACGTAGAACCAGTCGCGAAGGCTGGTGCGGGTGCGATCGAAGGGCGTGCCAGCGGTCGGGTAGACCTGATGGCCGCAATACTCGCAGGCATAGGAACGGCGCCCCTTGGCGCGATAGAAATGGGCGCTCTTGCCGCACTTCGCGCAGTCGTGCCGGTCGCCGTAGCGAACGCGCATCAAATGTTCGAGACAGCTACCCTCGGTCGGAAAGCGGTCTTGAAACTGGCGCAAGGTGGGTGCCTTGTTTCCCATACGATTCGACTAGCAGTTGTGTCTACTTGTCGCAAGGGGATAAACGCCCAATGTTGGAAAATCTCTGAGAGACCATCGCACCGCTCGCGCGGTCGCTCTTTGATCCGTATATTTCTCCTTTGTCGGGCCGACGATCGGTGTCGCCTTGCCGGCGCGTGACAGGCGTGTGCAAGGCGCGTGGGTGCAGCGATGGTGCGGCGCACATGGCGCGAAGGCGTCGCGTGGGTGTCGCGTGCGCGATGCCTCGCAGGCGCTTACCGGGCGCAAGACCGGCTAATCAGTGTTTGAGGCACAACATTCTCAACGTTCGCCCTCCTCTACGTTCGCGTCGTCGTGCGCGATAGAGGTGCGACTTTTGCGACGTTATGCGGCTCAGCCCAGTCCCGCCGCCGCATCGATGATCGGCACGAACTTCTCGGCCGTCAGGCTGGCGCCGCCGACCAAAGCGCCATCGACATTGTCGAGCGCCAGGATGGTCGCGGCGTTCGCGCCCGTCACCGATCCGCCATAGAGGATGCGGATATGGTCGGCGGTGTCGCCCACCATATGCTTCAGCTTGGCGCGGGCGATGGCGTGCATCGATGCGATGTCCTCCATCGTCGGCGTCTGGCCGGTGCCGATCGCCCAGCGCGGCTCGTAGGCCAGCGTCAGCCAGTCGGCATGCGCGTCGTCGGGCAGCGATTTCTCGATCTGCGCCTGCACCACGCGCTCGGCGCGGCCGGCGTCGCGTTCGGCCTGCGTCTCGCCGACGCACAGGATCACGGTCAGGCTGTTGCGATGCGCGGCGGCGGCCTTCATGAAGGCGTCATGGCTGGTCTCGTGCTGGTCGCCGCGCCGCTCGCTATGGCCGACGATCGTAAAGACCGCGCCGGCCTCCCTGACCATTCCGGCCGAGACGCAGCCGGTATGCGCGCCCGAATCCGCCTCGTGCACGTCCTCGGCGCCGATCGCGAGCCCCGGCACCCGCGCCGCGGCGCGCTCGATCAGCGTGAAGGGCACCGCCACCGCGACATCGACCTGCGGCGCGGCTTGAGCGGCCGCCGCGATGCCGTCGAGTTCCGCGAGCGCCGCGTGGCTGCCGTTCATCTTCCAGTTGCCCGCCACGAACTTGCGCCGCGCCATGCCGATCCCCTCCCCGGTTGTCGTCGATAGCGCATAGCGGATAGGCCAAGCGGCACAAGCTTGATGCCCGGCGCACCTGTGCCTAAAGCATCTGCCGCTTCATTCTTCAGCCAACGATCGGTTTCGCCACGCCATGATGAGTCTGTTCCGCCGGATGCTCCACTCCAAGGTCGGCGTGGTGGTGACCTTCATCGTGCTGATCATCATCGCGATCCTGTTCGGGCTGGGCGGGACGACGACGAACTTCGGCGGCGGCTCGGCACCCACGGGCGACCAGGTCGCGACGGTGGGCAAGGTGGTCATCACGCCGACCGCGCTGAGCGACCAGATCCGCACCACCTTCGGCGGCATCCAGCGGCAGAATCCCGGCGTCACGATGGAGCAGTTCCTGGCGCAGCAGGGCTTCGAGGGCACGCTCGACCGCATGCTCACGTCCGCGGCATTGAAGCAATTCGGCCAGCAGCAGGGCATGCTGGTCAGCAAGCGTCTCATCGACGGCCAGATCGCCAGCGCGCCGGCCTTCCAGGACGCCGGCCAGAAGTTCAGCCAGGCGCTGTACGACCAGTTCCTCGTGCGGCAGCGCACGACCGACGCCAATATCCGCTCGAGCATCGGCGAGGATCTCTACGCGCAGCAGATCATGTTCCCGGTCGATCAGCGCGGCATGTTCCCGGGCTCGACGGCCAGCATCACGCCGCGCAACCTCGCGCTCGTCTATGCATCGCTGCTGCTCGAGAAGCGCGACGGCCAGATCGGCTTCGTGCCCAGCGCGGCGATGGCGCAGGGCGCGCCGCCGACCGATGCGGAGCTGGCGCAATATTACAAGCAGCACACCGATCGCTACACGGTCGGCGAGCGCCGCATCATCCGCTACGCCGTGGTCTCGCCCGCGATGGTGAAGGCGCAGGCGACGCCCACCGATGCCGAGATCACGGCCCGCTACCAGCGCGACCATGCGCAATATGTCGCGGTCGAGAAACGCAGCGTGACGCAGGTCGTGCTGCTCGACCAGAAGGCCGCCGCCGTGCTCGCGGCGAAGGCCAAGGCGGGCGGATCGATCGAGGATGCCGCCAAGGCATCGGGCCTCGAAGCCGCCAGGATCGCCGGCGTCGCCAAGCCGGATTACGCCCGCCAGACTTCGCCGGAGATCGCCGACGCGGTGTTCGCCGCCACGAAGGGCGCGGTGCTCGGTCCGGTCAAGTCGCCGCTCGGCTGGGTGGTGATCCGGCTCGATGGGATCAACCAGATTGCCGCCAAGTCGCTCGATCAGGCCAAGCCCGACATCGTCAAGGCGCTCACCGCTGAGAAGACCACCGCGGCGATGGCCAAGATTCGCGACGCGATCGACGATGCGACGACCAACGAAGCCACGTTCGACGAGATCGTCGCCGACCAGAAGCTGACCGCGCAGACAACGCCCGCTCTGCTCGCTACCGGCGTCGATCCGGACAATCCGGCGGCGAAGCCGGACCCGGCGCTGGCGCAGGTCGTGGCGGCCGGCTTCCAGGCCGAGCAGGGCGATGCGCCGCAACTCGTGCAGTTCGGCACCGACGGCTTCGCCATTGCCGGCCTGAGCAAGATCGTGCCCGCGGCGCCCCGCCCGCTCGCCGCGATCCGTGACGCCGTCGTACGCGACTTCTCGGTCGATCGCGCCAAGCGCGCCGCGCATGACCTCGCCGACAAGATCGCCTCGGCGGTGCAGGGCGGCAAGTCGCTGACCGCTGCGCTCCAGGCCGCCAAGCCCGGCCTGCCGCCGGTCAAACCGATGACGGCGATCCGCCAGCAGGTCGAGCAGGGCAACCTCGGGCTGGCCAAGGCGCCGCTGTCGCTGCTCTTCAGCATGAAGCAGAAAACGGTCCGCCTGCTCGAAGCGCCGCAGAATGCCGGCTGGTACGTGATCTATCTCGATCACATCCAGCCGGGCGACGCGAGCGGGAACGCTCAGCTTCTCACCGGGCAGCGCGGCGCGCTCGATCAGGCGCTGGGCGCGGAATATCTCGAGCAGTTCGCCAAGGCCGTGCGTAACAGCGTCGGCACCACGCGCAACGAGGCGGCGATCAAGAAGGTCCGCGATCAGCTGGGCGGCCAGCAGGGTGACTCCGATTAATCCTGCAACGGCCTGCGCAGGCGAGGAAGAGGCACGGGCGGCTCTGGCCGCCGGCAAGCCCGCGCTCGTCTGGCGGCGGCAGATCGCCGATACCGAGACGCCGGTCGCCGCCGCGCTCAAGCTGATCGAGCCGGGCCGCGGCGATTTCCTGCTGGAGTCGGTCGAGGGCGGCGCGATCCGCGGACGGCACAGCCTGATCGGCCTGGCGCCCGATCTCGTGTTCCGCGCCGATGGCAAGAGCGCCGCGATCAACCGCCACTGGCAGACCGATCGCGAGGCTTTCGTTCCGAGCGGCAAGCCGACGCTGGAAACGCTCCGCCAACTCGTCGCCGATTGCCGGATGCACGTGCCGAAGGAACTGCCGCGCGCGCTGGCCTGCCTGGTCGGCTATTTCGGCTATCAGACGATCGAACTGGTCGAGCGGCTGCCACGCCCGGCCGCCGACCCGCTCGGCTTGCCCGACATGATGTTCGTGCGCCCGACGACGATCCTGATCTTCGATCGCCTCGCCGACATGCTCCACATCGTCGCGCCGGTCTGGCCGGATAGCGGCAGCGATCCCGCCGCGATCGTCGAGCAGGCGCGCGACCGGATCGACGCGGTCGCCGCGAAACTGGAGCAGGCGCCGCTGCCCACACCGGCGCGCCTGTCCGATCCGGTCGAGGTCACGCTCGAGCCGAGCCTGGCGCCGGGCCGCTACGGCGAGATGGTGGCAAGGGCGAAGGACTATATCGTCGCCGGCGACATCTTTCAGGTGGTACTCGCACAGCGCTTCACCGCACCCTTCCCGTTGCCGCCCTTCGAGCTCTATCGGGCGCTCCGGCGCATCAACCCCTCGCCGTTCCTCTATCATCTCGACCTGCCCGGCTTCTCGCTGACCGGATCGAGCCCGGAAATCCTGGTGCGCGTGCGCGACGGCGAGGTGACGATCCGCCCGATCGCGGGAACCCGCCCGCGCGGCAAATCGGAAAGCGAGGACGACGCCAATCGGCTGAGCCTGCTCGCCGATCCCAAGGAGCGCGCCGAGCACCTGATGCTGCTCGATCTCGGCCGCAACGATGCTGGCCGCGTCGCGCGCCCCGGCAGCGTGCGGGTGACGGATAGCTACGGCGTCGAATTCTACAGCCACGTGATGCACATCGTCTCGAACGTGGTCGGCCGGCTCGATCCGGAGAAGGACGCGCTCGATGCGCTGTTCGCTGGGTTTCCCGCCGGCACCGTCTCGGGCGCGCCCAAAGTTCGCGCATGCGAGATCATCGCCGAGCTCGAAGGCGAAGTGCGCGGCGCTTATGCCGGCGGCGTCGGCTATTTCTCGCCCGACGGATCGATGGATTCGTGCATCGTGCTGCGCACCGCAGTGGTGAAGGACGGTATCATGCACGTCCAGGCCGGCGCGGGTATCGTCGCGGACAGCGATCCCGCCTACGAGCAGCGCGAATGCGAGGCCAAGGCGGGTGCCCTCCTCGCGGCAGCACGCGAGGCGATCGCGCTAGCCGCCTCGCCAGCCTTCGGCCAATAAATCCCGCGCGTTATTGCGGGATGTCGTCCTGCTCCTGCTTGCGCGCTCGCCTGTCGGCGGCATAGTCCTTCGCCGCCTGCATCGCGCAGCCGGTCTGGCCGCCGGTGCCAACGGGCGAGCAGGTATCGGGCAGGCCGCCGGCGCGGCGGCTGACATCGTCGATCGTCGAGGCGCGGTTCACCCAGCTTTGGTTCTGCGCCGGGATCGGCTTGTCGTTACGCAGCGCCTTGGGAATGCGATAGGGCTCGTCGAGCGTGTGACATACGACGACTTCGTTGCCCTCCCCTTTGGGACATTCCTGCCCCTTGGTGATCGTGACGTCGCGGATCCGCTGCGGCGGCGTGCCGGTTTGCGCATCCTTGTCCTGTGCGCCGGCGAGCGCGGGAAGGGACAGCAAGGCTGCGAAAGCGATGGCTCGGATCATATCAGCGACTCCCGGTAGGCGTTACAATGTCTGCCACAAGCGATTGCTCCGCGCTGAATGAAACCGCATCGCGACGCAAATCCGGCAGAAGTGCGGCGTTGCACGTGGGAGCCCATCCGCTATGGCGCAAGGCCATGATCCTGGTCATCGACAATTACGACAGCTTCACCTGGAACCTGGTCCACTATCTGATGGAGCTGGGGGCCGAAGTGGAGGTGGTGCGCAACGATGCGATGTCGGCCGGTCAGGCGTTGTCTTCGGGCGCATCGGCCTTCCTGATCTCGCCGGGGCCGAAGACGCCGGACGATGCCGGAGTCAGCCTCGATCTCGTCGCCGCCTGTGCCGATATGGGCAAGCCCCTGCTCGGCGTGTGCCTGGGCCACCAGGCGATCGGCCAGCATTTCGGCGGCAAGGTCGAGCGCGGCGGGCTGATGCACGGCAAAACCTCGCCGGTCACGCATGACGGCACCGGGCTGTTCGATGGCATCCCCTCGCCTTTCACCGCGACGCGCTATCACTCGCTGATCGTTAATCATGTGGCTGCGCCGCTCGTCGTCAATGCGCGCGCCGAGGACGGATCGGTGATGGGCTTCCGCCATGCGAGCCTGCCGATCCACGGCGTGCAGTTCCACCCCGAAAGCATCGCCACCGAACATGGCCACGCGATGCTGGCGAACTTCATGAAGCTGGCAGGGCTGCCGGTGCGCGTGTTGGCGTGACCACGTTCACACTCCTGCCCGATCCCTCCTCGCCACTGTCGCACGAAAGCGCGGCGCTGGCCTTCGCCGATATCCTCGATGCCAAAACCAGCGAGGAAACGATCGCTGAATTCCTGATCGCGCTCTCCGATCGTGGCGAGACCGCGATCGAGATCGCGGAAGCCGCGCGCGCGCTGCGGCGGCGCCTGATTCCGATCGACGCGCCGCCGGGCGCGATCGATGTGTGCGGCACCGGCGGCGACGGGCATCACACCCTCAATGTCTCGACGGCGGTATCGCTCGTCGTCGCGGCATGCGGCGTTCCGGTCGCCAAGCACGGCAACCGCGCCGCCTCGTCCAAGGCCGGCGCTGCCGATACGCTGGAAGCGCTCGGCCTCGATATGGAGCGCGCGGGCGCGACGGCGGAAGCGAGCCTGCGCGATATCGGCATCTGTTTCCTGTTCGCCGCCAACCATCATCCGGCGATGAAGCGCATCACGCCGATCCGCCGCCGCATCGGCAAGCGGACGATCTTCAACCTGATGGGCCCGCTCGCCAATCCCGCACGCGTCACGCGCCAGTTGATCGGCATCGCGCGGCCGGATTATGCACCGGTCTACGCCGACGCGCTGACGGCGCTGGGCACCGAGGCAGGGCTCATCGTCTCGGGTGAGGAAGGGCTGGACGAGGTTTCCGGTGCCGGGCCGACGATCGCCGTCTGCGTCGGCCAGACGCATTTGCCCGAGCGGATCGCGCCCGAGGATGCCGGTCTGCCCCGCCACCCGATCGCAGCGATCCATGGCGGCGATGCGGCCTATAACGCCGCCGCCTTGCGCCGCCTGCTGCAGGGCGAGACCGGCGCCTATCGTGACGCCGTGCTGCTCAACGCGGCGACGGCTTTGGTGGTGGCGGGCCATAGCGCCTCGCTGACCGAAGGCGCCGAAGACGCTGCCGAAGTGCTGGACAACGGACTTGCCAATGCGCTGCTCGATTGCTGGATCGCCTATCGATGACCACGATCCTCGATCGCATCATGGAAACCAAGCGTGCCGATGTTGCCGCGCGCAAAGCGACGATTCCGCTGTCCGAGCTGGACGCGCGCATCGCCGTGCAATCGAAGCCGCGCGGTTTTCGCGCCGCGCTCGATGCGAGGGCCGCTTCCGGTTACGCCCTCATCGCCGAGATCAAGAAGGCCAGCCCGTCCAAGGGACTGATCCGGCCCGATTTTCAGCCGGCCGAGCATGCCCGTGCCTATCAGGCCGGCGGCGCGGCGTGCCTGTCGGTGCTGACCGAGGAGCATTTCTTCCTCGGTGCCGATGACTATCTCACCGCGGCGCGCGAGGCCTGTGATCTCCCGGTGCTGCGCAAGGATTTCATGGTCGATCCCTGGCAGGTGCCCGAAGCGCGCGCGATGGGCGCCGACGCCATCCTGCTGATCGTCGCCGCGCTCGACGATCTCCTGCTCGCCGAAATCGAGGCGACCGCGATCGAATGCGGCATGGACGTGCTGATCGAGGTGCATGACGAGCGCGAAATGGAACGCGCGGCGGCGCTCAAGTCGCGCCTGATCGGCGTCAACAACCGCGACCTGCGCGATTTTTCGGTCAGCTTCGACCGCACTTATGAGCTTATCGCCAAGGCACCCGAAGGCTGCACCTTCGTCGCCGAGAGCGGGCTGACGACCAAGGCCGATCTCGACGCGATGGCCGGTCGAGGCGTGCGCTGCTTCCTGGTCGGCGAGGCGCTGATGCGGCAGGACGATGTCGCGGCGGCGACGCGCGCACTGCTCGGCGGATGAGTGAGCTCACGCATCTCGACGAAAAGGGTGCGGCGCGAATGGTAGACGTGTCGGGAAAACCGGTCACGGCGCGCGAGGCTGTAGCGACCGGCCGGATCACGATGTCCGAAGCGGCGCTGGCGGCAATCCGCAGCGGAGCGAGCGCGAAAGGTGACATTCTCGCCGCCGCGCGCATCGCTGGAATCATGGCGGCGAAGAAGACCGCGGACCTGATCCCGCTTTGCCATCCGCTGCCGCTCGCGCGCGTGGCGATCGATTTCGCGATCGAGACGGACGGTCTGCGCGTGACGGCGACGGCTGCGACGACGGCACAGACGGGCGTCGAGATGGAAGCGCTGACCGCCGCCAGCGTCGCGCTCCTGACGGTCTACGACATGGCCAAGGCGATCGACAAAAGCATGACGATCGAGGGGCTTCGGCTGCTCAGCAAAAGCGGCGGCCAGTCGGGTGACTGGCGCGCCGCCTGAGCTTTCTCCTGCCGCGCTGCGGCTGAGGCAGCCACAGCGCGAACGAGGATCCGGAACTAGCCGACCTGCTGGCCGACCAGGGTTACCTCAACCCGGCGGTTCTGCTGGCGGCCGGCCGCGGTGTTGTTGTCGGCCACGGGCTGACTTTCACCGTGACCGATCGCCTCGATCCGGCCGCCGTCGACACCCATCGACGCCAGCGCCGACTTCACCGATTCCGCGCGCGCCTGAGACAGTTGCTGGTTCATCGCGACCGACCCTTGCGCGTCGGTATGGCCGTCGATCCTAACCTTCACCGCCAGATTGGCCTGAAGATATTGCGCGAGCGGTTACAGCTTGGCCTGCGCGCCGTGCTTGAGATCGGCCTTGCCGGTCTCGAACACCACGTCCTGCAGAACGAGCGTCGCGCCGAGCGCGGTCTGCTTCATCTGCAGGTCGGCGAGTGCGGCATGGGCCCGCGCCGCCTCGGCCTTGGTATGATCGGCTTCGGCCTGAGCCTGCTGCGCCTGTGCATTGGCATCCGCAGCGGCAGCCTGCGACTGCGCCGCCTGATCCTGAGCAACGGCCGCAGCGTCTATATTGGCCTGGTGCGCGCGGGCGGCGGCTGCAGCCTGATCATGCTGCAGCGAGGCTGCCTGATCGGCCAGCACGTCGGCAGGCACGGCAATGACCGCGGCCGCGGCAAGCGCCGCGCCGATAAACTTCGCATTCATGGTGTATCTCCGGTTCTGTTCCTGGAAACCGGAGGTAAAAATGAATGGGGCGGAAAATCGTTCCGCCACCGATACTTCGTTCATTTGACAGCAAGGAACGATGCGATTGTGAGGCAATTGCGTCCTATGCCGCCCGCCCCACGCGATCCTCGAACAAGACCTTCAGATCCTTCTTCAAAATCTTGCCGTTGGCGTTGCGCGGCAGCGTCTCGTGGACGAAACGCACCGCGACCGGCGCCTTGAACGCGGCGAGCCGTTCCTTCACCCAGGCCTGCAATTCCGCCTCGCTCGCGCCCATACCGGGCGCGAGGTGCACGACTGCGGCGGGTTCCTCGCCGAGCGTGCGGTGCGGGATACCGATCAGCGCGCAATCGGTGACGGCGGGATGCGCGTAGAGCACGTTCTCCACTTCGCTCGAATAGATGTTCTCGCCGCCGCGGATGATGATGTCCTTGGCGCGATCGACGATGTAGCAAAACCCCTCCTCATCAAGCCGCGCGAGGTCGCCGGTGCGTACCCAGCCGTCGACGAAGGTCGCCGCGCTCGCCTCGGGCTTATTCCAATAGCCCTTCACGATCATCGGCCCGCGCGCCCAGAGCTCGCCGACATCGCCTACCGGCAACACGGTCACGCCATCCTCGCCGCGGATCTCGAGATCGGCGACGGGCACCGGAGGGCCGGCGCTGGTCGGACGGTTGAGATAATCCTCGCTCGAATGGCCGGTGACGGTGGCCATCGTCTCGGTCATGCCCCAGCCGTTGCCGGGCAGCGCGCCGAACTCGGTGTAGATGCGCTTGACCAGTTCGGGCGCGGACGGCGCGCCGCCATAGGCGATCGCCTCAAGGCTGGAGAGATCGTACTTCGCGCGGTCGGGATGCTCGAGCAGCTGCCACGCGATGGTCGGCACGCCGCCGGTCAGGTTCACCTTCTCGCGCTGGATGATCTCCATCGCCTGCACCGGATCCCATTTGCGCATGAAGATCAGCGTCGAGCCGGTGACGAGCGTGCCCATCAGGCTCGCGCTGCATGCGGTGACGTGAAACAGCGGAATGACCAGTAACGCCACGCGCGGCTCGGGCGGGGGCGGCATCTCGCCGCGCCGCAGGTAACTGCGCGCGGCATTGTAGCCGCCCGACAGGATATTGGTCATGAGGTTGCGGTGCGTGCCGAGCGCGCCCTTGGGTGCGCCGGTGGTGCCGCTGGTGTAGAAGATCGTCGCGTCGTCGTCGGCAGCGATATTGGCGTCAGGCAGTTGGGCATCGGGCAGCGAGGCCCAATCCTTCGGGCCGCCGATCCAACCTTCCAACGGCTCCGCCCCGTCGAGATCGCCCTTGGCGCGCGCGACCAGCACATGCTTCAGCGCGGGCAACGCCGCGTAATGCATTTTCAGCCGCTCGTGCCGCTCACCATCGACGACCAGAATTTTGGCGCCCGAATCCGCGAGACCGTATTCGAGCTCGGCCCCCGTCCACCAGGCGTTGAGCGGCACGACGATCGCGCCCAGTACCTCGACGGCAAAGAACGCCACCGGCCATTCGGGCAGGTTGCGCATCGCCAGCGCGACGCGATCGCCCTTTTCCACGCCCGCCGCGCGCAGCTTGGCCGCCAGCGCCGCGATCGCGCGGAAATTCGCCTCGTAGGTGACGCGTTCGTCCTCGTAGATCGTGAATACCCGCTCGCCATGCGTGCGCGACAATTCGATCAGCGCGCGCAGGGTCTCCGGCGCATGCTTCCATACCCGTGTCGGGATACCGCGGATCGTCACCGTCTCGATCTCGAACTTCTGATCCGGGGCGGTGAGCAAAGCCTGCGCCTGCGTCAAGCTCATCTTCGGCCAGTCCGGATCGAGCGCGATGAGGGGTTCACTGGCCAAGGCGACTCTCCGAATCTGAATTCCGGGTTTGGCTTCATCGCCGTCCCGCTTCAGGTTATTGTTGATTCATCGAGCGGCGAAGGCAATAGGGCAGCTGACGTTTCGAACCAAAGGTATGGAGAGCACGATGCTGGCGCGATCGGGAAAGGCGGGCTTCGACGCGGATCGGCTGGCGCGAATCGATACCTTTCTCAAGGAACGGTATCTCGATTCGGGCAAGCTTCCCCACGCCCAATTGCTGATCGCGCGCGACGGCGAGATCGCGCATTTCTCGAGCCAGGGCGCGGCGCGCGAGGACGGCGGGAAGCCGATCGACGAGACCAGCCTGTTCCGCATCGCCAGCATGACCAAGCCGGTCACCTCGATCGCGTTCATGATGCTGGTCGAGGAAGGCAAGGTCGCGGTCGATACGCCGGTCCACCACGTGCTGCCCGAGTTGAAGGACATCGGCGTCTATAACGGCGGCGGCGGCGGGGTGCCGTTCCTGACCAGGCCGACCGACGAGCCGATGCGCATGGTCGATCTGCTGCGCCACACATCGGGCTTCACCTATGGCTTCCAGCAGCGCTCGAACATCGATGCCGCCTATCGCGCGGGCAGGATCGAGAACTGGCATGGTGGCCTGACGCTCGACGAGTTCGTCGCCGCGCTCGGCAAGATCCCGCTCGAATTCTCGCCCGGCACCAGCTGGAACTATTCGGTCTCGACCGACGTGCTCGGCGCGGTGGTGCAGCGTGTTTCCGGCCTGCCGCTCGACCAGTTCTTCGCCGAGCGCATCTTCGCGCCGCTCGGCATGCGCGACACTTTCTTCCAGGTGCCCGAGGACAAGATCGATCGCCTCACCGATTGCTGGACCTTCGTGCCCGGCCCAAAAGATCAAGGGGGGCGCCGCATCATGTACGATCGCGGCGCGGAGAGCGCGTGGCGCGCGCAGCCGCGGCTGCTCTCGGGCGGCGGCGGCCTCGTATCCACTGCCAAGGATTATCACCGTTTCTGCACCATGTGCCTGAACGGCGGCGAGCTGGACGGCGCGCGCATCGTCGGGCGCAAGACGCTCGACCTGATGACGCGCAATCATCTGCCCGGCAATGGCGACCTCGCGACCTGGTCGAAGTCGTTGTTCAGCGAGGCGGCCAATGCCGGGACCGGCTTCGGCCTCGGCTTCGCGATCAACATTGATGTCGCGCGCACAATGGTGCCGGGCAGCGAGGGCGAATATTATTGGGGCGGCATGTTCTCGACCGCGTTCTTCGTCGATCCGGTCGAGAAACTGCACATGGTGTTCATGACGCAGATGTCACCCAGCAACACTTACCCGATCCGCCGCGAGCTGAAGACTCTGATCTATTCTGCCTTGACCTAATCGTTCTCCCGCGCAGGCGGGAGCCCAGAATCACAATCGCCGCGCTTGCGGTACTGGACCCCCGCCTGCGCGGGGGAACAACGGAGAGAACGACATGACTTCCCCGATCCGCACCGAACGCCATGGCGACGTCCTCGTCATCATCTCGAACAATCCGCCGGTGAACGCGCTCGGCGCAGCGGTTCGACAGGGACTCGAGGCCGGCATCAAGGAAGGCGTGGCGGACGGATCGATCAAGGCGATGGTGATCCGCTGCGACGGCCGCACCTTCTTCGCCGGCGCCGACATCACCGAATTCGGCAAGCCGATGCAGGAACCGGGACTGCCCACCGTGGTCGACATGATCGAGGCGTGCGACAAGCCGGTGGTCGCGGCGATCCACGGCACAGCATTGGGCGGCGGATGCGAAGTGACGCTCGGCTGCCATTACCGCATCGCCGTCCCCTCGGCGAAAATCGGCACGCCCGAGGTGAAGCTCGGCCTGCTCCCCGGCGCGGGCGGCACGCAGCGCATCCCGCGCATCGCCGGCGTGCCGCTGGCGCTCAAGATGACCGCGATCGGCGATCCGATCCCGGCCAAGGCCGCGCTCGATGCCGGGCTGATCGACAAGCTGGCGGGCGAGGACAGCCTGGAGGCCGATGCGATCGCCTTCGCGCGCGAACTCGCCGACAAGCGCCCCCTGCCTCGCGCCAGCCAGAAAACTGCCAAGGCCGATCCCGAGGCGGTGGCGGAATTCAAGAAGGCCAACGCCAAGCGCTTCCGCGGCTTCGACGCGCCCGCCGCCAACATCGCCTGCGTCGAGAAGGCCGCCGACGGTTCCTCGTTCGAGGACGGTATCGCGTTCGAGCGCCAGGAATTCATGAAGCTGATGATGGGCGTGCAGTCCGCAGCCCAACGCCACATCTTCTTCGCCGAGCGCCAGGCCGCCAAGATCGACGACGTGCCTGCCGACACCAAGCTGCGCCCGATCGCGCGCGTCGGCGTGATCGGCGCCGGCACGATGGGCGGCGGCATCTCGATGAACTTCCTCTCGGCGGGCATCCCCGTCACCATCGTCGAGATGGCACAGTAGGCGCTCGATCGCGGTGCCGCCACGATCCGCAAGAATTACGAGGCGACCGCCGCCAAGGGCCGCATGACCGGCGAGGAGGTCG
>Ga0153956_1002090_pt1 | contig 15493 bp, 11 predicted proteins | sample TSFL040MetaG_FD_104704 | JGI IMG/M metagenome (GOLD analysis project Ga0153956, IMG submission 104704) | Attine ant fungus gardens microbial communities from Florida, USA - TSFL040 MetaG | ecosystem: Host-associated > Fungi > Mycelium > Unclassified | place: USA: Florida, Wekiwa Springs... | reverse complement strand
TGTGTTTGCCCTTACATTTGCAATCCTGAATTATAAATGCCCAGATGGCGGAATTGGTAGACGCGCTAGACTCAAAATCTGGTTTTCGCAAGGGAGTGCAGGTTCGATTCCTGTTCTGGGCACGTTGATTATCAATTTGTTATAAAGGTTCGCTTCGGCGAGCCTTTATCATTCTCCACCGATTTGCAAACAATTTGCAAACAATACTAAAGGGCATTTGACGAGAGATGTAAAAGAACTTACTTATGGCTAAGTTAATATCTTTACTTTGTTTGCTAAAGTTAATTTCAACAAATCTCTATCTTTCACAAGTCTAATTATATGCTTTTTAAACTCCGCCGAATGGGCGGAATCCAGATGTATTTCTGGATAGATGTGTTCAAATAGTGTGTCTCGCTCAGATAAGTTAGTAAATTTTAAAAAGCATTAGACTAGTTGATTATAATAGTCTTAATAATTAAGAACAACCTGCTTCTGCAAAGATTGCGCTTGCAAGGCTGTCTTCCCCTTTGCTCTATTATGTTCTCAACGGCAATGATTTTTCACTGGATATCAATAATCCAAACGATCCTAAGATGTAGTCCTTGCACAACTCCAACGAAAATCCTAAGTGTGGCATTCAATGATAAAGTGGACAAAGACACAAAAGCTGAATGAAACAACAACCCCGTCACAGCAAATATGGTTGTACGGTTTATCTCCGAGAAGGCTATCGCTTACCGCCACAGGGATTCTATGGGGAATAAATAAAAAAACGGGAGAATGCTCTGCGGAACAAAGCTTAGCGTTGAAAGTATCGGAACAATCCCCATTGTTGCAGCAAATAAATAAAGCATATATGTCATTTAGAGATCTCCTGAAGGGTAAACAGCCGCATCTGCTGCGTACATGGATAGAATTTCATGAAAATATTGCCGTTACATCGATACAAAGCTTTCTGAAAGGAATAAAACAAGACCGTGACGCAGTTGAAAATGCCATTCGATATGCATGGACCGACTCAACTGTTGAAGGCAACGTAAACAGGTTGAAAAACAAGAAAAGGGAAATGTACGGAAGAGCAGGTTTTGAATTACTCAAAAGAAAGGTTATCTTATCTGTTACAGGATAAATGCATCAAATTTGAGGGAGAACCAATTTGGTCAGGATGTTACAACACGTTTAATTATTTTGCCGCCTTACAGTCCAGAACTTAATCCCGCAGAAAAAATGTGTCGATATTTCAAAGATAGAATCAGTATGATTGCTTGTAACAATATTCAACAATTACAAGGAAAAATTCAAACATTACGAAAAAGCTAAATGCCGAAATCGTAAAATCTATATGCGGAAATGATTTTTACTTAAATTCTTTTAGACATGCCTTGAATGTCTAATTGGTATTATTCTGCTATCTCGGATGTGTATAAATGTACAGCGAATGAACAAACAGTAAACAGGAACTTAACAAAATCCAACTCATCTTTACTATCGTTCGCGCCACTTTCAGGGTGCGGTCATAAGAACGCATAGAAAGTTGTAAGCGTTGCATGATCGGTAAGCAGATATTTTATTTGATGTTTTTGCAAAATAAAAATGCTGCTTGTAAAAATATTATTATTTTGCATTTATAAACCGTGTCGATGCTACCCGATGATTTTCATAATTATACCGATAGAAATGCGGACGATTTATTAGAACAATTGTTTAATGAATTGTTCCGGGAGTATGAGCATCGGCTATACTTGTTTGTCTTAAAAATGCTGAAGTCCGATGCAGTGGCAAAGGATATTGTACAGGATGTCTTTTTGAAGTTATGGGTTATACGCGGCAAAATATCAGAGATAAAAAATATTTCTTCTTTTTTATACAAGTTGACCGAAAATAAAGTAATCGACCATTTGCGCTCTTCGGCTTGCGACCAGAAAAAGAAAGACGCCTTGTGGCATCGCCTGCGTCAGAACAATGAACAGAATACCGATAGATGCTTAGAAGAGAAAGAATATAACGCTATTATTCAGCGAGCCATTGAACAACTTTCCCCGCAGCGAAAAGCTGTTTACCTGCTAAGCAAAACAAAAAATATTCCCCGTAAAGAAATAGCTTCGCTTCTGCAGATTTCTCCAAACACCGTAAGAAACCAGTTGGCAAAAGCGATTGAAAATATCGCGTCTTATTTAAAGAGCCATAATTAAATTATCGAACGGACTTTTTTTATTTTTTTCTTCCCGGTAGTACATTCCTCTTCATGAAACGTCTGGTATAATGTATGTCACGTATTCACGATTTGATGGATAAGTTTGCTTCGGGTACCTGTTCCAAAGACGAGTTTGAGGAGCTGATGCTGTTATTGCAGGCAAACGAGAATGAAGAAGCTGTCCGCAGTTTTATGCAGAAAACATATAATGCACTGGATTCAGAAATAGTTTCAGACGTTCATGTTGATGAACTGGGATATATGTTCCGCAACAGTGAATCTGCGGGAGATCAAAAATACAGACCGGCACTTTTAAAAAATGCGCTCGTCATTTTATGTACCGTATCGATCGTTTGTATCACTTGTTTTTTTTATTATATAGCACCTCTCCGTAAACAGGATAATGAAAAAGCCGTGAGCAGAATATACACACCTGCAGGCTCTAAAACAAGTGTTGTACTTCCGGATGGTTCTGAAGTGTGGCTGAATGCTTTTTCTTCACTCACTTATACAACTGCCGGATTTAGTAGCAAGCGTGAAGTGTCGTTGATCGGTGAAGCAATGTTTAAGGTGAAGCATGATTCGCTTCATCCGTTTTTGGTCCATACGAAAATTTTTGATGTAATGGACCTGGGAACGGTATTCAACGTTCAGGCATATCCTGAGGACAGGGATGCAAGAGCTTCGCTGATAAGTGGCTCAATTGAAGTAATAACGAGGGAAACCCATTCAAAAAAGATTTTGTTGATTCCTCATCAACGGATTGTTATACCAAATAAAAATACAGAGAAGTCAACTCCGGCAATATCCGGAGCCGGCAAACCAGTGATCAGTCCGATTATCCCGGACAATCAAATCAGCATAGCGCCCGATACCGCATGGATGGTAAACAAACTGATCTTTATGGATGAATGTTTCGGCGATCTGGCGTTGCAGATGCAAAGACGTTATAATGTTAGAATATCTTTTGTAAATGAGAAAACCAGGCATTACAAATTCACCGGCAGGTTTGAAGATGAGAACATCGATGAGGCACTGAAAGAGTTACAGGCAATCGCTCCTTTTACTTATATAAAATCAAAAAATAGCATTGACATCGAATAATGAATAACTTTCTCTTCATCCGAAAAATTATAAGCTTATGATATGAAAACAGGATAATAAAACAAAAATGCTTCAGGGAGAAAGATGGAGAATGTAGGGCATTCCCCATCTGAAAGTCTAATTGCAAAACCTTCGATCGTAACAGGAGGGAAGGATTATTTTTTAACAATTAAACCTTATGTAAATGTATGGAAAAAAATTTATTTCCATTTTGCGATAGTCATAGAAGGCTACAAAAAATGTTCTTCGTTATGAAACTAACATTAGTTTTATTGCTGGCAGGTTGCCTGCAGGTTTCAGCCAAAGTGTATTCACAAAAAAATCTGAAACTTAATATGGATCTTACGGATGTCAGGCTGCAAAAAGCTTTTGAGGTCATCGAAAAAAAATCCAATTACCGGTTTCTGTATAATTCAAACGCTGTGCCGGGTAACATCCGTATTACCCTACATGAAAAAAATATACCCATTTCAGCTCTTCTGGATAAAATACTCAGCAGCAATGGGCTGATCTATACGATTATAAACGACAAAGTAATTGCTGTAACTTCTGCCGGTGCAATGGTGCAGACGGTTCATGTAGAGGGCAATGTAACAGATAGTATAGGAAAGCCGCTCCAGGGTGTTACCATTCTTATACAAGGCTTAAAGCGGGGAACCGTCACGGACGCGCAAGGGCATTTTGCAATAGATGCTCCCGATAATGCTGTTATAGTTGTCAGCAGCGTGGGCTACCAGAGCCAGGAAATACGCGCAAAAGAAGGCGCGCCTCTTCATATTGTTTTAAAAGAAACGACTAACGGACTTAATGAGGTGGTGGTAATCGGGTATGGCACCAAGCTAAAGGAAGGTGATTTAACGGGTTCTGTTGCAAAAATAGGAGCAGATAAAATAGAATCCAGGCCTGTAACCGGTGCTTTAGATGCTTTGCAGGGCCTGATACCGGGCGTTTCCATAACAAGGCAAAGCGGGCAGCCGGGAGAACAGGGTTATCAATTAGCTATACGTGGTACATCTTCCATCAACGGCAATGTGCCTTTAGTACTTATCGATGGAATACCCGGCGATCTTAATCTAATCAATCCGCAGGATATTCAGGACGTTACGGTCCTTAAAGATGCAACAGCTGCTATATACGGCGCACGCGCGGCAGACGGCGTTATACTTGTAACAACCAAAAGGGGCAGGAAATCAGATCGGCCGAACGTTGCGTATGCTTTCAACCTGGCGATGAAAGAGCCGGGCATGATGAAAAAAGCGGCCACTACGGAGCATTTTGTAAAAATGTTTAATGAGGCCAATAAAAATGACGGCGATCCGCAAACATTTTCCGATTCTACATTGGCTAAGATCGAGGCGAATGATCCCGGCGTGGGGCAGGGCGAAAACTGGAGCCTGCAATCATATCCTATGTTCTACCGGTCGAGGAACTGGTACGGTGATCTTTTCAAGACAGCATTAAGGCCTACCCATAATGTGAGCGTTTCCGGCGGCGGCGACAATTCAACCTATCTTATTTCATTCGGGGATACGCGCGATAACGGAAATATATCGGCTGGCAAAAACAATTCTGTAAGAGACAATCTCAGGATAGATCTGCAATCCAATATATTAAAGAATCTGAAGTTAGATGTTAATACCGCATACGATTATTTGAATACAATGCAGCCTTCCGAGCTCAACGATGCTATTGATAACGGGCTGAAAGTTTTTTCCTATGTTCCTTTGAAAAATCCCGCCGGTAATTATTACGGTTACCAAGGCTATGAAAACCCTGTACAGGAACTGACTATGGGCGGCAACGAAACGATCAATGATTCCAGATGGAGCAACAATGTAAAATTGGACTGGGAACCAATAGAGGGATTGGTGTGGACAGGGCAGGTAGGCATTAATCTTGAAAGGACGGAAGATAATGCCTATTACGCGACAAACGAAGAACACAACTGGGACAACTCTGTCAATTCGCTGATACGCAACAACCCGAATTCCGCTTCTTATCGCAATCTGAGTTCTGTCTATAAAAACTTCAGCACCTATATCAACTACAGCAAGACTCTAGGCAAACACGATATTAAATTAATGGCAGGCGCTTCTAGGGAAAAATTTACCAAGCAAAGCGAATACATGTACGGTGCAGACTTTACCAGTAACGATATTTTTACATTGCCGTTGTCCGACCCTAAGAATTTAAGTGCAGGCAATTACAACGATTGGGATAGCGATCCGTGGGCGCTATTGTCTTATTTCGGAAGGGCCAGCTACGCTTATGCCGGCAAATATTATATTGAAGGTACTTTGCGTAAAGACGGCAGTTCCAAGTTCTCGCCCGAAAAACGCTGGAGCGCCATATATCCCAGCATTTCCGGCGCATGGAAAATTTCTGAAGAACCGTTTTTTAAGAATATAGTTGACGGTAAAATCATCAATCTCTTCAAAGCCAGGGCATCATGGGGCAAAACGGGCAACCAGGATATTCCTTCATTAGGCTTGTTCGATTATATCCAGCTGATTAGTGTAGGCGGCCAATATCCGATCGATGGCTCAACGGTTTCTAAAACGGCTTACCTGAATGGCATTGCATCACCCGATCGCACTTGGGAAACCATTGAAACTAAAAACCTGGGATTTGATCTGGTAATGTTCCAGTCAAAGCTCTCCCTCTCTTTTGATATGTACCGGAAGAACAATAATAATATGCTGGTAAGTATTACCTATCCTTCCACGCTTGGAGCATCCGCGCCCACGTCAAATGCAGGAAGCCTGCTGGACAAAGGCTGGGAGTTTAACAGTTCCTGGAATAGCAAAATCGGGAGAGACCTTCAATTTAACGTCGGCGTTATTTTAAATTACAACACCAATAAAGTAACCAACCTGCAGGGTCAGGATTCCTACAATATCGGTCTCACACAGGCGCGTCAGGGCTATCCGTTAGATTCTTATTTTGGGTATAAAGGGTCTGTTATAAGAACGCAGGCACAATTAGATGCCTATGCTTCTAAATATGCCGGCAAAGGAATTGTACCTGCAACACAGCCCAATGGATACGGAGGATTGGGTATAGGAGATATGATGTATCAGGATATTGACGGCGACGGGCAGATTACCGCGTACGGAGATAAGTCGAAAGGCCTCAGCGGTGATGCGGTTTTTCTTGGCTCCCAGATTCCTAAACTTACGTATAGCATGACCGGCGGCCTGAAATATAAAGGATTTGATTTCTCTTTCATATTGCAAGGCACAGGCAACAAGTATGTATGGAGAGGCAACGGTAATTTTGGCGTTCCTTTAGGCCAGTTCTGGTTCCAGCCGCTGGATTATTTTTATGGCAAAACATTTAACGAAGACAATACGGACGCTAAATATCCGCGCTTGTCCAATAATGCAACTATCAAAGGAAATAACTATCAGTTCTCATCTGAATGGCTTGAAAATACAAGATACCTAAGGGTAAAAAATGTAACAATAGGCTATACTTTCAATACTGTACAGATAAGTAAATTAAAGCTCCATGGCGTAAGGATCTATTTCAGCGGGCAGGATATATTCGAACTGGCAAAGGGGACATGGGATCATGAATATGATCCGGAAGAATCCAATCCCGATCCTAACAACTACGCGTACTATGAGAATAATTATCCCATGTACCGGGTCTTTTCATTCGGAGCGAATATTAACTTCTAAAATCCATAACGATGAAAGTAATTAAGCATATATATACGAATACCATAATCCCGGCTATCATAATTTTTCTGCTCATAGCCGCACCGGGATGCAAGAAATACCTTGACCTGCAACCACAGTCCGAAATTACAGATCCTGATTTTTGGCAAACGGACAATGATTTCCAGCTTGCTGCAAACTGGTTTTATCCGAATACTTTGGACGATCCTCACTATGATGGTACCAGAAACAGTGATAATATGTCTGATATTGCGTTTGGGACGGGCGTCGATCCTGTCAGCGCCGGCACTTATGTTGCGCCTGAACAAGACGATAATTGGGACAATCCGTACAGGGATGTCAGGAATGCAAACAAATTGATTGAAGAAGGGGAGAAATCTTCTATAAGAAATGAAATATCGCCTTATTTAGGCGAAGGCTATTTTTTCCGTGCGTATGACTATTTCAATCTGTTCAAATCGTTTGGCGGGGTGCCCATCATCAGCAAGGTATTGCTGCCCACCGATTCAATGGTATTTGATGCAAGGGCCTCGAGGGATGTTGTCGTTGATTCGATCTTAAGCGACTTGAACAAAGCCATCGCCGATTTGCCGTCAAAAAGCGATGCGGAAACAGGAAGGATTTGTAAAGAAGCAGCCCAGGCTTTCAAAGCACGCGTGTGCCTGTTTGAAGGAACGTGGAGGAAATTCCATGAAACAGGAAGCCCCGATACGCTGCTGGATCAGGCTGTTGCCGAAGCGAAAAATGTTATGGACAGCAAGGCCTATTCGCTATACCAGGGAAAAGGCGAGGAAAGCTACCGGTATTTATTCATCGACCAGACAAGTGAAGACAATCCCGAATCGATCATCGTTAAAAAATACCGTACCAATATCAATGTCAGCGGATGGGCTTACGGCGTATCGTGGGGCAATCTGAACCCGACGAAGCAGGCGGCGGATATGTATTTGTGCAGCGACGGGCTGCCCATCAGCAAATCATCTTTGTTTAAAGGTTACGATTCCTGCCGTTCCGAATTTTACAACCGGGATCCGCGAATGGAACAATCTATTATCTTACCTGGTATCAGTATTATCAGACCGCAATACGATACTTACCGTCCGCAATGGCCCGGTGTTGATAATAACCGGAATGTAAATTCAGGTTATATGCTATACAAGTTTATTTCGGAAGAACCTACACCCGGCAACGGCGGCGGCGCTTTCGACTGGAATGTGTTGCGGTACGCAGAGGTGCTGTTGATTTATGCCGAGGCGCAGTTTGAAAGAAACGGCTCTATCTCAGACGCCGATCTGAACATATCGATCAATTTGCTGAGAGACAGGGTGCACATGCCGCATCTCACCAATGCTTTTGTAAGCAGCAACGGCCTTGATATGAGAACTGAAATCAGAAGGGAAAGAAGCGTAGAGCTCGCTTTTGAAGGATTCAGGTGGGACGACCTGCGCAGGTGGATGACCGCCGAAACGGTATTGCCGCAATCGTTACTAAGCATTAAAGTAACCGGAACGCAATGGGCATCTAAAACGGTAACCATAGATGGCAACAGTTATTCAAGTTATTTTTATAATACGCCTGCGGCACAACTGGAAAACGGGTATAAAGTTTTACAACCTGGTTCCCAAAGATCGTTCGATCCTAAAAAGAATTATTTATTGCCAATACCAACAAAGCAGGTTTCGCTTAATTCCAAACTCGAACAAAATCCAGGCTGGTAAAATTCGCACATAAGTAAATAACAAAAAATGAAAGCTTCTACCTTATTATTTTCTATAATATTGTTTTTCTCTCCGGGCTGGAAAACGCCCGGGGATTCTGTTCCGGCGAAGACTGTGTCATTAATAGGCAACCGTTTCCTGACTTTCAATACCGTTATTCGTGTTAATCAGATCGAGGTCTCAAGAGATAAGAGCATCGGGCAGGACGAACGGAAACTGCATACGCCCGACAGGGTGATGAAGTTCAGAAATGCCGTTGCGGCTGCGTTCCCGGATGCGCGCATTACCTGGGCGTTCAGCTGGCTGGCATTGCACGATACGTCTGCCAACTATAGGCAGATAAGAAAGGTCGTTATTGGTTATCATTATCAGTATGGTGATGAAATCACTTTTATTCCGGGCGCTTACTTTGCCAATGCTTATAATTCCACCGATCAGGTGAATAAAGATATGCACGATGCACTGGCACTGATTTCTACAATAGTGGGACATCATTACCGTCCGCTGAGTATTCTTGCCGGCTTTTTATCGTCCAAAAATCAGGAATACCTTGCAGAAAAAGAAGGCATTCATGTTTGCCAGGGCAATATCTGGAGTCAGTATTCAATTGACAACCAGGATGGAGACGGTTCCGTTTCTTATCCTTATTATCCTTCCAAAGAACATTTCTGCAAGCCTGCACAAGGGAAGAACGATTTTGTCGATTGTGTAAACCTTGACGGGTGGACAGTTGATTTTCTGGCCGCAAGAAGAGCGGGTTTCGCAGATGGGTTTAACAGCCGCATGGGTGTCGGGCCTATTGAAACGATTGGAAAATACGGGACGAAAACCGGAATCGAAGAAATGATGCATACGACCGCCATTCATTTTGATGAAGGTTTTAAGCTGAACGGCTTTGCCTGGGTTACCAATTGCTGGGAGTTAAGCCTTCCTTATGATGTTTCCGATCTGAACGAATGGCTGAACGAAATCAAAAAGCGATGGCCTGACGTAAAATTTATTACACAAGGTGAATTCGGCATGATCTGGCGACGGCACTACAAGAAGAACAATTTCGATTACCGGTTTGTAGAAACGGGTTCCGGTATCGGCGGCTCGGATAAAGGCAAAAGAATCCGCTGGTTTATGAATAAGGATTTCAGGCTGGGATTGCTTAGCGGAACCGATGGAAGCAATCAGAAAGTAATAGATTTTACCCGTTATGATTTGCCGGCCAAAGAACCTCGGTCAGGCAGTACAAGGAACTGGAGCCTGCTGGGCGAGATCAACCAGAAAGGTATTCGCAAACAGGATAAGCCGGTTCCCTTGTACGATCTGTCCGCAGCAGACAAGGCGCTCATCGGAAAATATTACCCGTCATTGTTATAAATCTGTACAAAAGTCTGGCAAAACCATGAAGCACCGTTGTCTGTTTTTCTTGACCGTTTTTATTATTGCATCGATACCGGCATTTTCTCAGCAAAAAATCATTATGAAAACGCCGTTCACAGATGCTGTCGAAAAAGCATCTGCGCCGTTGCCTGACTATCCACGACCGCAACTGAAGCGAAGTGAATGGATGTGCCTGAACGGCCAATGGGATTATGCAGGTGGTAAAAGCGTGCCAGGTGCAGCAGATCCACAGAAAGCCTTTTCTTTCAAAGATGTAAATGAAAAAATATTGGTGCCCTTTAGTCCTGAGTCCTATTTATCAGGTATTCAGCGAAACGGAGAAGTCAATATGTGGTATCGCAGGACTTTTAAAATTCCGCCTACATGGAAAGGTAAACATGTGCTTCTCAATTTCGGAGCGGCAGCATTCTATGCCACTGCATTCATCAATAATAAAAAGATCGGAACACACACTGGCAGTTACGATTCATTTAATTTCGACATTACTGCTTATCTGAAAGACGGCGAAAATACGATTGTCGTTGCCGTGCAGGACTTGAACAACGGGAAAGCGCCATGCGGGAAATGCGGGCCGCGGGGCGGCAGCTACACAAACTTTTCGGGCATCTGGCAGACGGTCTGGCTGGAACCTGTATGTAGCAATTATATAGAAGACATTCGTTTAATACCCGACGTTTACGGGCAACGATTAAAAATTCTGGTTAATAGCCGGCAACAAGCACAAGTTTCGGCAGTTGTTTTAAATGGTACAAAAATAGTTGCCGAAAACAAATCCGGTACGGGTCAATATTTTTATATCCCGGTAAATCATCCTTTGCTATGGTCTCCGGACACGCCGTTTCTTTATAGTCTTCGCTTAACGCTTCTCGATACAAAAGGCAACACTCAGGACGAAGTGGAAAGTTATTTCGGTATGCGCGATATCCGCTTACAAAAGTTGAATGGAGTAGTAAGACCTTTTTTAAACGGAAAGTTTACGATGCAGGTTGGATTGCTTGACCAGGGCTATTGGCCGGACGGGCTAATGACAGCGCCTACCGATAACGCATTAAAGTATGACATAGAAACGGCAAAAAAGGCAGGGTTTAATCTTATAAGAAAACACATGAAAACCGAACCGCAGCGTTGGTATTACTGGTGCGATAAACTGGGGCTGATGGTGTGGCAGGATATGCCGAGTATATGGTATCAGAATGAAGATACTGGTGTTGTGCGCGGCCGTTTCCGCGATGAGTGGAAAAAAATAATCGATGAACATTACAATGCGCCGTCGATCGTAACATGGGTGCCTTTTAATGAAAACTGGGGGGCGTTTGACGTGAAGGAAATAACAGGCTGGACCAAGCAATACGATCCGTCAAGATTAGTGGACGGCAATACAGGCTTCAATAATAATCCTTCTTATCAAAAGGCTTACGGCGATCCTGGCAACGGAGACTATGTTGATACACATATTTATGTCGGCCCGTACGGCGCTTCTATGCCGGACGGAAAGCGCGCCGCAGCGCTGGGTGAGTTTGGCGGCATCGGGTTATATGTACGCAAGCACCTGTGGCCGAAATTCAATAATGCTTATGACTTTGAGACCACGAAACAGGCGCTTACCGACCGTTATGTTTTTTTGATGGACAGGGTTGAACAGCTGATGCTGTATAAAGGATTGAGCGCCTCTATATATACCCAAATGACGGACATGGAAGATGAAATCAATGGCATACTTACTTATGACAGGGAAGTGGAGAAGATGGATTTAGAAAAAGTAAAAGAAATTAATAAGGCTATTATTCAGTCGGGAAGAGAATTAAATAACCCGGGGATTGATTTTTTTACAAAAGACAAATCAGATTAATTTTAAATTTAAGATTCACACATGGAAAGACGCTCATTCATAAAAAATGCTGCTGTGTTAACCGGAGCTAATATGCTGACTTCAAAAAAAAATTTTAAAATGTACCATAGTAATAATCTGATCGGGACGGCTATTCCGTCTTTGACGGGCGGCAGATTTGTTACTTTTTGTATTATGATCAGGACCACGAGTATCCCGTGATGTAAAGTTGTTGCCCAGGGACGAAAGCAAATGGCATACATTGGAAGGCGTGCGCGCTATGAGGGAAGCATTTGCACAAAACAATCCGAAAGGCCGACTTACCTGGGGGTTCACCATGAATGCACTGGAAGATAAACGAAAAAACTATCAGGAAATCAGGGATTATGCCGCCTTATGCCAGGCGGAATATGGAGATGAAGTAACCTATTTCCCTGGTTATTTCCCTGCAATGTATTTGCCGAGGGAAAGAATTAACAGGGAAATGTCCGAAGCGCTCAGCACGATCTCGCAGTTTGTGGGTAACGGCTACCGGCCGCAGTCCGTTATCGGCGGCTTTCTGCCGGCTGAGTGTTTACAGTATCTGGCAGAAAAAGAAAATATACATGCGGCACAAGCTATTATCTGGAGCCAGCATAATATTGACGGCGGCGGTGCGGACGGTTCGCCGTCTTATCCTTACTATCCTTCGACGGAACATTTTTGTAAGCCGGCACAGGAAGTAAATGATTTTATTGATTGCGTAAATCTGGACGGCTGGACGGTAGACTTTATATGTGCGCGTCAGAGCGGTTCTAACGGACACGCTATCACGGGATATAACAGCCGGCGCGGCGTGGGGCCGATCGAAACGTATATCGGATGGGGATTAGAACTGGGCAACATGGAAGTAATGCATACGCAATCCATTCACTTCGATAAAGGATACGAGCTGAACAAATTCGGATGGGTTACCAATATATGGGAAGCGGAACTGGTGTATGAAATCGGGAAAGATTTTATTTGTAATGCGCTTAAAATGTGGGTCGGCGATACGCTGAAACGCTGGCCGGACGTGCAATTCGTAACTTTCGGAGAATTCGGAAACATCTGGCGGGAACATTATAAAAATAATGACGATTTAAATTACAGGTTTATAGAAAGGGGTTCGGGCCTTGGCGATTCTTACAATAACCTTGAAATAAAATGGTTCATGAATAAAAAATTCAGACTGGCCTTGCTTCGCGACTGGCATAAAAATACACCGGAGAAAGTAATAGATTTTACCCGTTACGACCTGACAGTTCACGAGCCGCAGGATGCTACTCCTGAAAAACCTATCAAAGACTGGAGCCTGATAAACAGAATAAATCAAAAGGGATTAAGGCCGCAGGACAAGCCTGTTTTGTTACAGGCACTGGAAAAAAACGACAAGGAATTGATTTTTAGTTATTACCCGGAGTTGTGCTAATTTCGTTATTATCCCCGGCAATATTTTTTATAAAGAATCACGAAGTGTAAGATAAAACGGTACTGAATAGTGTTCCAGTGATTTATTCAGGATCATAGCTGCGGCTTTTTCCCCCATCAATTTAAAATCTGCTGAGATAGTAGTGATGCCGTTGAGTATAAATTGTTTGATCGGTGTTTCATTATAGGAAATAATACCTGTGTCTTTTCCTACCGTCAGGTTCGTTTCCAGTGTTTTCTTTATCAGCGTTACCAGGTCGTCTTCCATCAGGCTGATGTAAACGGAGCCGCTGCAAATAGCTTCCGTTGCAATATTCCTGATGATGCCGTAATCAAAAGCATAATCCTGGCAGAAATGGATAAAGCCTTGTATGATCGTATCGGGATGATAGGTATATTCGGGAAAGATGATGTTGAGCTTATTGTATTTTTTTAACCTGTCCAAAGCCTTCGACAAGGAATGGTAAATATTATATTCAAAGTCTTCGTAAATAGCGCCGTATTCGTTGTTTACGCCTTCTAAAAGCAGGCTCATCAGGATAAGTTTTCCTGCGGGGATAAAACGGTTAATGATCTCGTGTACGTTTTCTGTTTCCTCCATAAAATGAGGGATGACGACATAATAGGAATAATCCGTTTTCTTACGGGCCAGTAATTTTTTGAATAAGGAAAAATCGTTGTTGTAAATGTAAAAGTCGATGATCACATTGGGGCCGAGCGCTTTGGCAAATGCATCGTAAATGATTTTCTTATGTACGCTCAGCTTATTGAAAATAAGAAATATTTTGATCTGGGCTGTAGTGTTGGTGTTGTGTACAAAATAGCCTTTGCCGGAAACGCCGTTGATATAGCCTTTATCTTTTAGATGCCCGTATGCTTTTTCCACGGTGTTGCGGCTGACATCCATTTCATAACCCATGTTGTTGATAGACGGCAGGATGTATCCTTCTTCGATCTTGTCGTCTTCAATACTTTTCGAGATGGTATTGGCCAGCTGAAGGTATTTGGGCGTAAGGGAATAGCTATCAAACTCGATCAGGTTATAGATATTTTCAGACGCCATAAGAATTGCCTAACATTTTTGAAAAATAAGCGGTAACAGAATATATAAAGCTCAGTTTGCTTTCCCGTTTTTTCAGCACAAAGGAAAGGTTCAGATTATAAAACATTCGAAAATAATAAAAATAAAAAACAGTGATGGATTAACAAGAAACAATATGCAGGTTTTAAGAATGGCTGCTGCATACAGCCGGGGATGGTAATTCAAAATCCAGCCCCTATATTTGCTAATCATTAACGCTTGTTTGTTAATTTTATTCTGTCGGGTTAAAATAAATATAGCTATTTCTGCTTCCAATTTGTCAGATTAATGAATCCTCAAAACCAATATACCGATGCCAGTCTTTGGTTATCCATCAAGAAGGGCGATGAGGAAGCTTTCAGGCTCTTATTTGACCGATATAATGCTGTCCTTTATAGCCACGTTTTGAATAAACTGAAAGACGAAGACGAGTCGCAGGATATTGTTCAGGATATTTTTGTAGGTCTTTGGGAAAAAAAAGACGTAATCGAAGCAGGCAACATCGGAGGATATCTGTTTACAGCGGCGCGTAACAAAGTACTAAACATTATTAAGCACAGAAAAGTAATAGACCGGTACGAAAATGACTTTAAACATTTTATGGGATTGTATGCATCAAATAATGTGGAAAACACACTCTATAAAAGAGAATTGGAAGCAATTATAAATGCCGAGGTTGCGGCTTTACCTCCGCGGACGCGCGAAGTTTTTGAACTAAGCCGCAGGTCGTTTCTGACACACCGGGAGATTGCCGATCAGCTGGGCATATCGACACAAACTGTAAACGATCACATTAAAGCCTCTTTAAAGATCCTCCGCACCAGGATAGGTGTGATATTGCTTATAATATGGCTGAACAATCCTTCCTGATTATTAGCCGGAATGCCTTTTTTTCAGCCTTGGGCTTAGAAGTTATCACAATACAATGCTTAATGGCAGGGCAAACGCATCTAAATTTCTTTAAAAAGAATTTTGGCTAAGTAGTTATCATCCAAAGCACATTTCAATCTTTTGTTTTGGATACTATGTTTATTGGTAGTGTCAGTTCTTAATATATTGAGG